>JAEEGK010006717.1_pt1 | contig 27618 bp, 27 predicted proteins | sample 8958771 | NCBI WGS metagenome assembly JAEEGK01 (sample SAMN16246547, study PRJNA631951) | gut metagenome | biome: gut microbiome; feature: rumen; material: SC-attached | host: Bos | place: Iran: Karaj | collected 2018-10 | reverse complement strand
TGGAGCTGGCAATGTCGCTGCCCTACATAGTTTTGGGCCTTAGCATGCTCATCCTCTTTTCTTCGCCCATCGGGAAAGCGCGCAAGGCGGCGGGACTGCCCGTGGTTTTCAGCAAGAACGGAATAGTCCTCGCGCAGCTTATTGTTAACCTGCCGTTTGCAATTCGCCTTTGTTCGACGGCGCTGAGGGCGGTGGACGGGAAGCTTGAACGTGTGGCGGGTCTGCTCGGCGCATCGCCGGGGCGGCGGTTTTTCACAGTCCTGCTTCCGATGAGCTCGTCGTCGCTCATCAGCGCGGCGCTGCTCGTCTGGTCGCGCGCGCTGGGCGAATTCGGCGCGACGCTCATGCTCGTTGGCGTGACGAGACTTAAGACGGAAACGCTGCCGGGCAGTATTTATTTAAATGTCAGCACGAACGAGCTATCGGCCGCGCTTGCAAGCGCCTTTCTGCTGCTCCTGCTTTCAGCGTTCGCGCTCGGCGTTGACGCGCTTGTTCGGCGTGCCGGGAGGAAGCTTTCGAGATATGATTGACGGTAAAACGGTACTGAGCGTAGAAAAGCTCGGAATAGCGCGAGGCTCATTTTCGCTTCGGGGAGTGAGCTTTGAGCTCGCCGAGGGTGAGATTTTGGCGCTGCTCGGAAAAACAGGCGTCGGGAAAACGATGCTGCTTGAAACCGTTGCGGGCCTGTCAAAACCCACGGAAGGGCGCGTGCTTTACCGAGGACATAATGTGCTTGATATAGCGCTGCACCGACGGAATATCGGCTATTTGTGCCAGGATTACAGCCTCTTTCCGCGCATGACGGCGCGGCAGAATATCGGCTACGGACTGAAAATGCACCGTATGTCTCGCGCAGATATCCGCGCGGAGACGGACGCCATAGCCGAACGCTTCGGCATTGCCGCGCTCATGGAGCAGTACCCGGGGACGCTCAGCGGCGGTGAACAGCAGCGCGTCGCCCTCGCCCGCGCGCTTATAACGCGCCCGCCGCTGCTGCTGCTCGACGAGCCGTTTTCAGCGCTCGACCCGCGGACACGGCATTGCATGTATGAGCTTTTGCGCGAGATTCGCGGCGAATTTCGCTGCGCGGTCATATTTGTTACGCATGATTTCCCGGAGGCGCAGACGCTAGCCGACCGCGTGGCTATCCTCGCAGGAGGCGAATTCTGCGGAGCTTTTCAGGCCGATGAGCTATATACGGCTCCGTGGCCGAAGGCGGCTCGTCGCCTGCTCGGGATCGAAACCGGCTGATAAGCTGATTATTCTCAGCATGTCTTGTCGCTTGCGTGGCAGGCAATAAGATGATACATTATTGATATGACCATTTCCTTTAGCGGTAAGTTATGGCATATGTTCTTGTGAAAGGATTGAGCTTGTAAAATGACGGTTGATGAACTATTTCGGACGCTGAAAGAGCGCTTCAGCGCGGTTTTGCGAGATAACAACCTGGAGAATGCGCCGGTTGAAGTACGTTGCCGTGCGCTTTCGCCTGAGGAAGCAATCGGAAACACGAAGCGCCGCGATTTCCCGATCCTGACAGGTAAAGACGTTATGATAGAAGCCGAGTGGCGCGGATTTCGCGGGCAGGCCTTCACCGATTCGCCCGCGCTTTTTTCCGGCACGCTCAGCGATGTTATGGCGATAGATTTAACGCACGACGCAGGCGGACGCGCGATTTTTATCGCGACGATGAACGCCGTCATGCGTGCGTTGGGGCGCGTGGAGGGTACGGTGCATTGCAGAAAGGACGGGCCGGAGCTCTGCGCGGCGGACATGAAGGCATATCTTGCAAGCAATTACCCGGACGTGAAGAAAATAACACTCGTCGGCTACCAGCCCGCGCTGTTTGAAATACTTGCAGGCGCGGGTTATGTACTGCGTGTGCTCGACCTTAACCCGGCAAATATCGGAACGGTGAAGTACGGCGTGCGCGTAGGCGACGGCGTGAAGGACATGGCCGAGGCCATTGCGTCGGCGGAGCTCATCCTATGCACGGGCAGCACGCTCTGCAACGGCACGGCCGTTGATTATTTCCTGCCTGACAAGGAAGTCGTGTTCTTCGGGATAACTATGGCGGCAGCCGCGGAGCTTTTGGGGCTCAAGCGCATGTGCTTTGCGGAGAAATATAAACCGCAGCAGTAATTGAATATTAGGATAAATATGAAAATCGAGGCGACTGGAACCAGCCGCCTCGATTGTTATTGCCTTATATTATTATACCTGCGGGATCTGATAGGGCCTTGTGATCTGACCCCAGAGCTTTGCCTTGTGGTAGCCGAGGTCTATTACCTCGAAGAATTTGTCGATATTCTCAAGCGGGGTTGCGGCGGGAATATCGCAGCCGGAGGAAATCATGAAGTTCTCGCAGACCATGCACTTGCGAAGAAGCGTCTGCGTGTCAATCGCCATCTTGTCGGTGCTGTCGCACATAAACACGGCGGAGGGGGAGACATTGCCCATTACGATAACGTCCTTCGGCAGAGTGTTGAGAAGCTCCCACATATCCGCCTTGTCGCCGAAGTGGAACATCTTAGCACCCGTAGCGATAACGGAATCGACCTTCTTCTCAATGGCGTTGGAGCAGTTATGGTAGCAGATAACGAAGTCGCGATCCTGGAGCTCGTCGACGATGCGGCGGACATAATCGGAGGAGAATTCCTTCATGGGGCCGACGGACATGAGACCGGCAAGCGGCTCGGCCATAATAACGCCGTTTGCGCCCATTTCCTTCATGGCCTTGATGTATTTAAGAAGGAACTGCGTGCATTTTTCGAGAACGGAGTGGACGAGCTCGGGCTCCTCGTAGGTGAGAAGCAAGATCTCGTTAACGTCCATCAGACGGCCTGCCATGGAGAAGGGACCGGTGCAGTTGGCAAAAACGGGACGGTCAGTTACGAGGGTGAGAGTCTTTCCGAGAGCGCGGAGAACCTTACCCGTGCGGCCCGCGCCGATTTCGGGGATCTGGAGAGCGTCAGCCTCTTCCTGCGTGGAAACGAGCTGTCCCGTTATTGTGGGAATATCATTGGTATGATATGTGCAGGTTGCGCCGAAGGCTTCGGCTTCGATGGATAAGTCCATATAGGTCGTGGCAAAGGGCATCTTGTATCTATCCGCGATAAGACGGACACCGAGCGCCATTTCGCTCGAAGAGTTAACCAGCTTGTCCACTGTGATGAAAAGCTGCTGTACGGCGGGGTAGGACAAAAGGGGCATGGCTTTCTTATCCTGCGTTGCGATTTGCTCACGAATCCAAAGATCCATATTCATAGCTGACATCTCCTTTTAGATTAAAAAAACTACTAACGGTATCGTTTGCTTAAGAATTATTTATATCTTATCTTACTAATAGCTTACATCCTTAGCTATTATTTGTCAATCTTAAATTTTGTATGAAATATCCCTGCTTGGACATTAAAAAAATCGGCAGAGTCACAATAGACCCTGCCGATTTTAATTGCGTATGATTAAATTTATTTTTTCATAAGCAGCACCATGACTGCCTTCTGCGCGTGGAGACGGTTTTCCGCCTCCTCGAAGATTATATCCGCCTGAGACTCGAATACTCCCTCGGAAATCTCTTCGCCTCTGTGCGCGGGGAGGCAGTGCATGACTATGACGCCGGGTTTCGCAACTGCCATGAGCTTTTCGTCTACGCAGTAGCCGGCAAAATCCTTGTTGCGCTGCTCGCGTTCAGCCTCCATGCCCATGCTGGCCCAAACGTCGGTGAAGATAACGTCGGCGTCCTTGGCGGCGGCGAGAATATCGGAAGTAATGGTGAGCTTGGCATCCTTTACGGTGGAAGCAAAGTCGATTACCTGCTTGTCGGGGCGGTAAGCGTCCGGGCAGCCGATGGAAATATCCATGCCGCACTTCAGGCAGCCGACGATGATGGAGTTAGCCATGTTGTTGCCGTCGCCGATATAGGCGGCCTTGAGGCCGTCAAGCGTGGAGTAATGTTCGCGTATCGTCATGAGGTCGGCAAGAACCTGGCAGGGATGGCAGAAGTCGGTGAGGCCGTTAATAACGGGGATAGAGGCGTATTCGGCAAGCTCCTCGACCTTTTCCTGCTCGAAGGTGCGGATCATGATGCCGTCGCAATAGCGGGAAAGGACGCGCGCGGTGTCCTTAATAGGCTCGCCTCTGCCGAGCTGGCTTTCGGCGCTGGAGAGGAAAATGCCCTGTCCGCCGAGCTGATATATACCCGTTTCAAAGGAAACCCTCGTCCTTGTGGAGCTTTTTTCAAAAATCATCGCAAGGGTTTTCCCGGCGAGATATTCGTGCTTTATGCCATGCTTGAGGTCATATTTAAGCTGGTCGGCAAGGTCGAGAATTTCTTCGATTTCGGCCTTGCTGAGGTCGAGAAGCTTTAAAAGGTCTTTTTTCATCATGCTTCCTCCAATACTTTCTTGAATATTTTAAGGCCCTTGTCAATTTCCTCTTTCGTGATGGTGAGCGGAGGAAGAAGACGTATCACGTTAGACCCGGCGGTGAGGCAGACAAGGCCCTCCGCGAGCATTTTCTTAACGAGCTCGGAGTGGGACGCGCCGGTAACTTCGGCGCCTATCATCAAGCCGAGGCCGCGAACATCGGAAATATACTTGCTTCCGAAGCCCTTGATGGCGTTTCTGATGTATTCGCCCTTATCGGTGACCTCGCGCAGAAGCTTATCGTCGATAATATCGAGAACCGCGAGCGCTCCGGCGCAGCAGATGGGGTTGCCGCCGAAGGTGGTCGCGTGCATACCGGGGCCGAGAACCGTGGCGCAGTTTTCGTTAACCATGAAGCCGCCGAGGGGGAGACCGCCACCGATACCCTTCGCAAAGCTCACGGCGTCGGGCAAAAGCTCGTACTGCTGGAAGGCAAATAGCGAACCCGTCCTACCGACGCCGGTCTGAACCTCGTCAACTAGCAGGAGAATATCGTTTGCGCGGCAGAACTTCAAAACGGCGTTTACAAAGTCCTTTTCAAGCGGCATAACGCCGCCTTCGCCCTGAACAAGCTCCATCATTATGGCGCAGGTATTGCTGCCCGCGGCCTGCTTCACGCTCTCGATGTCGCCGGCCTTGGCGTAGGTGAAGCCCTCGGTGAAGGGGTAAAAATAATTGTGGAATTTATCCTGCCCCGTGGCGGCAAGGGTGGTGACCGTCCTGCCGTGGAAGGAGTTTACGAGGGTTACGATGTTGGAGCGGCCCTCACCGTATTTATCGAAGCTGTATTTCCTCGCAAGCTTGATGATGCCCTCGTTTGACTCAGCGCCGGAATTGGCGAAGAAAACGCGGCTCATGCCCGTGCGGTTTTTAAGCTCCTTGGCAAGCCTTGCGTAAGGCTCAGTGTAGAAAAGATTGGAAACGTGTGCGAGCTTAGAGGCCTGCGCGGAAACGGCGTTTATCCACTTTTCGTTGCAGTAGCCGATTGAATTTACGCCTATGCCGCTTGAAAAATCAATGTATTCCTTGCCGTCAAAATCGACGAGCGTGGCGCCGTGACCGCTTTCAAAGGCGACGGGGAAGCGCCCGTAGGTCTGCATGATGTTTTCATCGGAAAGGCTGATTATATCCTTAGAAGTCATGTCTATCATTCCTTTAATATTTTATCATTGTGCCGAGACCTTCATGGGTGAGAATTTCGATAAGAATGGAGTGCGGCACGCGCCCGTCGATTATGCTGGCGCGGTCAACGCCCTGACGCACGGCCTCGACGCAGCAGTCTACCTTAGGTATCATACCGCCCTTAACGATACCTTCTTTAATAAGCTTCGGGATATCGGGCAGATGAACGAGCCTGAGAAGCGTGGATTCGTCCTTCGGGTCGCGCATGAGACCGGCGATATCCGTAAGGAGAATGAGCTTTTCAGCCTTGAGCGCAATGGCGAGCTTGGAGGCGGCTGTGTCGGCGTTGATGTTATAATTAACGTCCTCGTCCGTCCCCTGCGCCACGGAGGAAATTACGGGGATATAGCCGCCGTCGAGCGCATAGCTTACAACGGAGGGGTCAACCTCGTTTATTTCGCCGACGTAGCCGAGGTCAACGCCGTCCTTGAGCATTTTCGTGGCCTTGAAAAGATTTCCGTCCGTTCCGCAGAGGCCGACTGCTTTGCCGCCGACCTTGTTTATCGCGGAGACGAGATTCTTGTTCACCTTGCCGCAAAGAACCATCTGAACGATGTCCATGGTTTCTCTGTCGGTATAGCGCAGGCCGTTGATGAATTTTGACTCCTTGCCCGTTTTTTCGAGCATTTCGTTAATTTCCGGGCCGCCGCCATGGACGAGAACGACGCGGATGCCGACGAAGCTGAGAAGGACAATATCGTCCATCACGGCCTGAAAAAGCTCCTGGTTTATCATGGCGTTGCCGCCGTATTTGATGACGACGGTTTTGTTATAATACTGCTGTATGTAGGGGAGGGCTTCGGCAAGAATCTTAGCCCTGTCAAGAGTTGGCATTTTTGTGTTCTCCTTTAAATCAGGTGCGGTAATCTCCGTTTATCTTAACGTAATCGTAGGTGAGGTCGCAGCCCCAGCAAACGGCCTGAGCGTCGCCCTCAGCCATCGTTATGTCGATGATAACTTCCTTCTCCGTGAGGATTTTTTTGGCAAGCTCCTCGTCAAAATCAAGGCCCATTCCGTTTTTGCAGACATCGACCTTTCCGGCGGCGGAAGCAAAGGCTACGTTTACCTTTTCGGGGGCGAAATCCTCGCCCGAATAACCCATCGCCGCCAAAACGCGGCCCCAGTTGGCATCGCAGCCGAAGATCGCGGCCTTCGTGAGAGAGGAACCGATTACGGATTTGCCGATAATCTCGGCCTGCTCGACGCTCTTTGCGCCCTTAACGTCGCAGGTGATAAGGTGCTTGGCACCCTCGCCGTCGGCAGCCATGCTGCGCGCAAGGTCCTTGCATATAGCGGTAAAGGCTTCGAGGAACAGGGCGTAGTCGGCGTTTTCGGAGCTTATCTCGGCGTTACCCGCAAGACCGTTAGCCAGGACGACGCAGGAATCGTTCGTCGAGGTGTCGCCGTCAACGCTTATGCGGTTGAAGCTGACGCTGTTGGCACTGAGCAGCGCTTTTTTGAGCATTTCGGCGTTGATGGCGCAGTCGGTGGTGATGTAAGAGAGCATGGTGCCCATGTTCGGGTGAATCATGCCGCTGCCCTTGGCTATGCCGCCGATGTGGACGGTTTTGCCGCCAATCGTGAGCTCGACGGCAAATTCCTTTTTAACGGTGTCCGTCGTCATTATGGCGTTTGCCGCGGCGTCGGAACCGGCGGGGGAGGCACTGAGCGCGGCGGCAGCCTGCGGAAGTCCCTTCTCGATGGCTTCGATATTGAGGCGCTGGCCGATTACGCCCGTGGAGGAAACAATAATGTCGCTTGCCTTGAGGCCGAGCGCGGAAGCTGCTGCTGCGGCCATCCTTTTGGCGTTTTCCATGCCCTCGGGGGCGCAGGCATTGGCATTTTTGCTGTTGGCGGCAATGGCCTGCGCCTTGCCTGATTTGAGCGTTTCTATATCGAGCAGCACGGGAGCGGCCTTTACGCGGTTCTTCGTGAATATACCCGCGGCGGCGCAGGGAACCTCGGAATAAATTAGCGCGAGGTCAAATTTGTTCGGGGAAGAATTAGCCTTAATTCCGCAAAAAATGCCGGAAGCTTTAAAACCGGCGGCGGCGCAAACGCCGCCCTCTATGTATTTCATAATGTATCCTCCATCCGGCTTATTCAAGGCCCGTGGCCTCGTCAAAGCCGAGCATAATATTCATGTTTTGGACGGCGGCGCCGGATGCGCCCTTGCCGAGATTATCAAAAACGCTCGTTACCGCGGTAAGCTCCTCGGTCCCGTAAACCGAAATGCGCATTTTGTTCGTTCCCGTGAGGGTGGAGGCGTAGATAACGCTTTCGTCTCCGCCGAAGGGGGCGACGGTAACGAAATGCTCGCGCGCGTAATATTCGCTGAGCGCGGCGTGTATTTCCTCTGCTGTAAGTTTTTTCTTCAGCATATCGTTATGGAGCATGACGGTGGTTGCCATGCCTGCGTAAAAATCGCCCAGAATCGGCATGAAGACCGGGCTTCGCTTGAGCGAGCAAAGCTTCATGATTTCCGGCAGATGCTTATGCGCGAGGTTGAGACCGTAAATCCTGTGGGACTCATGGCGCGGGTCTCTTGCCTTGTCCTCGTATTCTGCGATGAGCTTTTTGCCGCCGCCGGAATAACCCGTGAGAGAATGGCAGGTGAGGGGGTAATCCTCCGGCACGATGCCGAGCTTAACGAGCGGATAGACGGTGGAAATGAAGCCCGAGGCGTGGCAGCCGGGGTTTGCGACCCTTTTTGCCGAGGCGATGGCGCTTCTTAATTCGGGCGAAAGCTCGGGGAAGCCGTAGACCCAGCCCTCTGCCGTCCTGTGGGCGGTGGAGGCGTCGATCACGCGCGTGGCAGGGTTATCTATCATGTTTGCCGCTTCTATTGCGGCGGCGTCCGGCAGGCAGAAAAACACGATATCGGCGGCGTTCATAAGCTTTTTGCGCTCGTCATAATCCTTGCGCTTAGCTTCGTCTATGAGCAGGAGCTCTATATCGTCTCTCCCTTCGAGGCGGGAGAATATTTTAAGGCCGGTAGTGCCTTCCTTGCCGTCTATGTATATCTTCGGCTTCATGCGGTTTCGCCTCTTTTGTTTAAAAATTCCTTTACGGAAGCGATCTGCTTTTCAACGGACGGCTTCGACGGGCCGCCCTCGGCAATTCTTGCCTGTACGCAGTTATCGAGATTGATGTAATCATAAACGTCGGTATCGAATACGTCGGACATTTCCTTATATTCGTCCATTGAAAGCGTTTCAAGCGTTTTTCCGGTTTTGATGCAATGGTTTACAAGCATACCGACGAGCTTGTAAGCGTCGCGGAAGGGGAGACCCTTCTTAACGAGATAATCGGCGCAGTCCGTCGCGTTGATAAAGCCCTTCGCGGCGGCGGCGCGCATATTTTCGGGAAGGATAGTCATCGTGTCAAGCATGGCGGAGAAAACAGGGAGGCAGGCCTTAACCGTATCAACCGCGTCGAAAACCGGCTCCTTATCCTCCTGCATGTCCTTGTTGTAGGCGAGGGGCAGGGCCTTCATGACGGTGAGAAGCGAAATGAGCGAGCCGTAAACTCTGCCTGTTTTGCCGCGAACGAGCTCCGGAATGTCAGGGTTTTTCTTCTGCGGCATGATGGAAGAGCCTGTGGCAAAGGCGTCGTCGAGCTCTACGAATTTGAATTCCCACGAGCACCAGAGGATTATTTCCTCGGAAAAGCGGGATAGGTGCATCATCAGAAGCGAAAGGTCGGAGAGAAGCTCTATCGAAAAATCGCGGTCAGAAACGCCGTCGATGCTGTTTTCCGTGATGCGCGAAAAACCGAGCTCCCTGGCGACGCGCCATCTGTCGATGGGATAGGTCGTCGAGGTGAGAGCGCCGCTGCCGAGTGGCATTTCGTCCATGCGCTCAAGGCAGTCCTCAAGGCGCGTAACGTCGCGGCGGAGCATATTGGCGTAGGCCATCATGTAGTGGGCAAAGCTCGTCGGCTGCGCGCGCTGGAGATGGGTATAGGAGGGCATTATAACGTCCTTGCCGCTCTCGGCCTTTTTGAGAATTATGGAAAGGAGATTCAGCGTGAGGCCTCGTATCTCCTTTATTTCCTTTTTGAGATAAAGGCGGATATCCAGCGCGACCTGGTCGTTTCTGCTGCGGGCGGTGTGCAGGCGCTTGCCCGTATCGCCGATGCGCTCGATGAGGATGGCCTCGACGTTCATGTGTATGTCTTCGTTTTCCTGCTTGAATTCTATTTTGCCCGCCTTGATATCGGCAAGGATATCTTTGAGACAGGCGATTATTTTGTCCGCTTCCTCGGCTTCGATTATGCCCTGCGCGCCGAGCATACCGGCGTGAGCGATGCTGCCCGTGATGTCCTCTTCATAGAGGCGGCAGTCGAAGGAAATGGAGGCGTTAAGGCTGTCCGTAAGAGCGTCCGTGGTTTTTTCAAAGCGTCCTGACCATGCTTTCATGCTGAGTTCTCCGTTCTGCTGTTCTATCCTCCGTTTGCGGGAAACGGAGGATAGAGCGGTTTGTTGTATATAAAACTATTAGTTGAGCTTGCCCTGCTTGCGAAGCGCGTTAACCTTGATGGGCAGGCCGTAGAGGTTAATGAAGCCCTCGGCGTCCTTCTGGTTGTAGTCGCTTTCGCCGAAGGTGGCGATGTTCTCGCTGTAGAGGGAATAATCGGACCATACGCCGGCCTTGATGATGTTGCCCTTGTAGAGCTTGAGCTTTACCTTGCCGGTGACCATTTCCTGCGTCTTGTCAACGAAAGCAGAAAGGGACTCGCGCAGCGTGGAGAACCACTGGCCGTTATAGACGAGCTCTGCGAAGGTGACGGCGAGCTTTGCCTTGGCGTGTGCCGTGTCCTTATCGAGGGTGACGGTTTCGAGATAATCGTGCGCCGCGTAGAGGATAGCGCCGCCCGGAGTTTCGTAAACGCCGCGGCACTTCATGCCGACGAGACGGTTTTCTACGATATCGAGCAGGCCGACGCCGTTCTTGCCGCCGAGCTCATTGAGCTTGCGGACAATGTCGGAGCCCTTCATCTTAACGCCGTCAACGGCGACGGGAACGCCCTTGACAAACTCAATTTCAACGTAGGTCGGCTTATCGGGGGCCATTTCGGGGGAAACGCCGAGCTCGAGGAAGCCTTCCTTATTGTAAAGCGGCTCGTTGGCCGGGTCCTCAAGGTCAAGACCCTCGTGGCTGAGGTGCCAGATGTTCTTATCCTTGGAGTAATTCGTTTCACGGTTTATTTTAAGCGGGATCTTGTGGGCCTCGGCATAGTCTATCTCTTCCTCGCGGCTCTTGATATCCCACTCGCGCCAGGGAGCGATAATCTTCATGTTCGGGGCGAAGGCCTTTATAGCCAGCTCGAAACGAACCTGGTCGTTGCCCTTGCCGGTGCAGCCGTGAGCTATCGCGTCCGCGCCCTCCTTGAGAGCTATCTCAACGATTCTCTTGGCGATTATCGGGCGGGCGAAGGAGGTTCCGAGAAGGTACTCTTCATACTTGGCGCCTGCCTTGAGGGTCGGGAAAATGTAATCATCTACGAACTCATCGGTGAGGTCTTCGATGTAGAGCTTGGAAGCGCCGGTCTTGAGAGCTTTTTCTTCGAGGCCGTCAAGCTCGTCGCCCTGACCGACGTTAGCCGAAACCGCGATGACCTCGCAGCCGTAGTTTTCTTTGAGCCAGGGGATGATGATGGAAGTATCAAGCCCGCCGGAATAAGCGAGCACGCATTTTTTGATCTGCTCTTTCATGATTATATCTCCTATACTATGTAATTTGGTTATTTGAAATGGATTATGCACATATAGTAGCACTATATGAATAATAATGCAATAGCATAATTGAATAAAAATAAGATATTTAGGAAAATAACTTGGTTAATCTGAATAATAATTGGGGATATACAGCGAAACAGTGAATAATCGCATGAATTATTCATTGCGGCTGGGCGTGAATAAAGCCTGCGATATAGCGGAACGAGAGCCTTGCAAAGACAAGGCTCTCAGAGAATATGAATATCGTTTGTGTTTTATCGTCTTCCGCCGCCACCGCCGCTGGAACGGCCACCACCGCCGGAATGACCGCCGGAGTGCCCGCCGCCGAAGCTCGAATGCCCGCCGCCGAAGGAACGGGAAGATGACGAACTGCGCCCGCTGAAGCCGGAGGAACCGCTGCGGAAGCTGGAACTTGACGTTCTCCTGCCGCCGTAGGTGGGTCTGTGGTTAAAGTGCATGGGAGGGACGCCGTTTAAAGGCGGCGTGTTGGTAAAGTAATTTCTGCGGCGGCGTCTTGAGCGTCCGCCGAAGATGATAGAAAGAATGATGGCGAAAACGATTACGACAACAGCAATGGAGGCTTTTCCGATGCCTCCGGCAACGGTCTTGACGGTATCTACAGCGTTTTGTATGCCCTCTGCTGCTGCCTTTGAGACTTTCTTCGAGGCGGAGGACGATGTAAGCTTTATATCGTATTCATCCTCGTACCAGTCGATTATTTCGTCAAATAAGTTCGACACGGCCTTGTCGTACTCCTTATTGTCGAAATCGTCCCAGAAATACCTGTCCATGAGCTTGTCGATATAATCAGAACTGAAATCCTTTTTTATGCCGCTGCCCTGAGTGAGCCATGCCTTTTTCTCCTCTGTGGCGAGAAGAAGGAGCATGCCGTTATTTTTGTCCGCATCGCCCACGCCCCAATCATTAAAAAGGGTTACGGCGTATTCGTCACAGTAATATCCCTCAAGGTAGCGAACCGTGGCTACGACGACCTGAGCCCCCGTCTTTTCCTCAAGAAGGCGGTTTTGCTCGATTATTGTTTTTTCCGTGTCCTCGGAAAGAACCTCGGCGCGGTCGTTGACGTAAAATTCCTCGCTTGCGGCGATAAAAGCAAGCGCAGGGGCCGAAAGGGAAGCCAGTAGCGCCGAAGCAGCAAGGACGGCACTTATTATTTTTGCTTTAAATTTCATTTACAAGCTCCTGTTCATAGGGTTCGGGAGGCGCAATAAAGCATATCTTTTTGAGAAAATTGGCCGGGAAGACGGAGAGTACGCGGTTATTGAAATCGTAAACATACTCGTTGTAACCGCTCTTTTTTATGACCTCAGCCGTGCCGTTCATCTCGGAAATAACGTCCTCAATGTTGCGCGTGTCAGCGCTGTCGAATTCTATGCCGTCTATCGCGGCGATGAGGCTCGAGAAAGCTGAATCGAGCGCCTTGTTGGCCGAGCAAAGCTGTGAGGGCGTGCCCTTATTGTAAAGCAGATCCTTGAGATTGTTCACAGCGCTGCGAAGACTGGCGTTCTGTTCCGAGACCTCCTCAAAATTATGTGTGTAGGAAACCATGCTTGTGCAGGCTTCGGCTCTGTTAATGAGCTGGGAACGGATACTTTCGTGGACGTAGGTTTTGCCGTTATCCTTATACTCAACGCCCGTGCTGAAGCTGTCCTGCACAGCGCGAGCCGCCGTCCCGAGGCTCCTGTATGCGCCGAAATAAATGCTGAGAACCATGATTACCGCGCAGAAGACGGCGGCACCGCCCCTGCTTGAGAGAAACTTTTTCATTGCTTAGCCTTTCATTTCCAAGAGCTTGTTTTTAAGCTCGGATTCAATGCGCCCAAGCTCGGATTCTGCCTCGCGGCGCTTCTGCGCGCCTTCGGACTGAATTCTGCGGACCTCCTCGAGCGTGTCGATAAGATCCTGATTCGTCTGTTTGAGGGTTTCAAGGTCAACTATGCCGCGCTCGGACTCCTGCGCTATCTCTATGCTGCCTGTTTTGAGCATCTGGGAATTCTTGCGGAGAAGCTCGTTGGTAAGGTCGGTGACCTCGCGTTGCGCCTGCATCGCCTGCTGAGAATGAGCTATGCCGAGCGCGAGTACCATCTGGCTCTTCCAGAGGGGGATGGTGTTGGCGATAGATGTCTGAATCTTCTCTATCATAAGGCTGTCGTTATTCTGAATAAGCCTTATCTGCGGAGCCATCTGGATGGAAATCATTCTTGTAAGCTCAAGGTCGTGAAGTTTCTTTTCAAAGCGGTTGCACATGCTTACATAGTCGTTATAAGCCTGCGCATCCTCGGGAAGTCCGCTCTGCTCGGCCTTGGCCTTTAGCTCGGGAATCTTCGTGGCGCGCTCTTCCTTGAGCTTTTCCTTGCCTGCGAGGATATACATGGAAAGCTCCTTGAAATAGGCCTGGTTAAGGTCGTACATTTTGTCGAGGGTCGCAACATCCTTGAGAAGAGTTATCTGGTGACCCTCAAGAGCCTCGGAAATGCGGTTTACGTTCGCCTCGGTTTTGTCAAACTGGGCTTTGAGCGCTTCAATTTTCGTGCCGGCCTTTTTGAAGAGACCGAAAAGCCCCTTCTTCTCCTCGGGTGAGATATCGAGGTCCTTGAGCTCGACAACTAGGTTTCCAAGCATTTCTCCAACTTCACCCATGTCCTTCGTGCGGACGTTGCCGAGCGCGGCGGATGAAAAGTCGGAGATGTTCTTCTGCGCGCCGGTGCCGTATTGAAGGACCATGTTGGAATCGGTAATGTCTATCTTCTGAGCAAAATCGCGGACTGCCTGTTTTTCTGCTTCGCTGAGATTATCTATTGTGAAATCGAGAGAGTTTGCCGCGCTCTGAACCTCGGGCGCCTGAACGGGAGCTTTTTCCTCCGCCTGCTGTGCGGGTGCAGCTGCCTCGGGTTCGAGAGTGAGGGTGGGTTTGTATTCAAAATCCATAGCAGTACGTTCCTTTCAATAATGATATTTAAAATTCTTTATCCTTTAATCCTTCGCGGCGAAGAAGCCCGTCCATAACAATGATATCGGTTTCTATGTCCATAGCTTCGTCGGCAAAGAGCGAATCCAGCTGCTTTTTATATGATGCGACGACGGTATCGAGCATTTCCTCGATGCGCTTTATGCTGCCTGTAATGTTTTCGCCCTCGATGCCCTGAATTGCCATACGGTCGTAGGCGTTGAGAAGCTTTATCGTCGTGGGAAGGTAATAATTTAAGAAGCGCTTGATGTTTGGGATGTCCTTTGGGTCGCTTACGGCGTTCTTAACTATCTTGTCGGAAATATCCATTATTTCGACAATGCGCTTTTTAACCTCGGGATTGTCGATAGAGGAATAAAGCCGCCCCATTTCTTTCATAGCGGTCTTTCCCTCACGGACGACGGCGTCCACCTCCGGATTGCCGGTGCTCTGCTCCTCAACCGGAACATCTACGATAACCTTCTTTCCAGGGAAGAGCTTGGAGGCGATGAGATATACCAAAACGAGAACAACGGCGAGCAGAATGAAATTCCAAAGCTTGTAAAGATCAAAAAACAGGGCGTACAGCAGGCACACCACCGCGACAATGTAAATCGGGACGACTGATTTTTTCCGAATTTCTTTTTTCAAGGCTAAAACTCCAATTCATAATAATGCGGCGCCGGGCCGTAAACTTTTACAATAATAAATTATATAGTAAAACGGTATTGATTTCATTAACGCAGGATTAAATATAGATTGAAATATCTATACCAAAGAACATTTTAATATTCTTTAGCCTTAGTGTCAACAAAAATAACTTGACATAAACCCAAGAACATATATTATTATTATAAGATGAGCCGATTGGCGGCTCGCTCATATCTGTATAGCTTACGAGGTTTCCCGGAGGTAAGAAAATGATCAAGATCGCGCCCTCGATATTATCCGCTGATTTTTCGCGGTTAGGCGAGGATATTCAGTCTGTTTCATCCGCCGATTATCTTCATTTCGACGTTATGGACGGTTTGTTCGTCCCCAATATTTCCATCGGCATACCGGTGCTCCAGTCTGTGAGGCGCTTCACCGATATGACGCTGGACGTTCATCTCATGATAGACAAGCCCATCCGTTACATTGACGCTTTTTTCGAAGCGGGCGCGGACATCATCAATATCCACGCCGAGGCCGACACTGAAGAAAACAATCTCGCCGCGCTGAAAAAGATTCTTTCGCTCGGGAAGCGCGCGGCAGTCACGATAAAGCCCGGGACGCCGGCCTCCGAGCTTGAAAAATACATCGAGCTTTGCTCGCTCGTCCTTATCATGACGGTCGAACCCGGCTTCGGCGGGCAGAAGTTCATGGCGGACATGATGCCGAAGCTTGAAAAAACGGCGGATTACATCGCAAAACACGGCCTTTCCTGCGAGCTTGAGGTAGACGGCGGCATAAACCCGGAAACCGCCGTCACTGCGGCAAACGCCGGGGCGAATGTCCTCGTCGCGGGAAGCGACGTATTCAAGGCGGAGGACAGAGCCGCGCGTATTTTGGCTCTGCGCGCCTCGGGAGGCGGAAAATGAACATTTTTCCGCCCGCTCTCGAAAGGCTTATAGATGCGTTTGCGTCTCTCCCCGGCGTGGGAGGAAAGTCCGCGCAGAGGATGGCGTTTCATATTCTTTCTCTTCCCGACGGCGAGGCTGAGGCTTTTGCCGAGGCGATAAAGAGCGCAAAGCGCGAGGTGCACCGCTGCTCCGTGTGCCAAAACCTTACCGACAGTGAGATATGCCCCGTATGCGAAAGCCCAAAGCGCGATAAGTCCACTATCTGCGTCGTTTCCGACCCGAAGGACCTTATCGCCATGGAGCGCTCGCACGAATATAACGGGAGCTACCATGTGCTCCACGGCGTTATCTCTCCTATGAACCACGTCGGCCCCGAAGACATTACGGTCAGAGAGCTTTTGGCGCGCGTCGGCACCGGAGAGGTTAAGGAGGTCATTATGGCGACGAACCCTGACACGGAGGGGGAAGCGACAGCTATGTATATTTCGCGTCTGCTAAAACCGCTCGGCATAAAAGTGAGCCGAATAGCCTACGGCATCCCCGTGGGCAGCAACCTTGAATTTGCCGACGAGGCGACGCTTTTCCGTGCGCTTGAAGGTCGCCGCGAAATGTGATCTCGATTTCGGGAGGTGTTCTGAATGAACAGGCAATATCTTAAATACGACGCAAAGCTGAAAATCGAGCCATTAAAACCCCATGTTTATTATGTTGCTCTTGTTTATTTTGTGATTAGACTTGTGCTTTCCGCCGTAAACGGAGAGCTTAACCGGATAGTCGCCAACTGGCAAATGCAGGCTTATGAATTCCTCAAAAGAATGATTTATCCGCCCGTACCCTCCGGCAGAGTGATGATTGCATCGGCGTTCATTTTTGTGCTGGAGCTTCTTTCAATGCTTGTAGGCGTGGGCTTTATGTCCTTTGCGCTGAGAATAAGCCGGGGCAGGAACGTCGGCATTTATAATCTCGGAGATGGGTTTTCCTTGGCGGGAAAACTGTTCGTTATTATGCTCCTTGAAGGAATATTCATTTTTCTATGGTCGCTGCTTTTTATTATTCCCGGTATTGTTGCCGCTTACAGATACAGGCTTGCTTATTTCATCCTGTTGGACGACCCTTCAAAGTCGCCTTTGCAATGCATTAGGGAAAGTAAGCTCCTTATGACAAACCATAAGCTTGAGCTGTTCGTGCTCGACCTAAGCTTTATCGGATGGTTTTTCCTTATAACGATAACCATCGGCGTTGTCGGAATATGGAAAGCACCGTACATATACGTTACTTACGCGAATTTTTATAATACACTTGCCTGCGCCGACGGGGTGTATCCGCCGGATAACGAGGAAAGCGGAATGAGAAACTGACATGACAGAAAAGCTTTATTACAGCGACAGCCACATGGCGGAGTTTGAAGCCGTTGTTCAGGCTTACATCGAGGAAAACGGGCGCTCCTGCGTTATCCTCGACCGAAGCGCTTTCTTCCCGGGCGGGGGCGGGCAGCCCTGCGATACGGGGCTTATCGGAGAAGCGATAATAAAGGAAGCTGCCGAGAAAGACGGCAAGATACTTCATTACTATACGGGCAACCAAAAGTTTTCTCCCGGAGACAGAGTGCTTTGCCACATAGACTGGAAAAAACGTTTCTCGCTCATGCAGAACCATTCCGGAGAGCACCTTTTCTCCGGCATTGCACATACGCGATTCGGCTGCGAAAACGTCGGCTTCCACATGGGAGAGGACGGCGTGACCATTGACCTTGACCGCGAACTGAGCGGCAAGGATATCGCGGAAATCGAAAACTCCGTAAACGAAGCAATATGGCAAAACGTGCCGGTTACAGCACGTTTCCCGGAAGAAACGGAGCTTGCCGGGCTTGAATACCGCAGCAAACTCGAACTCACTGAAAACATCCGCATAGTAACTATAGAAGGTTATGATACCTGTGCCTGCTGCGCTCCTCACGTTTCAAAAACGGGGGAGATAGGGCTATTAAAGGTTATCGACTATTCGCGCCACCGCGGAGGGATGCGGATCATCCTTCGCTGCGGACGCGAGGCTATGGGCGTTTTTTCGCTTTATCAGGATTCAGTCGCGGAGATTTCCGCCATGCTCTCCGTCAAGCGCAAGGATATGGCAGCAGCCGTGAAGAGACTTGCCGAGGAACTGAACACGCAGAAGCGCATCTGCGATAGCATAAAGCGCGAGTTTGTCGCAGGCTTAGTTGCGGAAAGCGAGAAAACGGAGGGAAATCTCTGCTGGTTCCTGCCGGATTTCTTCGAGCCGGAATCCATGCGTCTGCTGTTGAACGAGGCAGTTAAGCTTTGCGGCGGCGCGGCTGCTTCATTCGTAAAAAAGCCCGGAGGAGGGTATAATTACGTTATCGCGAGCGAAAGGCTTGACCTTCGCGCTCTTTCAAAATCAATAAACGCCGCAATATCAGGCCGCGGCGGAGGCTCCCGGGAAATGATACAGGGCAGCGCTGCCGCGGATGAGGATGTAATTAAGGCGTTTTTCGATTCGCGCGAAATTTTTGATATACAATCACAGGAGAAGTAGTATGGAATTATTGAAAAATATTTTTCCGTTTTCATTTGTTGTCAACGATGCGAGGAAGCTCGTTTTCGTGCTTATAGGCTATGTGGCGCTCGGCGTTATTTCGGGCATAGTGTTCGGACTGCTTGGCAGACTTTGGGCTATAGGGGTGTTTTTCCGCATAGCCGGGGCAATAGTCGATTTATACGCGCTGCTCGGCGCGGCTCTTGCCGTCCGCAATTATATTTGTATAATTAACGAGCATAAGTGATTTATTCGGAGGTCAAAAATGTTTAAAAGAAGAGCTGAGGAATCAGGAAAAAGCTCTATGTTCCGCTTTACCTTCAGCATTTTTTATGTTCACATCATCAATATTATCATTATGCTGGTCCTCGCTATGCTGCTGAATAACCTCGACCTTGTAGGCATTACGGTTCCTGACAGGGTGTTTACGGTTGTCGTATCCGCGGTTTGTATGGTGCTTTACCTCATTATGACTTATATCGAGGGTTGGCGCAGGGGAGAGCGAGACTATAACCTTGTCCTCTACGGTCACATGGACTATAATAAATTTCGCGGAATTATAGCCGGAGCACTTTCACAGATTCCCGGTGTTCTATGCGCGATTATACTGCTGTTCCCCTCGGAAAGCGCTGTTGCTATGCGTTTTTCGCGTTTCTTCTATGCAAATTTCAATTTTATTTTTGCCTTGATGGATGCCGGCACCTTTTCCTATGCGATTACTAAGGTCCTGTACTTTGTCCCTGCGCTGCTTGCGCCTGTCGTCGTGGGCATTTCTTACCATCTTGGTTACGCGAGAATTCGTCTTTCGGATAAGATTATCTGGAGAAAACCGGGAGACGGCAGAACTAATCTGCGCTGATAATGCGCGCCCCCCGATAGCTGATAACGCGCCCAAAAAGTAATACTAAGATCCCTTCCGACATATTTTCAAACGGGGAGGGATCTTTTTGAAGAAAACGATAGCCTTAGTCTGTATAGCCGCACTTGTTATTACGCTTGCAGTATCCCGCCGCGCAGAGCTTAACGCTGTAAAAACCTTTGCGTCACGCAAGCCCTGCCTGACCCTGGTTATAGACGCGGGACACGGCGGGGAGGACGGCGGCGCGACGGAAGGCGAGGTGCGCGAGAGCGCGCTGAACCTCGATATCGCGAAGAAGACGGAGCTGATGAGCGTTTTCCTCGGCTTGCCGGCGGTTATGACGCGCGAAAGCGAGATTATAAGCTATCCTCCTGAGGCGGACAGCGTAAAAAAACGTAAGATGGCAGATATGCGCGAACGCGTAAGGCTTGTAAAATCATTGCCGCAGCCCGTTTTTATCAGCATACACCAGAATAAATTCAAACTCGCATCGGCTTATGGCTTTGAGGCTTATTACGGAGCCGAGACGGGGAGCGCTGAGCTCGCGGAAATAATACAGGGGAGCGTGAACTCCCTGCTTGAAAGGGATAATCGCAGAACCATCGCGAGAATTTCGAGCGATATTTACATTATGAAAAACGTCAGCTGTCCGGCTGTCCTCCTGGAGTGCGGCTTTATATCAAACCCCACGGAGCTTGCACAGCTTACTGACGACGGTTACCAAAGAAAGCTTGCGATGATATTTGCATGCTCAGTCCTTCAATGCCTCGGAAGTCTGGAGGAACATTATGGCAAAGACTAAAACTGTATTTTACTGCACGGAATGCGGCAATGAAACAATCAAATGGCAGGGGCGCTGCCCTGCCTGCGGCGCCTGGAACAGCATCGTGGAACATAAGCCCACGCCCGCCGCAAAAGCGGGAAAAAGCTCAAACGGCGCATTTCTTACGAGGCAGGAATGCCTTAAAATAACCGAAATTGACGACGCGGACGAAAACCGCTTCACCACGGGGTTTTCCGAACTAGACAGAGTCCTTGGCGGAGGCGCGGTGGAGGGCTCGCTCGTCCTCGTCGGCGGAGCGCCCGGTATCGGCAAATCAACGCTGCTGCTTCAGATGTGCGGCTTCGTTTCCGAGACTATGAAGGTTTTATACGTAACGGGAGAAGAATCCGGCAAGCAGCTTAAAATGCGCGCAAACCGTCTGAATGTGTCGTCTGACGGGCTTTTCGTGCTCGTGGAAACAAATCTCGGCGAGATAATGGAGAGCATCACCGAGCTTGCGCCCGACCTTGTTATTATAGACTCAATACAGACGCTTTATAACGAAACGGTAGAGTCCTCGGCGGGCAGCCAGAGCCAGATAAAGGACTGCACCATGCACCTCATGCAGATAGCCAAAACCACAGGAACGACCATCTTCATCGTGGGGCATATAACGAAGGAGGGGTCTATCGCCGGACCGAAAATTCTTGAACACATGGTTGACTGCGTGCTGTATTTTGAGGGCGAATCCAACGCCGCGTACAGAATTCTCCGCGCGGCTAAGAACAGATTCGGATCGACGAATGAAATAGGCGTTTTTGAAATGCTCGATAACGGGCTGGCGGAGGTTCCGAACCCTTCTGAGATACTGCTTTCCGGCAGGCTCGAAAACGCATCCGGTTCATGCGTTACCTGCGTTATCGAGGGTTCGCGCCCCGTACTCGCGGAGATTCAGGCGCTTATCACGCCGACGAGCTTCAACGTTCCGCGCAGAACTTCCAGCGGCATAGATTATAACCGCGCAGCGCTGCTTCTCGCAGTGCTTGAAAAACGCGGCGGGCTGAGAATGAGCGCGAGCGACGCATACATAAACGTAGTGGGCGGACTGGAGCTGGACGAGCCCTCCGCCGACCTTGCAACCATACTCGCAGTTGCCTCAAGCTATGTTGATAAGCCCGTCGGGGACGACGTTGTGGCTATAGGCGAGGTAGGGCTTACGGGTGAAATTCGTTCCGTGTCCTTCATAGGCCAGCGCATCGCGGAGGCGTTTCGTCTCGGTTTTAAAAAGTGCATTGTTCCGCTTGGAAACAAGGGTAAATACAGCGTGCCGGAGGGCCTCACTGTTATTGAAGTGAGAAACCTGCGCGACGCGCTTTCCTCCGCCATCGGCGCGAAAAAGGATAAATGAGCGAGCGCTTCATAAAATCGCCGAATTTGCCGGAAGGCAGGGTGACGGCGCTTATCCTCGGCACGGCTGGAGCGCGGCTTGTTCCGGCGCTCGAAGCGCTCGGCGTCAGGGCATTAGTTTTGCCGCCAAACGGCGATATTGCCGCGCCGGTAGCAGGCCACGCGGACATGTCGCTTTATTATTTCGGCGGCGGGGAAGCACTCGCCGCAAAGGGGATTGCGCGAATATGCGATGGCATGCTGATTATCTCGGAATGTTCTGCGCGGCAGACTTCCGCCTATCCGGGCGACGTTTCACTAAACGCTCTGAGCCTTGGACGCTTTATTTTTGCCAGACGTGACAGTCTTGCGCCTGAGATAATATCCTATGCGAAGAAAAAAGGTATCGAAATAGCCAATGTTCGGCAGGGCTACGCACGCTGTTCCGTCTGCGCGGTGGACGAAACGCATATTATCACGGCGGACGCGTCGATAGCGGCGGAAGCGGAAAAACGCGGCATACACACGCTCATAATATCGCCGGGTTATTTTGCCCTTCCGGGCTACGACCACGGTTTTATCGGCGGGGCCTGTTTCAAGCTTTCGAGTGATACTCTTGCATTCACCGGGTTCATTGACGCGCACCCGGACGCGGCGGCAATATCAGCGTTCTTGAAGAACTGCGGAGTAAAACCTGTTTTCCTGACAGATGAACCGTGCTTTGATATCGGCGGCGCGATATTGGTAAAGGAAGAATAATAAAACAGCACGGGCATTTCAAGCCCGTGCTGTGAGGATAGTCTGCGGTATTCGCTTCAAGCCATGGCTTCCGCGTGTTTCTTCAGCGCCTCGAAGGTAACCTCGCTAATATCGTGCTCGATGCGGCAAGCGTCCTCACGGGCAGTTGCCTCATCTACGCCAAGGCGTATAAGAAGCTCCGTGAGAAGCTTGTGGCGCGCGTAGGTGTTTGCGGCAATCTTTTCGCCGCTTTCGGTGAGGCGGATGAGCCCGTCCTCGTCGACACTCAGATACCCGTTTTCACGGAGCTTTTTCACGGCGATGCTGACGCTGGGCTTTGAAAAATTGAGCTCTCTTGCTATATCGACAGAGCGAATATATCCTCGTTTTTCCCGCAAAATGAGCATCGCTTCGAGATAATCCTCTGCGGATTGCTGTATCTTCAAGGCGTTTGCCTCCTTCTTTCAGCCTGTACAAGCCAAAACTGAAACTGTATTTTGTTTAGAAATACATTACCATATAGTTTAAATAATTGCAATACGGAAGAAGCTTTTTTGCAGGCACATTCAATGCCTTTTTATTGAGTTACAGTTGACAAAACGGCGTCTTTGATTTAAAATAAACAGGCTTTTAATTTGCTTTTATCTAGTAAACTTAATATGATATGCCCACGTAGCTCAGCAGGATAGAGCGACCGCCTCCTAAGCGGTAGGTCGGAGGTTCGAATCCTCTCGTGGGTGCCAGAAAGTGCCGGAAATTCAAGGTTTTCGGCACTTTTTTGTTTTTAAGCGTGCCAGGATTTTGCTAATGGTTGGCACATAAGTTCGTATTTCAGCAGAGAAAGGCGAACAGTCAGATTTGCATACATTTTCTCTTAAAATGGATGGCACTGCAATAATACACGATCATTTTTTGCCAAATCTGCTGTTTGGCACGCCTTTTGCTAATCAGTGGCACGCCTGTTTTAGCTGGTTTTGGCACTAACTAGGCGTGCCAGCGCGTCCAAAAGCTCCGGAGATTGCTTTAACTGCTCAACAAGAGCGTCAACATCCACAGCTGGTTTTTCAGGTTCTGATGGCGGAGCCTTTACCTTACGGAGATCAGGCGCTGCATAGAAAGCCGTCTCAAATCTCTGAGCATTGATCTTTCGGTCTTCATCAAGGATATGAGCATAGATCTGGGTAATCATATCAATCTGAGCATGACCGGTATCTCCCTGCGTAGCTTTCAGATCACCGTGGTTCAGTTTAAGCTTGTATGTCGTGCTGGAATGTCTGAGAGAGTGAAACACCACATCAGGCAGTTCCGCTTTTGCTTTCAGCAGATTGAACACCTTCTCCACAGATTTGTGCTCCTATGGGCGGCCATTGGTCTGAGCAAGCACAAAACCGTAGTCGGTATAGTCCTCTCCTATAAGTTCTTTCAGACGCTCCTGATTCTCATACCACTCTCTAAGGATTAAAGCTACCGTTTTGGGAAGCCACACGCGCCTTATACTTGATTCAGTCTTCGGCTTTTTCAAGACCAACTGAGTTGTAGGCTTTTCACCCAGATGGTTCCGGCACATAATATTTGGGAATATCCGAATAACATCTTTCTGTTCGAGCACGGACATTGCGGCAACAGTAACGCGCGAGAGTTCCTTCTCAATGTAGATCCAAGCATTTTCGGCTGCGATAATACATCCGTGCGCGGTTTGTCAGTACGCGGAGGCTGCTGTGTGCAGCGCTGTCCAGTTCTCCGATCACCACGAGCTGCGTGGGAAACAGTACCGGCCCAATCCCGTCCGACTGCTGGCGCAGATAGTAGATTCCGGGATATTACTCTGTGACGATGGCCCCGGCGTTGGTGAGGATACGGAGCATTTCTCGGGGCATTGTATCACGCACAAGGGAGAGGGTGATTTCTTCTGCCGGAATCTCATTGACATGGTCGCCGGAGCATTTGAGCAGGCAGGCATACGCCGTCGCCTTATAATAATCGTCGATGCTCAAACCGTCCTCCGGCGACTTGAACTCGAAAAGATTGTACCGTCGGAAGATTTTTCCGATCTCGTTCTCGATTTTGACATTTTCCCGAAGCTCGATGACCAGCAAATCCGCTTCCAGAGGCCCTTTTGTCAGGGGATACTCCCGCTGAAAGGAAAGCACGTCCTTGTTCTTGCGCAGCTCAAAGGCCACCGCGCTGCAAAATCCCGGATGCCATTGAATCACCGCCGCGGCTTCACGGGCCTTGCCCGAATCAGCGGGCATGGAATCTTTTTCATTTCACGTTGTTCCCATCATCTGTCTCTCATTATACGTTATTATGACCGTTTATGAAGAGGAATGCAAGCGTTTTGGCGCCTTGCTCAGCGGCGGCGAACTGCGGAATGCCGCTGTCCACCTTCCGCTACCGTGCGGAGATTTACGAAAAGGCCAAGTTGTTGTAAAGGGTGATTTTTAAAAAAATCCACTTTTTCGAAAGGGATAATCCAGTTTTGTGCGGTATGCAGAATTGTAAAACATTTCTCTATTTTTATATGGTAATCCATGCGGATTTGTGGTATAATTCAAAAATCGGATTTAGAATTCGATTTGCGAAAAAGTAGACTTTCTTGTAAGGGGAATGGGACTATGGAAACGATGAGGAAAAACAGGTTCATAAGTGCGCTTCTCATCCTGGCGCTACTCCTGACCCTCGCGCCCGCGCTCGGCGGCACGGCGCGGGCGGACGCCCCGACAACGGAGTGGAGCGCCGTGGAGTACCGCGACACAAGCTGGGGCAGCGACTACGATTCCGCCACCACGTTCACCATCGCCGACGAGAAAGATTTCGCGCAGTTTGCCTATCTCGTCAACACAAGTGAGGATCAAAACATCTTTAAGGGCAAGACGGTCAAGCTCGCGGCGGACCTCAACCTGAGCGCCCACAAGTGGACGCCCATCGGCAACGACTCCGACCACGGGTTCAAGGGCGCCTTCGACGGCGGCGGCCACACCGTCAGCGGGATGTATATAAATTGCTCCCCCGACCATACATTCTATGCCGGCCTGTTCGGCTTCCTTGATAACGGCACAGTGCAAAACCTGAATGTCAGCGGCAGTGTTTCGGTGACGTTAGCGGAGGGGCAAAACGCCTATGTCGGCGGCGTCGTGGGTGAAAACTCAGGCAGCTCCGACACATCGAGCACAGTGGAAAACTGCTATTACAGCGGCTCTATCACGGTGGAAGGTTCTTCGAACACCACTATCTATGCCGGCGGTATTGTGGGCTATAACTACAGTTACAGTAATGTGACCAGTTGCTGTCACAGCGGCTCTATCACGGCGAATAGCCCATCCACGACCTATATCGGCGGCATTGTGGGCTATAACAAAAGTAATAGTACAGTGACCAACTGCTGTCACAACGGCTCTATCTCGACGGAGGGCTCTAACAGCAATGCCTACGCCGGCGGCGTCGTGGGCTGTAATGAGAGTAGTACAGTGAGTAACTGCTATGGTTGCGGCAATATTAAGGCGGCGACGGGTAGTGAAAGTGACACAGCCAGCGCCATCGCCGGCGGCGTCGTGGGCACTAACAACAAGCAGGGCGAAGGTAGTACAGTGACCAACTGCTATCACAACGGCGGCGCCGTTACAGCCAATACGAATGAGACGCGTAGCAATACCGCCGCCGGCGGCGTCGTGGGCTATAACAATAAGAGTGAAGTGAAAAACTGCTATCACAGCGGCGGCGACGTTAAAGCTACATCGAAGGGGACGTCACCCAATATCGGCGCCGGCGGCGTCGTAGGCATAAAACAATGGTCAGACGACACCGTGAGCCAATGCTATTTTCTCAGTGGTACGGCGGGCAACGGCATCGGTCTCAACGGGGTTGGAGGAGGCCCGGTTGACGATGGCGCGGCTCCGCTGACGGCGGAGGAGTTCGGGGAAGAAGATAGTTTCCCGAACACCTGGTTCACAGGTGAAACCGCCGCCTGGGTCATGGGTTCGGCTCGTCCTCTGCTGCAGGCGTTTGCCATCGTGACCTTTAACGCCAACGGCGGCCAGGGCAGCATGGAGCAGCAGCAGGTTCTCCCCGATTTGGCAGCGCAGCTGAACAAAAACCTGTTCACACCGCCCGTCGGTTATACTGGCCCTGATGAATCGAATACGTGGAACAAACAAGCGGACGGCTCCGGCGATTCTTACGCGGACGAGGGAGTCATCACGACGGATGCAAGCACGACGCTCTACGCCCAGTGGACGAAAAAGACCTTCACCGTGACATGGGAAAACGAGGACGGCACGGTGCTGGAAACCGACGAAAACGTCCCCTATAACACGGAACCGCACTACGACGGAGCGACGCCGGAAAAGGCCGCCGACGCGGCATATACCTATACCTTTGCCGGCTGGACGCCGGAAATCGTACCCGTGACCGGCACTGCCGTGTATACGGCGACCTACACCCCCACAGCGATCGAGCAGGAACGAGAGCAAGAACCGCAGCCACAGCCCGCGCCCGCGCCCGCGGTGACGATACCCGTCTCCGGCAGTATCAAGCTGAGCGTGACGGTCTCCGGCAGCGCCGTGAGCGTTGCCGCGCTGAGCAGCAGCCAGCTCAATGAAATCGCCAAATCCGACGCGCCGGTGGTCTTTGATTTGAGCAGCCTCGGCGACGGCGTCACAAAGGTGAGCATTCCGGCGGATACCTTTGCCAAACTGGCGGAGGCTTTGGAGCAGCGGCCGGAGGACGCGGACAAGACCGTGACCATCAAGACGGCGCTGGGCGAGGTCACCTTCGACGCCGCGGCGGTCAAGGCCATTGCCGCCGGCGCGACGAACGGAAAAGTGACGCTGGACTTTGCCCTGAAAGGCGTGGAAGAGCTGAGCAAGGTACAGCAGGCCGCGCTGGAAGGCAAGGAGGCGCTGGGCTTCTACGCCCTGTCCATGCTGGCGGGCGGCGTAGAGATTTCCGGCTTTGAGGGCGGCGCCGTGCTCGTGGCCGTGCCCTTCACGCCGGCGGAGGGCACGGACGGCGCGGACTATGTGTTCTATTACGTCAGCCCAGACGGCAAAATCGAGAGGATGGAGACCTATTACGAGGACGGCAAGCTCCATGTTACCGTGCCCCACTTCTCGGATTATGTTCTGGTGTATGAGCCTCAGGAGAAGGCGCGGCCCTTCGTTGATGTGGTCGAGGACGCCTGGTACTACGAGGCGGTGTATGACTGCTATGACAAAGGCATCATGAACGGCATGAGTGACAATACCTTCGAGCCGGAAACGGAAACCAGCCGCGCCATGGTGGTGACGATGCTCTGGCGCTTGGCGGGCGAGCCGGAAACGGATTACGCTTTGAACTTCACCGATGTGCCGGAGGATATATGGTACACCGAGGCCGTCCGCTGGGCGGCAAGCGAGGGCATCGTCACCGGCTACGACGAAAAGACCTTCGCACCGGAGAATTTGGTCAC
>JAEEGK010006698.1_pt1 | contig 27618 bp, 7 predicted proteins | sample 8958771 | NCBI WGS metagenome assembly JAEEGK01 (sample SAMN16246547, study PRJNA631951) | gut metagenome | biome: gut microbiome; feature: rumen; material: SC-attached | host: Bos | place: Iran: Karaj | collected 2018-10 | reverse complement strand
AATCCCCAATCCCCATATCTCTAAATTATAATTTTAATTAAAAATAAAAATAAAAAAAATTAAGTTAATAAAATAATAAAATAAATTATAATAATATTAATATATAATTTAAAAATAAACATTATTTAAATATAATATAACTAAAATGAAATATTTTTATATTATTTTTAATATATTAATTAAAATAATTATGATCTTCAAATAAACCATAATCACCATCATTGAGATTCATATTTTGATTAAGATTACTTTTAATTGTATATGATTTTTCAATCATATCATTTAATTGTTCTTTATTTTCTTTTATGAACGAAGCCATAATTTTATGTGAAAGTTCTCTTTTAATTTTTTCTTTTTCAAGCATTTTTTCTTTCTTTTTTTTATAATCTTCTTCATCTAAAATATCAACATTAAACATTTTTTCTATAATATCTTCTAAAGTTACTATTCCTATAATACTTTGTTCATCATTAGAATTTTCATTTCGTGAATTGTTTGAATTATTCTTTCCTATGCTATGAAATTCTATTTTGCTTTTACTTAATTTATTCGATATAAATGCCATATGACTCATTCCTTTTCTAAATTCATTTAATAAATCAATAGCTTTCATTTCTTCACTAACAATAAAAGGATTAGTTAATTCCAAATGCAAATCTTCCAACCTTAAATTTTCACTAGGATGAACACCCAACAATTGTTTCATTCTTAATATTCCCACAACATTATTTCTATGATTCTTATAAATAGGAATTCTACTATACCCTTTAATCATTAAATTCCTCAAAAACTCCTCATTAATAATCGTATTATATTCCATCATTTCACAATCTTTCAAAGGAATCATAATTTGTTTAACCTTTTCAGTTTTAATATCCAACGCACCAATCATTAACTGAACTTGTTCATTACTCAAACCAATTTCATTTTTTTTAATTTCCTCATCGGGTTCAAATTCTTTAATAGCATTAATAGTATGTAATTTAATCAATTCCCTCAAATCATTATTTGAATATCTAGTTTTTCCCTGAATTCCAATGACCTTATCCATAACTATCGCAATAGGGTAACTTAAAGGATATGTAATAACCATTAAAGAATAGGTCAAAGGACATAAATAAGAAGCTATTTTCATTTGATTTGGACCAGTGCACAATGCCATTGGAATAATTTCCCCAAAAACTAATAATAACAAAACAGATAAAACTATAGCAACCGCCTCACCTGTTATTCTATGTAAAACTATAGGCATGGCCTCTGCGGCGAAACTATTACATAATAATAATGTTGTTAATAACCAATGATGATTACTTACGATTGATAGTATTTTTTTGGCATAATATTTTTCTTCTTCTGTTCCGTTTGATATTTTTACTTCTAATACTAATGTATCTATACTGGTATATCCTACTGTTAGACCGGACATACATCCAGCGAATAATGTTAGAATAATGACACCCATTAAATTAAAATAAAAAGATGAGGAGGACATTTGAGGTTGTTGAGATGGTAAAATAAATTCTTTTGATAATTCATTGTTTTCTAATATAAATTCTGAGGCAATTTCTGTTAAATAATATGTTTTATTGTTTAATTGTATTATATTTTGATTTTTATCGTATTTTATATTTACTGATTGAAAATTTGAACAATTTGAAAAATTAAATGTTAATAATAATAATAATAATGTTATTAAAGAATAATAAATATTATTTTTCATTTTTTTATTATTGTTATTATATTTTTATTTTAAATGTACAAAATTAATTTTTTTTATTATTAATAATTATTTAATTTTTCAAATTATTTGATTTTGAAATTATTTTAAAAATATAATAAATTAAAAATAAAAATAATAATTAAAATAAAAAATTTCTTTAATTTATTTTTCTATTTATAAAATATTATTTCATTATTTATAAAAATATTTATTAATAGCAAATATAAATTAAATAATAATAATAATGTCAAAAAATATTTTTATAATAAATTATACTAAAAATCACCTTTTATTTTTTATTTAAAAATTCATTAAATTCTTCAACTTTTTCAGAAGGTAAATTTTGAAATAAAAAATTTTTCATTTCACTCATTTTAGCTTCGATATTAAGTTGATATTGTTGATTATTTTTATATTCTTCAACCATTAATTTATACATATTTTCATATGTATTTTTATTTTGTTCAGCAATTTTAATTTTTTCATTCAAAAATTGAATATTTTTATTTAAAGAAACAATTTTTTGTTCATATTCTAAAGCTTTTCCTTTAAAAACACTCAAATCAGAAATTTGTTTTGAATACCATTCTAATTTTGAATTAGCATTTTTATCATCATTGTTTGAAATTGAAATTTTTTCGATTTTATTTATTAAAATATTAGAAAAATTGTTAATATCATTTTTTAAAAATTTATATTTTTCATTTAATAATAAAATAATATTTTCATCACGTTTTAAATATTCTTTTTTAAATTGTTCATATGATGAATTTAAATTCTCAATTTTTTTATCAAAAATATTTTGTAATTCATTTAAATTTTGTGTAACAATTTCAATAATTTTTGAAAAATTATCATCATTATTTTCATTTTCTATAAATTTATTTTGAAATTCTTCAATTTTTTTTTGATATTCAGTAAAAATTGTTTGTTTATCTAATAATAATTCATTATTTTTTTGGTTTAAATTATCAATATTAATATCTTTTAAATCAATTTGTTTATTTAATTCATTTATTTGATTTTTTAAATTATTAAATTCTTTTTCTTTTTCTTTTTGATTATTTAAAATATTTTCAATTTTTATATTTAAATCAGAAATATTTTTATTTTTTTCTTCAATTTCTGAAATTAAATTTATTCTTTCATTATTTAAAACTTTATATTTTTCAATTTCATTTTTATAATCATTTATTTTTATTAATAAATTATTTGAATTTTCTTCTTTTAATTTTTTATTCTCATTTTTCAATAATTTATTTTCATTTTCTAATGTGTAATTCTTATTTTTCAAATTCATCAAATCATTTTTTATTTTCGCATTTTCTAATTTCAATTTTTCAATTTGTTCTTTATTAACATTTATTGTACTTATAATATGATTATTATTAATATTATTATTATTACTATTATTCAATTTTTTTTTTTGTTCAATTTGTTTAATAATATTCATTTTTTTATCTTCAACTTTCTTCATTTTCGAATTTTCATTTCCCTCCGAAATTTTTAATAACGTATTCAACTTCAAATTAATATCCTCATTAAAATTTCCCATTAAATGATAAACAAACAAATCCTTTTCAGTATGTAAATTATTTTCTAACAAAGGTTTCATAATCTTCGTTTGTTGAAACCACTTATGATTCAAAATTTCCTCTAAAGTAGGTCTTTCATTCGGATTCGATTTTAATATACTCGAAACCAAATTTTTCGCAATAGGCGGAAAATCATTTGGCCAATGAATTCTTAATTTTTTAATATTCGAATACAGATCATAATTATTTTTTGCAGAAAAAGGTGAGTAACCAGCTAATAATTCAAACATCAATACCCCCACAGACCATATATCTATTCTATGGTCATGAGCTTCCTTCCTTAACATCTCAGGGGCTATATATTCGGGGGTACCACAAAAAGTTTTTCGAACATCCTCATTTTTCTTAAAATTAGACCATCCATAATCTGCTAATAATACCCTACCATTTTCGTTTAATAATAAATTTTCAGGTTTTATATCTCTATGAATTATTGGAGGATTAAATGAATGTAAATATTGTAATGCACTTATTGTTTCTCTTAAAATTTGTGCGGTTGTTCTTTCATCGAATTTCTGTACTTTTCGTAAATATTTATATAATTGACCTTTTGTGGCTAATGGCATTATTAAATAAAAATTTTCGTCGTCTTCGAAATGATTTTTTAAACGTAAACAATGTGGATGATTTAATAAATACATAATTTCAATTTCTCTGTTCATTTGCTCTTCTAATTTTTGTTCTATAATTCCTTTTTTTTTTATTATTTTTATGCAATATATTTTTTGAGTTGCTTTATGAACTACTTTCCATACTGAACCAAACCCACCTTTTCCTATTTCTCTTGGATCTTTTATAAAATCTGATATCTTACATTCTCTTTCTAAACCCGCGTTTACTGTTGGAGAAAGCATTAAACAACGTTTTTTTATTTTGTTTATTTGAAGAGGAAAATCAGGGTCGAAAATGCCTAAAATTCCTGGAGCATTTTTATTATGAGACATTAAATGTTAATTATTTGTTTAAAATATATTTTTTTTTATTATATTATTATTTATAAAATTGAAATTTAAAATATTATTATATTTAATATTATTAATTTAATTTATTTTATTTTAATTTTATATAAAAAAAAATTTATTATTTAAAAATAAAATAAAATTAACATCATAAAAAAATAAATAACATTAAAAATTATTAAAAATAAATAAATTATAAATGGAATTCTTAATAAATAAATTTATTTTTATAAATAAAATTAATGTAAATATATAAAATATATATTTTTAAGCAAGGAATTTTTCATTAATCATTTTAGTTACACCAGGAAGTTTAACAACATGAGCAACACCACCTTGATATTTAGGAGTAGCCCAGGCAATACTAATTTCATCAATATTAGCAGCTTTAGCAGCATCTAACATTTGCATATTTTCTAAAGTAGGTTTAATCATTTGAGTTCCTAAACTTTCAGCCATCATTTTCATTCCTTCGAATTGTGTATTAACATCATCGGAATCCATAATTTCTTTTAAGGCATTTGTAATGATAGTTTGAGAAACTTCTTTGGGGTCAAATTCAAATAAGAATTTAGTTTGAACAAAAGCAACAATGAAATATAAGAAAGTAACAGCTTTTTTTAATTTTTTTTGGAATTTTTCATTAGGTAATTTAACTTTTTCAAGAGCCTTTAAAAGACTTAAAGCAATATACTTACCGTTAGTAGTTTCTCCTTGAATAGATAAATTTAATTTTAAAACTTTTTCAGCAATTTGTTCAAGAGTACAATTAAAGAAATCTGAAGGAACAAATTCTGTTTTAAAACTAGATTTAAATGTTTGATATTCTTTAAAATCAATATTCATATCTAAAAGTGGGTTAATAATTTTTCCTTCTTTAGTAACAACATCAATAAATAATTTAGTTCCTGCAGCTCTATAAAAATAGGCAATTTTTCCTTCTTCAATTTTTTTTTTAATTTGTGGAATTTCATCAATGACTGGTTTAAATTGATTAAACAATCCTTCTAAAACAGCAACTGAAGCTTCGTCGTTAGCTGCAATACTAATTGAACAAACTGAAGCTATATTTTTCATATAATCTTTTGAATCATCGAAAAAGTTTGGATAATTGTCTTTTGTTATAGAAAATGTTTCACTTGAAATTCCTTTTGGTTCATCTTTTGAGCCGGTTATTTCAAATAAAAAATTTTTTTTTTCTCCTTCTTTTGGAATTTCAGCTAAATTTTTTTTCACATCTTCAAAAAATGGGCCAATTGCTTCTTTTGGAACAACTCCTAAATAAAAATCTTTTTTATCAGCTGCTTTATCAACCATTTAAATAATAAATAATTAATATTGTAGACGTAATATATTTTTAGATATATATTTTTTTAATTATATTTAAATCAATAAAATTTATATTTTTTTTTTTTTATTAAAAATAATTTTTTTATATTTTTTTTTTATAAAATATTTAATTAAATTTAAAATGAATGAAAAAAATATTAAAAAAAATTTAGATTGTATTATTCAATCTTATGAAACAATTAAAATTATTTTACAACCGAATTTAAATGAAAATAAAAAAAATTTTTTGAATAATTTATTTGAAATTTTAAATTTTGAAATTAATATTATTAAACAAATTTTATTTGAAATTAATAATAATAATCTAAATGTTTATATTAATAAAAATATCGAAATTATTTCAAAATACATCGCAAAATTATTATGTTTCATAAAAGAAAAAAAAAAACAATTCAATAGCCAATTAATAAAAACTTTTCCAATTTCTTTTCAAATCATTCAAAATACAAATGTTAATTTAAGTCAAAATAATTTTAATATTCAAACAAATATTGAAAAAAATTTGTTTTCTAAAAAATTTACTTTACCAAAAAATAAAAATTCAAATTCTAATTTACATAGATTTTATTCTCCAAACATTGAACTAAGAAACAATGTTTCAACCAGTAGTTTAAATTCACATAATAATATTAATAATTATAATTGTAAAAATCTAAACAAAAATAATAATAATAATCTAAATAATTATAATACAAATTTAAATTTCAAAAAAAAAAAATTTAATTTAACTAATTATAATAGTGCAAATAATAGTAATTATCATAGTAGTAATCATAGTACGAATAATTTAAATATAAATAATGTAAAATCAAAAAAAGATGTTTATAAAAATTTAGAAAATTTAGGTTTTAATGTTTCTATTGAATCTTTAAAACCTTCAATTTATACTAAATATTTAGTTAAAAAATACATTGATGTTGTAGATAATAATGATAAAATTGATTTAAATTCAAAACATTTTAAAAAATTAAATATAAATAATAATAATATTAAAAAAATATATTCAAAAAATAATAATTATAACAATTCATTAAATAATTATAATAATTTTACTACTCAAAATTCATTAATTAATAATAATAGTTTTTTAATAACTTCTCCAAATAAAAATAATAATATTAATAATTTAAATATGTTTAATAAAAATAAAATAAAAATGAACAGCAAAAAAATTTCAGTCAAAAAAAATTTTTAATTTTAATTTAATTTATTTCTATTCTTATATAAATAAAAACATTATATAATATATATATATAAAATATATAATATTATATAAAAATATTTAATTTTGATTTAAAATTATATTATTTTATTTAAATTCTTCTAACAACATCCTGAAGATTTATTTGTATTATTATCTAAATTAATTCCATCAGTAGGTTTTTTTGGTTTTATTGAACCAGTAGAAACTTGTTTACTTAAAAATGATTTCGTTGCATCTTCAAATAATTTTTCTATATTAACTGTTTCTTTTGCACTTGTTTCTAAAAATTGTATACCATATTTACTAGCTAATTCTTTACCATTTTCATTACTAACTTGTCTTTTATGTTCTAAATCACATTTATTTCCTACTAAAATTCTTAAAACACCCTCTTTTGCGAATTTATCTACATCTGCCATCCAATTTTTAACATGTTCAAAAGAATCTTTATCTGTTATATCAAAAACTACAACAATTGCTTGAGCACCCTTATAATATGATGTTGTTATTGTTCTGAATCTTTCTTGACCTGCTGTGTCCCAAATTTGAAGTTTAACTTTTTTATTATCTACTTCTATATTTTTTAATTTAAAATCTACACCTATTGAATTCATTAAATTTTGAGAAAAACTATTTTCAATATATCTTAAAATTATACTTGATTTTCCTACACCACTGTCTCCTAATAAAAGTATTTTGAATAGAAATTCACTATATAATTATATAAAAATATATGTATAAAAATTATTTAATTTTTACTATTCACCTTCCATGAAATATTAAAATAAATAATTATTTTTAATTATTTATTTTAGTTTATTTATAGATTACTATTTTAATATATTAAATATATTTTATATATTTATAATAAAAAACCATAAAAATTATCTATATTTAATTTTTTTTAAGAATTTATTTATTTTTTTTAAGTCTATCAAATTCAATGTTAATAAATTATTATTATTTTCATTGGACCGCACTAGACGAAAAATAAAAGTTCATAATAAAAAATGATTAAGATTAAAAAATGATTAATCATATAAATTATGGAAATATAAAAATAATAATAAATAAATTTATATTAAAATATTTATAGCATTAATTATATTAAAATAATTTATCAACCATTATTTAATTTTTAAAATATTATAATCAATTAAATTTTTTAAAAAATTATTATATTCAATTAAACCTTTTATAAATAAATTTGCTTTAACATCAGGAAATAAATTTTTTTCACATAAAGAAATAAATTCTTGAATTGCCTTTTCTTCAATACTTAATAATTTTTGTTTTAAAACTGAAATAAAAACATCTTTTTTAATTTTTCCATTTTTATTTAAATCATTATTTATTAATAAATATTCTAAACTATTTGTATTATTATAATTTCTAATTAAATCATTTTGTAATAAAGTAACATAATTTAAAAAAATATTATCTTTATTTTGTTTTAAGTAATTCATATTATCTAACAAATTTTTTTTAATTTCAGTTAAATCAAAAAGAAATTTCGATTGAAAAGGTTGAGGAGGTTTATCATTATTATTATATAAAAGATTTGAAGGTTTATTTTTAAATTCTAATTGTTCAGTTTCATTTAATGTATCTAAAAAATTAATAAATTCTGCAGGATCAATCACACCATCTTTATTATTATCTGCCACTTGAACAATATTATTTACTTGTTCATCAGTTAAATTTATGTCTTTACAAGATAAAATAATTTTTTTAAATTCATCTATTTGAAGTGTACCATTTTTATCTAAATCAAATTTTTTAAATAAACTATCACGATTTTTACGTTGTTTTAAATAATCATTTAATTTTTTTAATGACTTTTTCATTGAAGGTTCGAAACTTTCTGATGTAAATAAATTCATTAATCCATAATTTTTAAAAAATTTTGTTATGTTAAAAATATTTTTTTCTTCTAATGAGAAAGTTAATATACAATCATATAAAGGAATATTTAATCTATTAAAACAATCATAAAAATCTAAAAAATTAAATTGATAAATTCCTTTAAATTCTTTGTTTATAAAAGAACGAAAATTTGTTGAGTTTGATTTATAAATAAAAGTTTTTATTTTATCTATAAAATCTGAATTTAAATCAAATTTTGTTTGAGAAATATTTTCTTCAATGTATAATACGAATTTTTTTAAATTAAATTTATTTTCATTTATTTTGTATTTAAATTTTTTTATTATATATTTAATATCATCGAGATTTATATTTAATTTTTGTTCAAATAAATTTTGTATAAATATTTCATTTATTGTAATATCATTATCTAAATCATAATTTTTATTAATCATATTTATTACATTTTTAATTGGCAAAACTTCAGTTTCATTTGTAATTAATAAATTATAATAATATCTTTTATTATTTGAATATAAATTTGAATGTAAATTATTTTCATTATTATTTTTATTTTGTTCTTGTTCGTTATTATTATTAATAATACTTTTTTTTGAAGCATCTATTGAAAAAGAATTATTTAATTTACTGCTATTTTTTGAATTAATAGATTTACTTAAATTAATATAATTATTAATTGGATTTAGTCTATTTTTTAAAATATTTATTTCATTTTGTTCATTATTATTTTTATTATTATTTTTATTATTTATTGAAATTTCTTTTTTGTTATTATTCATATCTTCTTCATTATTTATATTATTATTATTTATTTTTTGAGGAACATATGATTCACCTGAAATAAATTTAAAATAATTTCCTAAATTTAATTGATTTATATAATTTCCAGATTTTTCTTTATAAATTTTATAAAATTTTTCAAATATTACTTCATCATCAAAAAAATCTTCACTAAATTTAAAATAAAAATCATCTTTATTTAAATATAAATTTTTCAAATTTTTATTTTTTTCATTAACTTTTGATAAAATATAATTTTCTATATTATTAAAATATTCATTTTTATCTTCTGAATTAAAATTATGTTTAATATTAATATATTTTTGAATGAGTTTTATATTTAAATTTAAATAATTCCCATATAAATCTCTTAATTTTTTTATTAAATTATTTAAATTAATAAAACCTTGTTTATTTTCATCAATAGCTTTAGCAAAATTAATTTTAATTTCTTTATCATTTATATTTTTTGTTAATTCAAATATAGAAATTATCATATTTTCATTAATATTAATTTTATTATTTATTATATCTTCAACTAAAGAAATTTCAGGTAAATATTGAATTAAATAATTATAATCTTTTAATGTATTATTATCATCATATTCTGAAAAATAATTTAAATCTTCAGCTAATAATTGAATATTATAACCTTCTATTTTTCCTTGTTTTTTTAATATAAAATTAAAAAATTCCTTTAATATATTTTTAGATGTACATATTTTTTCAAATAAATATTTATGTTCATCATATTTTATATTTGAATAAACTTTTATAATTTTATTATTATCTTTATATAAATATTCTTCACTTTTATTATTAATTAATTTATTTTTTATTAATTCAGACATAATATTTTTTAATTCAATAATATATGAAAAATTATTAATAGGATTTAAATTATTATTTATTAAAAAATTTTGAATTTCTTTATAAGTTAAAAATCCATTTTGTTTATAATTTATATCTTCAATTATAATTTTTTTAATATATATATTATTAATAAAAGGATAATATAAATTTAATAATGTTTTTATTTCAAAAACACTTATGACACCATTTGAATTAAAAGATACTTTTTCTAAAGGATAATTTAAATAAATTCCAGTTTTTTGCATACTTTCATAAATTTCGTTACAATTTTTAATTTCAATGTTAGGTTGAATAAACCCAGTAAATAAATTTATAATATCTCTTAAATATATCACATAAATTTCTTTTTCATCATTAAATTGTCTTAATAAATTAAAAATAATTTGCCCTAAATTTATACTCATATGTAATGATTTAATAATAATATCTTTAAATTCATCAAAAGTATATTCAATTTCATTTATATCTTTTTCTTTCGGAATTTTTAAAATACTAATTAAATTTTCTTTTAAAGCATTTATATTTAATTTATATATATTTTCATTATATATATAATCTTCTTCTTCATCTATTGCATTATTTACTTCTATTAAATTATCAACAATTTCTTTTATTTCTTTTTCGAAATTATTTATATCTAAATTTTGCAAATTAAAATCTATTGTAATTTCAGATAAAATATCATTTTCATCTTTTTCAATGTTTTGTTTATCTATTAAATCTATCAATGTTCTTATAGAAATAGGAGGACTATATTGACTATTTAAATCATAGAAAATTTTTTCTGATAATTCTTTTGATACATTAAATTTTTCATTTAAAAATAAATATAATTCAATATCATCTAATAATTTTTGATTTCCATCATAATTTAATAAAAAAAAATCTTCAACAGTTTTTTGATATTCATAATTTATTTTATTTTTTATTATTTTATATGTTATTATTGAAGAATCATAATTTAATTTTTTTTTAAAAAATTTTTGTATATCTCTAGCAGATATATATCCATCATTATCTTTATCTATATTTTTTATTATTTTACTTAAAGCTTTTTTACTTATATTATTATTTGTATTCAAAGAAGATAAATGATATAATAAATCATAACAAGTTATATATTTTTTAGAAAAATTAATATTTTCTAAAGAGTTAATTATGAAATTTTCATTATTCATTATCGTATTTAAAGTAATATCTAAAATATTAGATTTACTATTTATTTCTTGATATAAACTTTGATTAAAATTAGTTTCTGTTTTAACTACACTAATTTCATTTAATTTATGACTATCTGAATGAATACTTGATTGTTCTATTGATTCTTCAATTTCAATTTTTTTAGGTTTTTGTAGTATATTATTAATTGAAATTATTCTATCAATTTCTCTTTGATATTTTTGTAATATTTTCATATTTCCTTTGACAGGTAATAAAAAATAATTATTTGTATTAATATTATTATTCATTTGTTTCAATAAATTATTTTTTTTGTTATTTAAACTATTTTCATTCATAAAATTTATTAAATTTTCATATTGTTCTCTAGTTATTATATTTGATTGATTTATATTAAAAGATTTTATTATATTATCTACATCATTAATATTAACTTTTTTGTTAGTATTATTTAAAATAGATTCTTTTAAATTATTTAAAGAAATATTTTGTGAGAAAGAATTTGTATTATAATTTAAAATAGTTTCAGAATTTAAATCATTTTCATTTAAAATTTTTAAATATTTATCTAAATTATTTATTTGAAATTGATTTAAATATATTTTTTGATGAATATTTGAAGATTTTGTTTCAGGAAGATATTTTATAATTAATTCATAAGATAAATTATCAGAATTATTATTATTAATATTAACAATATAACTCAAAAAATTATTTAAAATTGTATTTACTAAATTTTCTTCTTCATTATTTTTTATTTTTGCTTTTATTTTTTTAATTAAATTTTTAACAGTTATTGTACTATTATTAAATAATTCTTTTAAATCTATAAAATTTTTATCTATAATTAATTTAAATAATTCAGCACTAATTATTTCAGGACTTAAATTTTTTGATATTATATTATCATCTTGATTATCTTCTCTATATGAATCAATAACTATTATGAATTCATCTAATATAATTAAACCTTTTTTATGATGATCTAAAATTTTAAATAATATTAAAGAAGTCACATCATCTAAATAAAAATTTTCTGAAACAAATTTTATAAATTCTATAATATTAATCTCACTTTGAGTGTCTATTTTTTTTTCACTAAAAAAATCTCGTGTTTTTTTTATTATATTTTTATCAAAATAATCAGCTATATTTTGTAAAATTAATATTGGTGATAAAATGATAATATTTAAGATTTTTGAAAAATAATTATATAAATGTGTTAATTTAATATAAGGATTATCTAAAGAAATTTTTAAAGAATCTAAAGGAATATTTTTAATTAAATATTTAATTTCTTTTTCTTCAAGTATATTTTTATAAAATATTGATAAGTGAAAAATAAGAGTTGAAAAAGTAAAAATTCCGTTTGTTTTTATTTCTAAATATTCACAAAATTCAACCAAGCTTTTTGATAAATTCATTTTTAGTAAAATTTCTTTTGAAACATTATTCATATTAAATTAATTATTAAGTTATATATTAATTATATTTAAAATTTTATTATTTATTAAAGTAAATTGATATTAAATAAATAAAACAAAAAATTTAAATTAATAAAATAATGATAATTAATAAAAAATATTATTTATTAAAAATTATTACTATTAAAATAAATAATAATATATAATTCAATAGAAAGTTTTAATTAAAATTTTATTAATTATAAATAATTATATTATAAAAATTTAATATATAAATAAAAATAAATTATTAATTTAAAAAATAATCGTAATCATTAACTATTTTATAAAAATTTATAAATTTTAATTTAAAATATTATAATTATGAATTTTATTATTTTTATATATTTATATTTTTTAATAAAAAAATTATCTTTTTTATTATATAAATATAACTATTTTAAATTTTTATATTTAATTAAAAAAATGGAACCATATACAAAATCTAATTCAAATCCAATAATTACAAATCCAACAATTACAACTACACCTATGCCAAATTCAAATTATACTTCACAAATTTCAAAAACTAATAGTTCTTCTAATATTGGATTTAGTGAAAATAATTATATTTTTTTAATTTTTTCAATAATAAATGAAACCAAAATAGATTCAAATAATCAAATTATTGATATTTCACCTAAAAATATATACAATTATAATCAATTTCCTATTGGTTCTATAAAAGAGAATGATAATTTATTTAATGTTTATTTAATTTTTTTTCAAAATAAATTACATGAAAAATTTCAAATTCATTTAATTATTGGAAACACTAAATTTCCTTCTGAAGATTATATTAGAAATGAAAATGAATCTTTATTTATTTATAATATTAAATTTAAATCTTATGAAGGATGGTTTAATAATACTGAACCACCAAAATCAACTGGATTAAGTTATAATTATCAAATGAATAAATTTTTAACTAAAATTAGAGAATTTAAATTAGGTGATAATGTAAGAAAATCATTAATAATTCAATCAAAAAAAATATTTTTACAAAATCCAAATAAAATTGAATTTTTTTTCCTTTTAAGTTTATTTAAAGAATTATTTATGAATGAAGAAGTTATAGAAATTTTAGAATATTTAAATTTAAAAAAAACTATTATTATTAATAATATAAAAAATGAAGATATAGAATTACGTAATTTTGATAAAATAATAGAATTTTTAGCAAGAGGAAAAAGTAATACAAAAACAAAACCTAATTATAATTTAATATTTAATTATTTTGTTAATAAAAATAAGAAATATAAAAATTATATCGAAAATTTAATAAGTTTATATTATTTTAATTTTCATGAGGAAAAATTTTATAATTATATTAAAGATATAGGAATAGTTTTTTTAATGAATTTAAATAATTATAAAAATTATTTTGGAAATATAAATATAAGTTCAAAAATTCCAATTACAAATTTTAATAATAAAGATGATATAAATATTTATATTTCTTTAATTCCATCTTTATTTGAAAAATTAAAATGCATTTGTAATAATTATGATTTTTTATCATCTAAATTAAATAACAATGAATATATATATATTGAAAATAAAAATAATTCAGTTCAAATTAATAAAAATGAAAATTTTGAAGAAATTTTAAAATATTATGAATTTTTATTAAAAAAACAAAAAAATATTATTCAAATTGATAATAATATATGGAAACAATATATTGAATTAAATAAATTAAGTTTTAATTATTTAAATTATATGAAAAATTTATTCAAACAAAATGGAGAAATTATGTTCACTATTAAGAAAAAAATTAATAATTTATTAATGGATAATAATCAAAATTTAGAAAATAGACAAATATTTGAAATTATTCAAAATAATTCTAATAATAATGCTTTATGTATAAATTTAATTAAGAAAATAAATGTACATAATTTAAGTAATGAAGATATTAAAATCTTTAAAGATTTTCAATTATTTGAAAAATTAAGAAATAATAATGAAATCCAAAAAAATATAATACATATTTTATTTGAAAAAGTATCTTATTTAGATGATTTATATAATGTTTTTCAATTATTTATTAATGATAAAAATAATTATGTCTCAAATAGTGTAGTTACAAAATGTTTAGAAACTTTTAAAAAATTAATTCAACAAATAAATGGAACTGATAATTTAGAAAATATTATTAATTTTATTATTATTTTTGTTCAAATAAATCAAAATAATGAAAAAATTAATTTAAATTTATTTAATGAATTAGAAACAAAATGTGAAAAAAGTAAATTAATAAAAATTTATTCTGAAATTTTAAATAAATTATCAAATTCAATTGAAAATGTTTATAATAAAATTATTAATTATTTTACTAAATCAAAAGATTTAAATTTGGATAGTAATTCTATATTTAATATTATTACTAATTTACAACCAAAAACTATTAATTTGTTTTTAGATGAGCTAAAAAATAAAAAACTTATTAATAAAGAAGATTTTTTTGAATTAAATAGAACAGATAATTTAAATTTATTAATTAAAATATTTGAAAATAATTTTATCAGTAAAATTCAAAATAGTAAATATCTTTATTTTTCAAATAATAGAATAAATGAAATTATTAATGATATGAAACAATTAAATTTCCCTTTTCAAAAACTTGATAAATTTATTGAATTATTAAAAAATCAAAAAGAGTTTTATGATAGAAGTATTATATTTTCTATAAATAATAATATTGATAGAATGGATATTATTTCAAATTTTAGAAATTCATTAGAGGAATGTTCAAATATTATTGATAAAATAAAAACAATATTAAGAATTTATACAAAATTTTTTAGAAATAGTAAAAAAGATTTAATAAATAAATATATTAAATATATTCAAAATTGTGAAAAAAATAATATATCATATATAAAAACTTTTGTTTACAATAATGAATACGAAATCAATTTTTATTATAATGAAATAAAAAAAAATTTATATGATAAATTTATTAAATCCAGTTTTTTTCTAATTTTTTTTGATAAAAATAATAAAAATTCTGACAACGAAGAAGTAATTTTAAACAACACAATTAATGAATTTTTTCAGTTAAAAGATTTAATTAAAAGAAAAAAAAGTGATATAAATAAAATTGAACTTTTAACAAAAGAAATAAAAAAAACCGATGAATTAAAAAAAGAATTTAATATATTAAAAGAAATTTTTAAATTACCTAATGAAAATACTGAAGAAATTGAAAATGACTTTAAATTATATATTAATAAAGAAAATTTAATTAATATAGCTTGGAAATTCATTAAATTAGTTGAAAAATTTAATGTAATAAAAACTGATTTTACAGAAGATGTTAAAAATATATATGACAAATTAAATAATCACCCATCAATAAATGATTTAAAAGATATAGATAATGAAATATCAGATTCAGATAATATGAATGATATATTTAATGAAATAACTGTTAGTAATTTAATAAATAATATGTTTTCAAATGAAGAATTAATTACTTTTTTAATAGAAAAAAAAACTCAAGATATACGAGATTTAAATCAATTTGTTGATGATATTGAAGACCAATTTATTAAGATATCCGATATAAACGAATTAGTAAAATGCTCAGAATTTATATCAGAAATTTTAAATTTTAGGAAATCTAAAAATTTAAATGATAAAAATTTAATTACATATATTAATTCAATAACAAAGAAACCGGAATATCAAAAATTAAGTTTATATTTCAAAAATTCAGCAGATAATTATCTTAAAATTAATGAATTATTTACTCAACATTTAAATAGAGCTGAATTAAGTAAAAAAATTATTCAAGATATTTATAAATCTTCTTCTTTTAATATTTTGATAAATGAAAAATCTAAATTTTATGAATGTTATAATAAAATAAATATTAATAATAATATTAATAATAATAATAAAAATAATGGAAAAAATTTTGATGAAATAAAAGAATTAAAAGATAAAGCATTATTAAGAAAAAAAGTTGGAAATAATGATAAATTTGATTTAATATGTAAAAATTTTGCAGATATTGTAAATAAAATAAATAATATCTTATTATTATTAAATGAAATTTATTTTAAAGGATATCCAATTAATTTTAAAATCAGTATTATAGTAAAAGAAGGAAATATAATTTGTAAGTTACATGCTCCATTTATGAGGGAATTTACAAAATTAGAAAAAATTATTGAATTTTTAAAAGAAATATTTGAAAAACAAAAAGTAATGTTGACAAATACATATAATCAATATGAATGTAGCAGATTAATATATGGAAGACAATTTACAATTATTTTTAATTATTTGATTGGAAGTAAAAATAGAATAATTATTAAATATATAAATAAATATTTAACAAATAACAAAATTAGTACTGAAAATCAAAATTTTAATAATATTATGGTTGATCTAGAAAGTAAGGATAAATTGAAAACAATGTATGAATATGTTCCTCTATATATTGAAAATTTATATATTAATAATAATTTATCTATTGAAACAATTTTTTCTAAATCAAAAATAAACAAAATAGATCATAAAGGATTATATAGTTATTTAACAAATATAGATCAATTGGAAAAAGATACTATATTAATATATAATAATTTAACTAATAATTTTCCAATTGCTCAAACAGTTTTATATTGTAATGATGAAACAAGTACTGAAGAAATAATATCATTTTTATATAGAGCAATTAAATGCCAACAAAATATTTTATTTACTATTATAAAATGTGAAGCTTTAAATAAAGATAATGGAAATTTAATTTTAAGTTTACTAACAGATTTATATATTGAAAAAACACAATTAAATTCCATGATATTATTTGTTTATACTGATAAAAATTCTAATTTAATATCTCAAATAATAAAATTTGATGGTCATAAACATTTTAAATTTGATGAATCATTAAAAAATAATAATTTAGTATTAAATGATAGTAATGATATAAAAGTTTATTTAGCTGATGCTTCAGGTTTAGGTAAAAGTAAAATGATTCAAAAAGAATTTGAATCTAAATATAAAAATTCTGGATTTAAATACTTTTATTTTCCTATAGGCGGTGATATAAATAGAGATGATCTTATAAGAAGATTAAAAGAATTAAATGATTATAAATATTTTTTTCATTTAGATTTATTAGATACAAATAAAATTGAATTAATAAGAGAATTTTTATTTTTATTTTTAATTACAAAAAGTTTTACTTTAAATGAAGATATTTTCTATTATGGAAATGATTTTAAAATAAAAATTGAAGTATCAAATAGTTTTGATAATTATTTATCAAAATTTCCTATATTAACATTTTTAAATAAAGAATTAATAAAAAAAGGTAATTTAGCCCCTTTTGATATTTCAAACAAAGATATTTTAGATAATGAACAAATAGTTTCAAATTATTTAAAAATGTTAAAAGAAGATAAAATAAATGAATTTAATTTATTTATTAAAAATTTTTCTCCAGAAATAGAAATTGATCAAGGATTTTTTAGAAAAAATAAAGTTGATACAAAATATATTCCTCAAATATTATCTTCTAAAGAATGTAATAGTTTAATAAATGATGCTTTAAATTTATATAATATCAAAAAAGATAATAATAAATTTATGACTTTTTATCAAAAAAAAGCTTTTATTGATATTTTAGCTGATCAACTTAAAAAAATGACTCTCAGTTATTATTTAAACGTTGATCAATTAAATACTTTAATTTCGGTTGGAAAAAGAAATGATTTACAAAATATTAGAAAATTTATTGTTGAATCTCTTATAAAATTAACTCAACATTTTACAAAAAGTGCTTATGAAAATGTTTTAAGTGGACAAAATATAGCTTATGAAACACAAATAAAACAAAAATATGATGAAAATGAATCAAATAGGAAAGCAAATGAATTATTAATGAAAAAAGAAGTAATTTCATTCAAAATAATCAATCCAAGTCTTGTATTTTTTAATGAAGATGGAAGTAGTATGAGTATTATAACTACATGTGAAAAAGATTCAAAAGAATATAAAGAATTATATTCATTATATAATTCAGGATGTACTGATAAAAAATATTTTAATGATTTAATTGATTATAAGTCAATTGATAATTTACAATTTTTAGAGGAAATTAAAAAAGTTTTAGATTTAAAAAATAATATAAAAATAAATGATATAAAATTTGAATATAATAATATTGAATTAGAAAATTTAGAAAAAATAACTGATACATATGTTTTTACAGCAGACAATTATATAAAAATGATTTTAATTATCTTAAGAATAAGAGCAAATATTCCAATTATTATGATGGGTGAAACAGGATGTGGTAAAACTTCATTAATTAGAATTATTGCAGAATTAATGAAACAATCAGAAATAAATGAGATGAATAAAGATGAAAATCCATTGAAAATATTAAACATTCATGCAGGAGTTAATGATAATGATATTATTGAATGGGTAACAAAAGAAGGATTATTAGAAGAAAGTGAATATAAAAATGAAAACATAAATAAAAATTTTAGTTTATTTAAAAAAATCTGGGTATTTTTTGATGAAATAAATACTTGCAATTCTATGGGATTAATAAGCGAAATAATGTGTAAACATTCAATGTATGGAAAAAAAATTAAAAAAAATGTTACATTTATTGCTGCATGCAATCCTTATAGAAAGGCAACTAAAAATGTAAAAGATGTTGGTTTGATTGATAGTAGTATATATAAAGTAAGAAAATTAGTTTATTCAGTTAACCCTCTTCCACATAGTTTAATTAATTTCGTATTTGATTTTGGAAATTTATCAGATGAAGATGAAAAAAGATATATAAAAAGTATGGTTTCAATTCCATTTCAAAAAACTCCTTTTAAAGATAAATTAATAAATGTAACAGTTTCAGCAATATTTAACGCCCAATCTTTTATAAAAAAAAATAATGATATTTCTTCTGTTAGTTTAAGAGAAGTAAGAAGATTTGTAATTTTATACGAATGGTTTTATAATTTTATTATAAATCATATTGAAAATTTTGAATTTAATAATAATAATGAACTATCTCCTTATTTGAATTCAATTAACTTAGCTATTTATTTATGCTATTTTATTAGAATTAGTGATAAAAAACAAAGAAATGAATTTATAAGAGAAATGAATGAAATATTTAATGATTTTCTTTATGCACCTAATTATTTTACTGATTATATTATAAATTGTATAGAAATTGAACGAGGAATTGCAAAAAATAAAGCATTATTAGAAAATATTTTTACATTATTTGTATGTATTAACAATAAAATTCCTGTATTTATATGTGGAAAGCCAGGTACAAGTAAATCTCTTAGTATTCAATTAATTTATAAAAGTATGCAAGGAAAAAGTTCAAAACATAAATTATTTAAAAATTTTCCTGGAATATATATGAATTCTTATCAAGGAAGTAAAACAAGCGATTCTAAAGGTGTATTAAATATATTTAAAAAAGCAAGAAAAATTTTAAAAAATATAGATAATATTATATCTATGATTTATTTTGATGAAATGGGATTAGCTGAAATATCTAAAAATAATCCTTTAAAAGTAATTCATTCACAATTAGAATATGATGATAATAAAGATAAGGTTGCTTTTGTTGGAATTTCAAATTGGACATTAGATGCAAGTAAAATGAATAGAGGAATATTCTTAGCTATTCCTGAACCTGATGAAGACGATTTAAAAGAAACTGCAAAAATAATTGCAAAATCTTTTAGTCAAAAATTTGGAGATTATAATATTTTTGAAAAACTTGCCATAACTTATCATAAATATAAAAACAGTCTTAATAAACATTACGTAAAATATAAAGATTTTCATGGATCAAGAGATTTTTATCATTTAATTAAAAATACTGCACGTTTATTATTATCAGATAATAATATAAATGAAAATAATGATTTTGTTATTAATGCAAAAGCAACAGAAAGTATTGAAAGAAATTTTGGAGGTTTGGATTTTTCAGTAGGTTTATTTAAACAATTATTATTAGGAGAAAATGCACAAATCGATCAAATATATGATATAATGAAATGTATTAAAGATAATATAAATGATAAATATAGTAGATATATGTTAATTATTACTAAATCTTCAATAGGTCAATTTTTAATAAATACAATCTTCCGAACTCTAAACAAACCATTTTCATTTTTTATTGGAAGTAGATTTGAAGATGATAATAAAGAAGAATATACTGCTAAAGTACTTAATAAAATTCAAATTTGTATGGAAGAAGGAAAAATAATGATTTTAAAAAATTTAGATTCTGTTTATCCTTCATTATATGATTTATTTAATCAAAACTTTACACATATAGATAATAAAAATTATGCAAGAATTGCTTTAGGAAGCTCAAATACTATACCATATGAAGTTAATGAAAATTTCAAAAGTATAATTTTAGTAGATGAAACTGATATTGATAATCAAGATCCACCATTTTTAAATAGATTTGAAAAATATTTAGTATCTTTTGATACATTATTAACGAAAGATTTAAGAGACATATCTATAAGAATAGGAAAAATAATAAATGATTTAGTATGTTTAAGCAAAAATAATAAGAAAACAGCAATAAATTTAAAGAATCAATTAATTAATTGTGATTTAGAAGAAATTCAAGGAATTGTTTATAAATTATCAAAAGATAATAATAATGAGGTAAAACAAATTAATTATTATGAAGAAGAAGTTTTAAAAATATTAGCATGTAATTTTACACAAGATATTATTGCATATTCTGATAAAAATGGATTTAAAGAAAAATATCCATTTATTTCTGAAAAAATTAAAGAATTTTATCAATTAACAGAACATAATAATTTAAAAAATTTATTGAGTAAATTAGATGAAAACATGAATAAATATATTGTATATACATTTTCAGGGATTTTAGAACAAATTTTTGATAAAAAAGATTCTAAAATTTTAAATCAAACTTATGGTGAATTTAATAAAGAGAAAACAATGGAACAGTTTGTTGAAAAAATTAATAATGAAATTGAAATTGATGGTATTTTAGAAGATTTTTATAATGAAAAAAAAAATAAAAATTTATTAGTTTTTAAATTTGATGTAGAAGATTGTGAACATTTAAATCATATAAAATATTTAATTGAAAATTATCAAAGAGATAATATTGAAAATATAAATAAAAAAGTAATATTATTTACAATACATATTAATAGAATTTCTGATGTGGTTTTAAATAATCAACATTTAGTTTCACATATTTCAAATTTTGGGCAAACATTTATTGATAATTTATCCGGAAAAAATGTTTCTATTTTAGATTATATTAATAAAAGCAATTATGATTTATTAAATGATCGCCATTTATTTGATATAAATGAAGAATATAGAAAAAATATATATTTAGCATTAACAAGTATAAGATATAATTACAAATTTGATAAAGAAGAAAATAATGATAATATTTATGGTAATTATATTAATTATATAACTGAAAATATTTTACGTTCTAATGAATTAAGTCAAATTTTAATAGATACTAATAAAAAAATGTTTAATAACAATGAAAATTTATTTTATTCTATTTTTTATGATAATAAAATTTTTGAACCAACTGATGTTGAACTAGTTTCAGTCATTTCAAAATATTTAAGTTATTTATTTTTATTAAATTTAAAAAAAATTATAATTAAATCAGAAAGAGATGGTGTTATATCTTCATTTATTAATTCAAAGAAATTAAATAAAATTTTTGCACAGCAAATTTTGGAATATTATTTTAAAAATACTGATTTTAACTTTAATATTAATGATGGAATAAGAGCAAATCAAGTTGATTTATATTATGGATTAATGATTCCTTCTACAAAATATTGTTTTTCATCAATTAAAGAAAATATTGAAAAAATAAAAGAAAAATTTTTAATAAATGAAGATAAAATTAGAAATTGTTCTAAAGATTATTGTGATTATATAGAAAATTATCTTCAAGAAAAAAGTAATTTAGAACAAAATGTTAAAAACATTTTATTAGAACAAAATATTTTAAAATTTATTAATGAAGAAATGAATGATGAAATATATAATTATATTTTTGAAGATTTTATGACGATTATAATATCACTTAAATTTCCAGAAGAAAAAAAAGAAAATTTAAAATATATGAAACAAATTTTAAAAGAAATTTGTAAAATATATCTTTCAAAAGAAATAATTAAATATGATTTTGATGTTATTTCAAAATTTTTATTATGGATTGAATGTTATGAGTTAACAATTTTTGAAATAATTAAATATTATTCAATTTTCCAAAATATTATTCCTCAAAATTTAAATTTATTGGATAAAATAATTACATCAATAAATAATAATAGTGTTAAATTTACAATTGATAGAAGAAACCCAGAATATAAAAGATATATAAATGAAAAATTAACTTTAATAATTGAATCATTAACATATTCAATTTTTTCTGATTTATCATTTATTCAAAATCCAAATTTTGATGAAGAAAAATTACATGATTTAGTAAAAAAATTAAAAGAATTTACTCAAATTATCATTCAAGCAAAAACAAATTTATATTTATATTTAAAAGAAATTTATACATTGAATATATTTTTATCAATTCAAGATGTATTATTAAAAAATGGAAAATTTAATAAAGAAAATTTATTAACAATTAATAATTTTTTAAATGATGAAAAACAAAATATTAATGAAAATAATTTTGATACTGCTATAAATATCTTAAATAACGAATATAATTATTTGAATAATTTATTAAAAGAATCTGAACAATTTCCAGAATTAATTATTTCAATATTTAGTGAAAAATTAAAACAAGTTGATAATATTAATTATAGAAAAACTATTTTTCAAATTGTATTCAAAAATATAAAATTATTAAAAAAGTCTAAAATATTATTTATTATCTTTTTTACAAGATTTAATTTAATTCCACATATTGATGATGAAGAAGATGATGAAAATAATATTAATGATTATGATGAAGATAATGAAGAATTTTTATCATTTGTTCAAGATGATGATGAAATATTAAAATTAATAAATAATCAAAATGAAAATAGAAAAATATTAGATGAAATTTTATTTTATATTTTTGAAATTTTAATTAATAAATTTTTTGATGAAAATAATGATTCAATTGAAAGATCAATTAGAGGAAAAAGTTTTCAATTTTTACAAAAAAGTTTTAAATTTATTGAAGAAAATAATAATTCAGAAATAAAACATTTAGGAGATTTATATTCATGTGCATATATAAAATGTTATTTTTATTATTTTGTTAAATATGTTAAAAATTCTAATCAAGAAGTTGGTAATACAGTTGAAATTAATCAATTTTTATCTCAAAAAACTATTCCTTTTCGAAGAGTTATAAAATTATATATTTTAAAATTATTTAGAATTTTATATACCAAAAGCTATCAAGAATTTAAAATATTAGATTGGCAATTATATCAAATAAATTGGGTTAATGAATTTAATTTTCAAGAAGAAGTTGAATCAAGTTTAGATTACATATTTTTAAATGCAAATAAATATAATGATTATAAAAAATATGTAACAATCTTTGAAAGTTCAAAAGATTGTAATTTTAGAGATAATCCAAAAGTTTTTATTGATTACATAAATAATAATTCAAATATAGGTTTTATGGTTATTTTTGATATATGTATTAATAGATTTATAAGTAAATTATATAATAGTAATTTTATATTAGATTCTGATGCATATTCTAATTTTTCAAATTATTTTATTAATATATTTGGAAGTTTACAATTACCTGAATATATAACAAAATTCACTGATATTTTTTTCAATAAAACTGTTTTTATACAAAAATTTCAACCTTTAATTACTAATAAAAATCTTCAAATTGAACAATTTGAAATATTATTATATGGTTATAAATTATGTTTATCTAGTATATTGAATTTAAATAATCAACACAATAAATATTATAATTGTTTAATTTCAAATAATGCCAAAAAAACAATAAATGAATTTTACATTCCCGGAGGGGAACCTAATCCAGCAAGAATGATAAGATCTTATCCTCAAATTGAAAAATTTTTACTCACAACCAATGATCCAAGTCAAGGAGCTTATATTTGTTCATGTGGATATTGGTATAATATAGAACCATGTGGATTACCTGCAGTTGAAGATGTTTGTCCAACATGTAAACAAAAAATCGGAGGAACTAAACATACATTGGTTCAAAGGCCAAATCATTTTAGAATTTATAAAGATCAAGCTCAAAGAACAAGTGTTGAAAGTAGAAGGTATTATGGTCATGTAGATGGAATGTTATTAGCAGATTTTGCTGTAAAAGTTAATCAGGAAAGAGCAAAAGAAGATATTGGATATGTTAAATGTGATTACTTATTTTTCAAAGATAATTTGAAGGTAGTTAGAAATATTGATATAATTACATATCGTATTTTAAATTTTATTTTTTATAATGCTATTTTATATGATCAATTATTAGGATATTTAAACGAAAATGATATAAAAGCTTTTTGTGTAGAAAATAAAACTCCTTTAGATTGTATATTTGAAAATTGGAATTTATTAAAAGAATTACTTAATGGTAAAGGTATTAATAATATCAAAATATATTTTAATTATATAATACCAAAAATTCAAAATTTATTATTAAATTTAATATCACCAATAACAAAAGAAAAAAGAAAAGAATTTGAAGAACAAATAAATAATATTGTTAAAACATCTTTTCAGGAATATAATACATTTTCTCAAACATATACAAAAATAAATCAAGAAATGTTAAAATTTACACCAACTTCTATTAAAGTTTTAATTAATGAAAGTGATTTTAATGAATTACCTAAAAAAGATTATCCATTTTTTAATTATTTTGTTGTTCCATCATATCCAACATTAGATTTTCTTAAAAATAAATTAGAAGAAATTCCAGATTATTTTAAAAAATACCCAGTTATTTCAACTTATATAAATAATAAAGAAAAAGATGATATTGATAATTTACAATATATTATTGATATGAATCCTTTTGAAGATTATGCAATAAAAAAATATTCTTATACTATAACAAGAGATGAAGCAAAAAATAAAAAAATAGGTGATGAATTAAATATAATTGATGATGATAATGTCAAAAAATCATATAAGAATTTTGAATATGCATATAATTCAATAACAAAATTATGTAATAAATATGGTTGTAGACCAGAAATGAAAGAACATTTAATAAATGAAAATGATTGTATTAAGTATATATTAAATGATGATGGAGAATTAGGATTTGGAATGCATTTAGCTGCAATATATCAAAATTTTATAAGTTGGCAAAATTCATTTTTAAATTCCATAATAGAAAATATAAAATTAAATGGAATTTTACATTACTTTGTTGATAATTGCTCTAAAGAAATTTTATGTCAAAATGCAACTGAAAATGAAATTGTAAGTTTAAATATAGATTCAGATATATATTATTCTTTTTATGAAATATTTTCATATAATTCTAATAGAAATCACATAGATGATAATGGAAATATAAATTATATGAATTATCGAAATATAACTTTTGATTTTGATATAATTGAAAATGAATTAGGAAAATGTATTTTATCTGGTAAAAAAAAATTCAAAGATGAACAAATTTTTGTTACTTATGGATTTGAAGGATATCATGGAAATAAGTCATCAATAATTCCAAATTTCATTAAAAAATATCCTCAAAAAGATTTATCTGAAGAAATAAAAAATTACTTAGATGAATTTAAAAGAAATAATGGAAAAGAATATAAAAATATTTTATTTAATTTACAAATTATAATATTCTATATTGTAGATGATTCAAAAAAACATAAATTGGACAAAAATGTTTCTGAAATTATAGACGAATTACCTCAATATATTAATATTTCAAATTCTTGTAAACTATTATTTTCAGAATATTACATATCAATTGAAAATTTAATTGGAATTTATGAATTTATTGAACATCTTTCTTATAATTTAATTAAAGAAAATGTAAATGAAATTTATAATAAAAAAATATCTGAAGAAAATACTCAAAAAATAACTAAATATTTTACTAATAAAAATCTCTTTATAACAAAATTAAAATTAGCAACAGCAGTTAGAAAATTTATTTCTAGATTTTTGAGTGGTAGACGTTCTGATGAAGAATTTAAAGCAACTGAATCAATTTTAATGTATTTACAAAATAAAGAAGAAATTTGGGAAAAATCAATGTTTTATGATAAAAAATTTGATCAAGATATGGACAAATTAGTTAAGGAATTTTCAGATATAAAATTAGAAAATAGTTTAACATTTTATGATGTATTAGGACAAGATTTAGAATTGTTAGGAGAAAGAAAACCATTAAATAATAATTTTGATGAAAGAAGACCTGATAAAAAAAATAAAAATAAAAAAAATAGACAAAGACAAAAGTATTAAATAATAAATATATTAAATTAAATTATTAATTTAAATAAAAAATATTATATTAATTATATATTAAATAATTATGATAATTTTTGGGGATTGGGGATCGGGGATTGGGGATTGGGGATTGGGGATTGGG
>JAEEGK010006715.1_pt1 | contig 27619 bp, 24 predicted proteins | sample 8958771 | NCBI WGS metagenome assembly JAEEGK01 (sample SAMN16246547, study PRJNA631951) | gut metagenome | biome: gut microbiome; feature: rumen; material: SC-attached | host: Bos | place: Iran: Karaj | collected 2018-10 | reverse complement strand
GAAGGAGATGGGCGGATTGTCCTCAAGTACGGCTTTGTCTTTGAACCAGATGATGTCCATGGCATCGAACTGTTTCTCAAGCTCAGCATCGTTCTCCACGGGGGAGAAGCCTTCGAACACCGCGAGAAGGTTTTCGGCCGCACCTTCGGCGGCGGCGGATGCAAGGGCGCGGGAGAAGTCTTCCTGCTGCACCTCGAGCTCTTTCTTGAGCGCAGGGATGTCGGCCTTGGCGGCCTCGAGTCCGGCTGCGTACGCCTTCATCTCGTCCGAAGCGGCCTTCACGTCGGCCTCGGCATCGGAATAGTTCCGGACGGGCTCCGGGAATTCCTTGAGGGGGAATCCGGCGTTGTCGCCCGCTATCACGAAGCGGCAGGTCCTGCCGTCGTCATTCACCTTGAATGTGGCGTAGGATGCCTCCCAGGCCGTGTCGTATTTCTTGGAAGGAACGCTGTAGAAGTGGAGCTTGACGCCGGTTTCGGCCAGTGCGGCGCGGTCCCAGCTACCCCAGGCCTTCAGGTCGGCCGCCTCCTTCTCGAGGGCGGTGAGACGCTCTTTAAGGCCCTGCAGTGTGGCGTCGCTGCCTTTCTCTATCTCGGAGATGCGCTTCTTGCGGGCCTCGATGCCGTCGAGCAGGGCGGCCGTGCGCTCATCCACAGGCTTATCCGAACGGGTTATATCCACCAGTCCGAGCTCCTGGAGGCGGGAGAGGAAGTCTTCCTTTCCGGCATCCAGCAGCACGAAGGAGTATCGCGTCATTTTCTCTATCATCTTGCTTCCTCCTCTTCTTCTTCCAGCGCGTGGCGGGTCTTTACTATCTTTGAGGATGCCTTGCTCAGGTTCTCTTCATCCTCCATGTATCTCTTTATCTTTAGGATGGCCTCCTGGTAGCCCGGAATCTGCACTTTTTCGTAGAGATTCACCTTCTGGGTGGTCTTCTTGCGCTGGAAATCCAGGATGCGGCGCTTCTGCTCGAACACCTCGCTCTCAAGGCCGAGACGGGTGAGTTCCTGCAGGATGCGCACGCCGTCGGCGTACCAGGCGGGCTTTACGAAGGCGTTGAAGGGGGCAAGTTCGTAGGAGATTTCTCCGAGCTGGGGGCACTTCACGCCCGCCACCTTAACTTCTTTCAGTTCGATGTCGGTGATGCGGATGAGCCCGGGCTCGAACTCGTTCCAGAGTGCCGCAAGATAGTCGTAGCGCTGTATGGCCGCTTCGAGTTCGGCCGCCAGCCTCTCCGAATCCTTCTTGGCCTGGATCACGCTCAGGCGCAGGGCCGACTCCTTATTCTTTAATGTAGGGAGGGCCCTCTGCCGCACCTTGAGCTGTTTTCCGAGGTTCGTCAGCGAAGTCTTGTTGTATTGGAACTTTATTGCCATTTGCCGTATTTATCGATCAGCGCCTGCTTGATGCCGGTCTCTTCCGGCTTGAAATGCTTGGCGAACAGCCGCCAAGCCGTATCCAGCATCTCTTCTATCTTGATGTTTACGTCTATCGAAAGCAGTTCCACCGCATAATCCTTTGCATAATCCAGGCAGCGAAGGTCGTAGTCGGAGAGGTCGAAACCGTTTTCCAGCTTGGTCTTCGCGTTCTGCGCATCGGCATATAGGCGTACGCCTGCGTTCATCACCTGGGAGTGGTCCTCGCGGGTCTTCTTGCCCTGCACGAGCTGCTTCAGGCGCGAAAGCGAACGGAACGGGTCCACGATTACCTTGCCCGTGTCGGAATCCGCACGGAGGAAGAGTTGGCCTTCGGTGATGTAGCCGGTGTTATCCGGAATGGCGTGGGTGATGTCGCCATCGTTCAGGGTGGTGACGGCGATGATTGTAATCGAGCCTCCGTCAGGGAGTTGCACGGCCTTCTCGTATATCTTCGCAAGGTCGGAATAGAGCGATCCGGGCATGGAATCCTTCGAAGGAATCTGGTCCATGCGGTTGCTCACGATGCACAGGGCATCGGCGTATAGCGTCATGTCGGTGAGCAGCACCAGCACCTTCTCGTTCTTGTCCACGGCGAAGTATTCCGCTGCTGCCAGGGCCATGTCAGGTATGAGGAGGCGCTCCACAGGAGGTTCCTCGGTCGTGTTCACGAAGGATACTATCTTGTCCAGTGCGCCGGCTGCTTCGAAACTCTGCTTGAAGAAGAGGTAGTCGTCGTTGCTGAGACCCATGCCGCCGAGGATGATCTTGTCTACATCTGCACGAAGTGCCACATCCGCCATCACCTGGTTATAGGGCTGGTCGGGATCGGCGAAGAAGGGGATCTTCTGGCCGGAGACCAGGGTGTTGTTGAGGTCGATGCCGGCGATACCGGTGGGAATCAACTCGGAAGGCTGGCGGCGCTTGTAGGGGTTCACTGACGGACCGCCCACCTGGCGTTCTTCACCCTCCACCTCGGGACCGCCGTCGATGGGCCTGCCGTAGGCGTTGAAGAAGCGCCCGGAGAGCTGCTCGCTCACGTGCAGGGTAGGGGGATCGCCGTGGAAGATGACTTCCGCGTTGGTGGGGATACCCTCGGTTCCTGCGAAAACCTGCAGGGTGACGAGATCTCCTCTCGTCTTGACAACCTGGGCCAGACGGCCTTCAACGGTGGCAAGTTCGTCGTTGCTCACGCCGGGGGCACGCAGGGCGACTGTCGCCTTGGTGATGGCTTCGAGCTTGGTATATACTTTCCTGTATGCTTTAGTTGCCATTTTCTGAGAGGATTTCGTTGAGTTGTTTGTGGAACTTCTTGAAGTCGTCGCTGTCCCACTTGGAGAAGTTCATCTGGCGCAGGGCGTTGATGACACGCTTGAACCAGGCGCGGCAATCTTCATAATTGTCGAATTCGAAGTGGCGGTCGCAGATCTCGAGGATGAGGTCGAGCATGTATTTCTGGCGCTCCATCGGGCAGAGGCCGTCAACCGAGTCGAAGGCATCCTGCTGCAGGAATGCGAAGTCCAGAAGCTCGCTCTTCCAGAAGGTCTCGTGGTAGCTCATAGGGACGCCGTCGTCGCCGAGAATGTTGATCTGGTCTGCCATCTCCTTTCCGCGGAGCACCATGGTCTTGGCCCTCATAACCTTTTCCACCCATCCTTTTTCCACTTTCTGGTCGAGGTAGGAGATTATTTCGGGGTATTCCAGATACTTGGAGTAGGAGTCGATGGGGTTGATGGCGGGGTAGCGCTTCTGGTCCGCCCTGTTCTGTTCGAGGGCGTAGAAGCAGCGGGCGGCCTTCTTGGTGGATTCCGTGACGGGTTCCTTGAGGTTGCCGCCGGCGGGGGAGACGGTGCCGATGAAGGTGACGGCGCCGGTCTGCCCGTTGTTCAGGACCACCATGCCCGCGCGGGCGTAGAAATTGGATATGATGGCGGAGAGGTCCACCGGGAACGCGTCGGCGCCGGGGAGCTCCTCCATACGGTTGCTCATCTCGCGGAGCGCTTGGGCCCAGCGGGAGGTGGAATCAGCCAGCAGCAGCACTCTGTGGCCCATCGCGCGGTAGTACTCGCAGATGGTCATGGCGGTGTAGACGGATGCCTCACGCGCAGCCACAGGCATGTTGGAGGTGTTGCAGATGATGGTGGTGCGTTCCATTAGATGCCTGCCTGTATGCGGGTCGATGAGTTCGGGGAACTCGGTGAAGATTTCCACCACCTCGTTCGCGCGCTCACCGCAGGCGGCCATCACGATAATGTCGGCCTCACCCTGCCTGGCGATGGCGTGCTGGAGCACGGTCTTGCCGCAGCCGAAGGGCCCGGGGATGAATCCTGTGCCGCCTTCGGCGATGGGGTTGAAGCTATCGATGGTGCGGAGGCCGGTCTCCATGATCTTCTGCGGACGCGGCTTCTCCTTATAACCCTTGATGGCCACTTTGACGGGCCACTTCTGGGTCATGGTCACGGGAACATCCTCACCGTCTTCATTGGTGAGGGTGGCGACCACGGTATCCACGTTGTACTGGCCTGCAGGGGCCATTTCCTTGACGGTAAATTCGCCCTTGAAGGTGAAGGGAACCATGATCTTGTGGGGAAGCCATCCTTCCTTGACCTCACCCAACCAGTCGGCGGCAATTACTTTGTCGCCGGGTTTGGCAATGGGAGTGAAGTCCCAGAGTTTCTTGCGGTCGAGCGGGTCGGTGTATTCGCCCCGCTTGAGGAAGACGTCCGTCATGGTTGTGAGGTCGTTCTGCAGACCGTCGTAAACGCTGGACAGGAGGCCGGGGCCGAGGGTGGCTTCCAGCATCCTTCCGAGGAATTCGACCTCGTCGCCGTTACGCAGACCGCGGGTGCTTTCGAAGACCTGGACCGAGGCTCTGTCGCCGTTGACCTTGATGACCTCGGCGAGGAGGTCGGTGCCGTGGAGTTTGATGTGGCAGAGTTCGTTTTCCGCCACGGGGCCGTCCACCTGCACGGTTACAAGGTTGGAGACTATGCCTGTCACCTTTCCAAATGTGCTCATATCTTTGTGTTTTCTTTTATTTCTTTAACCAATTTGCGGAACAGTTCGCGTCCGGTGGCCTCGTCCAGCCTGAGCCAGCGCTCCACCTGCTTGAGTTTCACTACGAATGCCAGGATAAGGTCCAGGTCGAAGACATCCAGGACCGTGAGGGCGTCGGCTGCTTTCCAATAGAAATTATCGAGCGCGCGCTCGCGTCCGAGGATGTCATCCGTTTCCAGGATGGCGTCCACCTCGGGTTTCTGGTCGAATTCTGGCAGGTCCTCGTTTATGGGTTGGCCGGGGATCGCGTCCGGGTCCAGGGCGAGTGCGGGATTAACGATGTCGGTGCCTTCCTGGCGTCCCAGGCTGCGGTTCAGGTATTCCACCTTCGCGTTGCGCACGCCCAGGTCCAGGGCGAAGAACTCGCGGATGAAGTGGTTGCGGCTCTTCTGCGCCTCGAGATAGAAGGATGCGTCCGGCATGTCCGGCGCGTAGGCGCTCAGGAGAAAATCCAGCGTCCTGGCGTCCGTTTCGCTCAGCTGCTCGCGGATGTCTTCCAGGATGGCCTCCGTGTCCGGCGCTTCCCGCCCGTCCTGGCTGAGGAAGGGGAGTCCTGCGATTATGTATTCGTAGTTATTCACCGAAGAGTATCTTGCGGGTTACGGGGCGCAGGTACTCTGCGATGAGCTCGTTGAAAGTCTGCTCGGTGAGGCTGACGAACCACCCGCCGTCCTTCGGGCCGATGGTGAAGCCGCCGCTTATCTTCTTGGAGAAGTCTGCCGCCACTTCGGCCTTGAGCGTTTTGGCAAGTTCGTTGCGGACCCAGGGCTCGAGCTCGGCCTTCAGGCTTTCCGGGAGGATAAGCGCAAGATCCGTGGCTTCCTCGGCATTGAACCTGGCAGCCACGGTCTTGATTATTTCTTTGATGAATGCGGAGTCCTTGAGGGTTTCGGACACCTTGCCGGCTTCGATCTTGCCCACCAGAAGGTTCTCTATGTCCTTCTTCGTGGCCTGCAGGCACTGGGCGGATGCCATCTTGAGGTCGGATTCCACCTTGGACTTGAGGTCTTCGGCATCCTTTTCCGCCTTGTCGGTGATCGCCGCTGCCTTTTCTTTTGCTTCGGCTATGATCTGCGCCGCCTCCTGCCTGGCCTTCGCCAGCACTTCTTCACCCTCTGCCTTACCCTTTACCAGCCCTTCCTGATAGAGCTTTTCGGTAAGTTCTTGCAATTTGTTCTGCATATCTTATTGGTTACTTTGTACAATTCACAAATATAACCAAAAATTCTGGAAAGTTCGCCATCCGGGTAAGGTCCAATTTCAGGGGCGACACCTTACCCACTGGAAGTGCTTGGGAGGCCGAAATGCGGGTAAGGTCCCCGGCATGAAATTGGACCTTACCCGTCTCGTGGGGGATTTCGGTCGGTTACCTTCTACCTTACCTCGCCAGTTACCTTCCATGTTTCGCCTACCGGCTTGAATATCAAGTATTTACGCTGAAGCCTCTGGTACATTTGCACCAGAGGCTTTCACATAATTGGCTGATAATCAGGCGCGAAGCCGCAACGCAGCTTTCAATGCAACTTTCGACGCCGCTTCTGCCGCAGCTTTCGACGCCGCTCCCGCCGCTACTTGTTTTTCTCTGACATTATTTCTTCCAGCTTCGTGCGGTCCAGCTTGCCGTCCAGGCAGATGAATGTGACTTCCGTGCCTTCGTCTGCCAGCATGATGAAGCTGGTGACGGTCTTGTCGTCGCCGGCGGTGTACATGGTCATCTTCTCGCCGTCTTCCTTCGCCTCCATCAGAAGCTCGAACGTGCCCTTTTCGATGAACTTGCGAACGTCCTTGGCAATGCGGACATTGAGGTCCGGATTCTCGCTGGAGATGATGTAGAGGCCTGTGAGGGCCTGAACGACGGGGGTGAGATTAACGTCACCGTCTCCGGCCTGCATGTCGGGGAGCTTGCCGATGAGACGGAACATCGCGGGGGAAACATACACCGCGCTAACGTTGGGCTCGTCGGAGTATTTCTGGTAGATCTGCTTGCCGTCCTGGGCGGAAGCGAATATGGAACCGAGCAGCAAGGCTGCAAATACTATAATCTTTTTCATTTTATTCGTAAACTTTGTTGATTTTTTGTGCAATGAACTGCAGGGTCTCCTCGACCTGCTGATATGCCAGAAGCGGATCGTCGAAACTGTCCTTCGGGGCAGGACGGTGCAGGATAAGCACGGCCGCCACGGCCGCAGCTACCGCAAAAGAGCCGAACGCGGCATGCCAATGCCTGCGCCGCCGCCGGTCGTCATTCCTGTCTTCGCCAAAAAAAGGCTCAGCCAGAAAAGCGCCGGACGGCTCGCTGACTCTTTCCGCTGCAAGGGCATCCTTGATACGGCCGGTCAGGCCTTCCGGAACGGGAACCTGCGAGGCCTCCTGCTCCAGTTCTTCCAGACTCATTTTTTCTATATCTTCGATTCGTTTCATAATTTCTTTTTCAATGTTTGGCGTGCCCGGGAAAGAAGCACGCGAAGTGTGAGGTAATTCATGCCTGTGCGCTCCTCGATTTCCTCGTAGGAAAGTCCTTCCACGGTGCGCAGGATGAGGATTTCGCGCTGCTTGTCGGGCAGCGATTTGACCGCCGCGAGCACCATCTCCAGGCGCTCTTTCTGATCCATGGCCGAATCCGGATCGAATCCTCCGCCAAGGCTCTCGGGCACCTCTGCGTCCACAATCCTGCTTGCCTGCCGCACGCGGTCCAGGCAGAGATTGCGGAGGAGGGTCATCGCATATGCCTTGGGAGCACGGATGCCGTCGAGGGCGTCGCGGTTCCTCCAGAGCTTGAGGTAGAGTTCCTGCACCGCATCCTCGGCCTCCGCGGCATCTTCCAGGATGTAGTATGCCACCCGGTAGAGAGCGTTGGCAAGGGACAGATACTGGCTATGGAACTCCCTCTCAGTCATTCTCTTCCATAATCTTTGAAATAGCCTTCATGGATACCTTCCCGAAGATGCAGATTAGGGCGCAGCTGCCGGGAGTGTGAAGGACGAAGTCGCGCACGGAGTCGCCTTTTTCGTCCACCACGCCGTACATCCGCATGGCATCGTCGCCGTCCTTGGCCTCGATCAGAAGTTCGGAACTGTTCAGGATGCGGTCCAGTTTGCGGGTAATCCTTTCTTTGACGGCCGGCGAGCAGTCTTCGTACTCGAAGACGGTCAGCCGGCGGATGCCGCCCAGAAGCTGGAGAGCCTCGGCGGCATCGGGGTCATCCTTGGCGGAGATGCGTATTACGGTCTTCAGGGCCGACGTAGCGAGGGAACCGAGCTGAACCAGTTCCACGCCGTCGTACTGCCTGTATTCCGAAACCAGTGCCGCCAATTGCGTTTTGGAAACGTTCTTTCCTGCCATCGCGGAAAGCGAGAGGGCCAGGAAGCAAAGTATAGTTATTGTTTTTTTCATCGACTATAAGACGCCGAAGCTGGCAAATTGTTACAAAGATAAATAAATGTTTTCTGTTTTTCTTTTTCAAAGAAATTGCTAAATTTGAAGCTTGGATAACAAGCAAACAATAATCAATAGCATATGAAAAAGATCCTATTCCTGGCTTTGGCCGCGTTCCTTGCATTCGTTCCTTCTCAGTTGGATGCGAAAAAAGTCAAGTTCAAAAACGGCGACATTTACGACGGAGAGTGGAAAAACAAGGCACCCAACGGCATGGGCGTTATGATTTACGTCAATGGCGAAATCTATTCCGGCAATTGGGTGAATGGCATCAAGAACGGCCTTGGGACCATGCGTTTCCTCAGCGGCGACGAGTATCTCGGCAACTGGGTGGACGACAAGATCTCCGGCGAAGGCAAAATGACCTTTGCCAACAAGGATTACTATGAAGGCAATTGGGAAGACAACAAGCAGCACGGGGAAGGATCGATGACCTACGCCGACGGCTCCACGTATGTGGGCGGCTGGGCTGCGGGCCTCTACGACGGCAAGGGCGTTAGGGAGTATCCCAATAAAGACAGATATGAAGGCGGATGGGCCGCAGGCAAGCAGCAGGGCGAGGGCGTCATGACCTACGCCACAGGTGCTTCCTATGAAGGCGGCTGGGAAGCCGGCCTGCCTTCCGGAGAAGGAAAGATGAACTATGCAGAGGGCGACATCTATACAGGCAAATGGCAGAACGGCAGGCATTTCGGTGCAGGCGAGTTCTACAACAAGACCCTTGACAGGTATCTGGAAGGCACATGGAACGACACGGCCGTGTCCGGAAAGGGATCCGTCCGTTTCGGCAACGATCCCGTCGGCGGCCTCACCCTTCAGGGCGAATGGCTGGAGGACGGCCTCTTCATGTCTTCCTTCGGCATGGGCGGCAGGACCTATGTGGGCACCGTGCTTCCCCTCACGGGTAACGGCATCACAGGCCCATGCCTGGCTACCGGCAAGGTGATCTGGGAGAATGGCACCGTCGCTGACGGCAAATGGAAACCAGAAATCACCCTTGCGAACAGCGTCTACACCGACATGGTCAACGGGCGTGTGCGCTACAGCATCGACGGACGCACCTACGACGGTGACGTCAAGGATGGCAAGGAGTGCAACGGATCCCTGACCATATCCATCCCAGGCAAGTTCAGCTTCTCCGGCGAACTCAAGGCCGGCGAGCCCTTCGGTATCTATGTGGGCGATTTCAAGTCCAGCCCCTTCCAGAGTTTCGATCTGTCGCAATGGAAGGAAGTCCAGGGCGCGGATATAGGTCGCATAGAGGGCAGCAGCGCCATCAGCGGAGTATTCAAGGATTCCCTCTTCACCGTCCGCGGCTTGCTGAAGGACGGCATTCCTGACGGAGAAGTATATATGGAGTTCGCGGCCGCTGATTCCCTTTCCATGAACTCCTTCTGGAGGGATGGCAAGATTGTCGACGGCAAGGGAGTGGTCGACACCGTTCCCTTTACCCTGAGCGCCACTGAAGACGGCAGGGTGCAGGTCGATCTGGAAAACGGCGAACGCTGCACTCTCCTTTATTCCCAGCCTTTCGCGCTCCTGCCGGACATTCGCGTGAAGGTTGCCGAGCAGCGTGCCTTGCGAGAGAAGCTGGCTGCAGAGATGCAGAAGATGGCCGAAGAGCAGGCAGCCGCCCAGAAGGCAGCCCAGGAAGCCCAGCAGGCTGCGGCAGAATAATACAATGTTGAAATCCCGCATCTGTGCGTGCGTTCTTTTCCTGTATGCCGTCTGCGCATCGGGACAAGAACTCCCTAGCGTGCGGGATTCCGCTTTGACGCGTCTGACCAGGCAGGCCGGACTCTGGCCCCTGGAGAAGATACATGTTACGACCGACCGCGCGTCCTACATGCCCGGAGACCGGGTATGGCTCAGGGCGCATCTGGCGGATGCCGACAACCGGCCATCCCGCATCAGCAGATATGTATATGTAGAACTGGTAAGCCCGGGAGGAGAACTGATGCGCCGCATCATGCTGCGTCCGGACAGCCTGGGCGTGTTCGCGGGCCACATCGACCTGCAGGAAGTGCTTCCGGAAGGGGATTACACCCTCCGGTCGTATACACGCTACATGCAGAACTTCGGGGAAGATTGCTTCTTCCGCAAGACCCTGCGGGTGTTGGATCCCTACGCCAAGCGCAAGGATATCCTTGCCGAAAAGAAACTGGACTTCGATGTCTCCCTGCTGCCTGAAGGCGGATACCTGGTGCCCGGAAGGGCATGCCGCGTAGGCGTGAAGGTTCTGGGGGAGGACGGCCTGGGCATGAACATAAAAGGCCGCGTGCTGGATTCGAAAGGGGCGGAAGTCGCGCAGATCGAGAATCTTCACCGGGGGATGGGTTATTTCATAATGAAACCGCAGGCCGGAGAGAAATACGTGGCTGTGTGCATGGCGGATGGCGGGCGCCAGAAACGCTTCCCCCTGCCTGCCGCAAATCCTGCCGCCCGCATCATACAGCTGCAGCGGTTCAAGAGCACCCTGAACTTATCGCTTCTGCGCGGCCCCGAGGCTCCCGAGGATGGGCTGTGGCTGCTCGTGCATCAGGCCGGACGGCCCCTGGGATGCATGGAATGGGAGAAGGACCGCACTTTCTATTCCTTCACCACCGCTACCTTCCCCTCCGGAATAGTGTCTTTCATGCTGATAGACAAAGACTTCAACATCCTGAGCGAGCGCCTTTTCTTCAATCTTGGGAAGGATGCCCGCCTGACCCTGGACGGTGGCACCATGAAAGGCCTTTACGCCGGCAGGGAGAAGGTGCAGGCGAGTTTCAAGCTGCCCCCGGGGGCACAGGCATCCGTCGCCAGCCTGGCCGTCAGCGTGACCGACAGCCACGCATCCGCCCCTGATTCGCTTAACAGCCTCGCCGCCACCTTGCTGCTGAGTTCGGAGCTGAACGGTTACGTGGAGGCCCCTGCGGAGTATTTCACCCCAAGGGGAGAGCCTTTCGTGGACGCCCTGATGCTCACGCAGGCATGGCGCAGATATGATCTTCCCGCTGTGTTGAAAGGAGCCTGCACGACTCCGTCGGTGCTTCCTGAAAAGGCACAGATCCTCTCCGGCCACGCGGAGGGCTACCTTTTCAACAGGATGGCCGGTGGCCGCGTCTCGCTCTATGCGACCCTGAACACCATGGTGAGCGTGAACTACGCCCCTCTTGCGAAGGACGGCCGGTTCAGTTTTGCGACCGAATTCCCGGAAGGAACCGAGATAACGCTTCAGACCCAGACCGGCAAGGGACAGGCCGGCAATATCCTGATGGTGGATGAAGAGACCTATCCCGGCACCTCCGGGGCCTCGCTGCCGCAGGAGCGGGAGAGCATAGTGCCGGACGCCGACCTGAAGCAGGCCTTCGACGAATACATCCGCCAGCACGGCCTCCAGGAAACCTTGCTGGAAGCGGCTATGGTGCAGGCCAGCCTGCAGAAAAAGCCCAGCGAATCCATCTGGTATTCGGAAATGAACTCCACCCGACCGCTCACCGCTGAGGATATAGAAAAGATGAATTACACCAACATCCTCTCCGTATTCCTGAACACCCCGGGCGTGACCGTGCGGCACAACGCCAACGGCAATTATGTCAGCACCACCCGCTCCGAACTGCCGGCCCTTCCCGTGATAGACGACGTTGTGATGCCCGAATATGATATCATGACCATGAGTCCCCGGGATATAGAGAGCATGTTCGTGATCAAGGACTACACCTCCCAGTTCGGCTACTATCCAGGCTACAGCGGAGCCATAGTCATCAAGACCGCCAAGGGCTTCGTTCAGAATCTCAAGAAGAACGACAACATAGTCCGCGTGCGTCCGCTGGGTTATCAGCGCCCGGCAGAGTTCTGGGCGCCCAAATACATCACCCAGAAGCAGAAAGATTCGCCCGAGGCCGACCTGCGCACCACCATCTACTGGAACCCGTCCGTCACCCTCGATGCTTCCGGGGAGTGCCGCTTCGAGTTCTGGACGGCGGACAAAGATACTGAATATCAGATATTTGGCGAAGGATTGAGCCGGGACGGGAAGATATTGGAGATACACGATAACATCAAGATAGAGACGGAATGAAGAAGACCTTCATGATAGCTGCAGCACTGCTGCTGGTGGTGTGCGCACGGGCATCCGAGCCCCTGCGCATCTGGTTCGATATGCCCACGTCCTCGGCTGGCAGTGCCGTGTGGGCGGGGGGAACGGATCCCGAATGGGAGAGCAAGTCGCTGCCGGTCGGCAACGGCTCCCTGGGCGCCAACGTGATGGGCTCCATCTCCCGCGAGAGGCTCACGCTGAACGAGAAGTCCCTCTGGACCGGTGGTCCTGCGGTTAGCGACGATCCTGCCTACTATTGGGACTGCAACCGCCCTGCGGCCTCTGTTCTGCCCGAGATCCGGCAGGCTTTCCTGGACGGGGACGATGCTCTGGCGGAGGAACTCACCAAGAAGAACTTCGGCGCCGTGCCAGAGCGTGTGGTGGACGGGAAGAAACTGGACCGTTTCGGCTTCATGACCACTCTGGGCGAGTTGCTGATTGAAACCGGCCTACGCGAGGGCCCCGTGCCGGAAGGATTCGGCAACCAGGCTCCCCAGAAAGTGAATTACAGCGGCAAATGGGAAGCCGTGAAGATTGAGCGTCCCGACCCGCATTCCGGTCCTGGAGCAACCGTGGAGGGCTATGAGAGAAGCCTTTCGCTGGATTCCGCGCTGGTGCGCGTGCAGTTCCGCCAGGATGGTGTGAGCTACAAGCGCGAGGTGTTCGTCTCTTATCCCGACCAGGTGATGGCGGTACGCTTTGCGGCCGACAGACCCGCCTCGCTGAATCTGGCTTTGAGCTACCTGCAGAACCCAATCGCGGAAGGATCGACGGTGTCCGTTGGCCGCAAGGCCATCCTTTATTCCGGAGCGCTTAAGGCCAATGGAGAGAAGTTTGCACTGCGGGTGAAGGCTCTGGCCAAGGGCGGTTCCGTGGCCTCTGAAGATGGGATCCTGAAAGTGTCCGCCGCCGATGAGGTGCTGTTTCTCGTGGCATCCGCCACCAACTACAAGATGAATTTCGATCCGGACCTCAGCGATCCGGCCACATACTATCAGGGGAAGGATCCCGCCAAGGTCACCGCACGCCGCATTGCCCGCGCCGGCCGTCGTGGCTGGAAGAAGCTGCTGCGCCGCCATCTGGCTGATTATCAGAACTTGTACAGTCGTGTTGAATTGGTACTGTCCGACAGGGTATCCCCTCCGGACGCCCTCCCTACGCCATACAGGTTAGACCGCTATCGGGATGGAGTTCCCGATGCGGGGCTGGAGGCACTGTATTTCCAATACGGGCGGTATCTGCTGATAGCATCCAGCCGCCAGGGTGACATGCCCGCAAACCTGCAGGGACTGTGGTGCAACAAGATCAAGGGACCCTGGAACACCGACTACCACAATAACATCAACATCCAGATGAACTACTGGCCCGCGAACGTCACCAACCTTGACGAATGCATGCCGCCGCTGGTAGATTACATCCGCTCCCTGGAGAAATCGGGGGAGAGGGTAGCGCAGGCCTACTACGACGCCCGCGGCTGGACTGCGGAGATATCCTCCAATATCTACGGCTTCGCTTCGCCGGGGGACTCCGAATCGATGATCTGGAATCTCGCGCCTGCCAACGGCCCATGGCTCGCAACTCACCTGTGGGACCGCTATGCCTTCACGCAGGACAGGAAGTACCTGCGCAGCGTGTACGGGCTGATTGCCGGTGCCGCTGATTTCTCTTGCGACATGCTCTGGAAGCACCCAGACGGCTACTGGACCGCCGCCCCGTCCACATCTCCTGAACACGGGCCCGTGGATGCAGGGGCCACCTTTGTGCATGCGGTGGTGCTGGAGCTGCTGATGGATGCGATCGAGGCCTCGGAGGTGCTGGACTGCGATGCCGAACGCCGCGCGCAGTGGGAGGAAGTGATATCCGGCCTGGCCCCGTACAGGATCGGGCGCTACGGCCAACTGATGGAGTGGAGCAAGGATATAGACAATCCGGAGGACACCCATCGGCACGTGAACCACCTGTTCGGCCTGCATCCCGGCAGGACCATCGGCGTGGCGTCCACCCCGGAACTGGCGGAGGCGTGCAAGGTGGTGCTGGAGCACCGTGGGGATGCCGGAACGGGCTGGAGCATGGGATGGAAGGTGAACATGTGGGCCCGCCTGAAGGATGGCGACCACGCACATGAACTGCTCAGTAACCTACTGAAATTCGGCACGTTGGATAATCTCTGGGACAATCATCCTCCCTTCCAGATAGACGGTAACTTCGGCGGCACTGCAGGCATCGCCGAGATGCTCTTGCAGAGCCACGACGGCGGCTTGGAAATACTTCCCGCCCTGCCTTCAGCCTGGCCCTCCGGGTCAGTCCGCGGCCTCCGCGCCCGCGGTGGCAAAACCGTGGATATCAAGTGGGAGAATGGGGAGGTCGTTGAAGTTGTGGAGCGCTAGAGACTGTCCTTGATTCTTTCGACAAGTGATTCGTCGGCTGGAAGCCAGCGGACGGAAGAGAGGGAAGCGGCGTCCAGCCAGCGCGCGGATTCATGCTCGTTCAGGCGAACGGCATCGGTCAAAAGAGTACACCAATAGCAGTGAAGGGTGAGGTGGAAAGCAGGATAGTCCCATTCCACGGTCTCGATCAAGTCCCCGACGGCGATTTCTGCATTCAGCTCCTCGCGGATTTCCCGCACCAGAGCCTCCCCGGGAGCTTCTTCCGGCTCCATCTTCCCGCCGGGGAACTCCCACCAGTCCTTCCAGTCGCCATAGCCCCTCTGGGTGGCAAAAATCCTGTCCCCCTTTCGGATAACCGCAGCTACTACCTCGATGCGTTTCATATGATTTCTTTCCCGAAGGGGAAGATGGAGCCGATGGCCATCTTAAAGTGCTGGAGGCCGAAGGGGATGCCCACGATGGTGATGCAGAAGATGATGCCGAAGAACAGGTGCAGTAGCGCCACCTCCCACCATCCGCAGAGAACCCAGATGAGGTTCATAACGATGGAAAGGCAGCCTGGTTCATCCGGCCCGTTCACCAACTCGCGGCCGAAAGGCCAAAGCGCGTACGTACCAAGCTTGAACAGCTGCACGCCGAAGGGAATGCCGATGATGGTAATGCACAGCAGAAGGCCCACTATGTAGTAAATGAGGGCGATGATGATACCGCCAAGGATAAGCCAGAAGATGTTTCCGATAGATTTCATATGCTATGATTGTCTAGACAAAGATATAAAGAATTTGCTATCTTTGTGCTTGCGATGACGCCATCATCCACATACTTCCTTGGCTTGGCTGCGGCCGTTTATGTGACCACATGCCTTGTTGTGGCTGCCGTTCGTTGGTTCCACATGTGCCAGCCCTACGACCGCAACCCCCGCTACTATTATCCCGGAAGGCCCTTCGTGACGGGCGTATGGCTGAGTTCGTTGTTCCTCCTGCCATACATATTCACCCCTGCAAGCGTAGACGCATGGTATGTGACAAGGCTGTACTTTCTGCCAGCCACGTTGTTCCATTTCACCCTGCTGCTGATTTCATATTTCGGGGTGGTGATGGGCTGGAAACGCTGGAAGCGGGCCGTGCTGCTGGCCGGTATCCCTGTTTCACTTGCCATGGTTGCGGCCGTCGTGCTCGCAGTAATTCCCGGGGACCAGACCATGGCATCGGCATTCACCATAGCATTATACATCCTTGGCGTGCTGGTGACCGGGCTCTGCATCAGCTCGGTCGTGATGGTATACAGGTGCGCAGGCCTTTTCGACCCCGACGATTTCTCCAACCCCAAGGACTTCCCCGTGAGCCAGGCCCGCAGGTGGCTGGTCATGATAACGCCGACCCTCGTGCTCTGCTGGACGGGAGTTCTGCTGAACGACCCTGCAGTTCTTGCGGTGATAATGATCGCCATCGCGGTGCTGTGCGTGGTATTCGTGATATCAGTGCTGCATCCGAACCGCAACCGCCCGCTGGAAGAGCCCTCGGAAAAAGAAGAAGAGGCGACGCAGGTGTATCACAGGTCCCTGCCCAAGAAGAAGCAGACTGAGATACTCTCTGCCATTCGCACGGTGGTGGAAGAGCAGCAGGCCTTCCTGGATCCGCACCTCATCCTGCAGGACGTAGCCTCTCGCTGCGGATATAACCGCACATACATCGCGGGGCTGGTGAAGAGCGAGCTGGGCGGCTTTGCCACCTATGTGAACCGCCTCCGGCTGATGTATGTTGAGGACTACCAGAGGCAGAATCCGGACGCCACGCTGGGAGAGGCCATAGATGCCGCCGGATTCGGTTCCAGGTCCGGGTATTACGACGCCAAGTCCAAGAGTTTACAAAACTCGTAAACTATTTCCAACATCTTTTGAACGGATACGGACTTCCTGTTAACGCAGGCAGTACAACTCTGCCGTGCGTTCTGCGTATCTTTGCAAAGATGAGTTGGTAGTGTATTAATTTTCAATATTCTGTTTATGGTAACAAAAAGCAAAGAACTGTATGAGGCTCCCGCAACCAGCGTTGTGGAGCTGCACTTGAACGGGTTCCTATGCCAGAGCCTGGACTTGAACGGGTCCAATGTTTTCGGTGACCCTGTTGATTATGTTGACGGCGGTGATCCGCTTAATCTTGTTTAAACGGAGGAGTAAATGATTATGAAGAAGTTATTTGGATTTGCCGCTATCATCCTTGCATTTGCGGCTTGCAACAAGATCGAACCCATCGAGACTCCCGAACAGTCTAATCTCCAGGCAGGAATTCCTTTCACTGCTACAGTTATAAAGCCCGCATCCAAGGCATTGTCCGATGCCGGCTCGACCGTGACGGCCAGCTGGGCGGAGAACGAAAAAGTCGCCCTCATCTACACTGTATCAGAGACCAAATACCTTGATGTTGCCAATATTGACTCGGTGGATGGTTCCGGTAATGCTACCATCAGCGCAAAACTTTCTGCCACCCCCGCCGACAATACCCTTGTTACGGTTATCTACCCTGCATCTGCCGTAGATGCATCCTCCAAGGAATTAAAGGCGGACCTTCTCACCGCTCAGAAGGGTAACCTTATCGGATCCGATAGTATAAGCGAGAAGTACGATGTGCGTATAGGTTCCGGAAACTTTTCTGTCGCTGGTTCCGCTGCCTCATTCAAGGCAAATGTTTCCCTCGTTAACCAGTTTGTCATTTGGAAGCTTACGCTCAATGCCGTTGCCACCGAGCTCAGGGTTACCATCGACGGTGTCGATTATGTGGTGACGCCCTGGTCTGCCACAAATCCTATATATGTCGCTCTTCCCGCAATTTCGGGAAAGGCAATATCCTTCAAGGCCACGGAAGGCGGTGTAGGATATTATTTCTCCGTTCCTTCCCTCACCTTGGCAGCCGGCACCTATTATCAAACAAACCTTTCATCCGTGCTCAAGACCAATCCCGGCCGCCTTGGTGGCCAGTTCTCCGTGAGCAGTACAAAGAAGGTGTATTTCTCCAAGGGCAACCTTCAGTGGTTCTATGGCGGAAATATCCACAAGACCAAATCTGCCACAGCTGTTAACACTCCCATCGCCGAGAAGGATTACAACGGTGGCGTCTTCACCTTTGCTGACAATCAATGGGATATTTCCGGTGCAACAGGTAATAATAGTACAGTCAGGAGAGCCGGACTTATAGGGTCATACATTAATGATTTCACAAGTGCACAAAGAATCGATCTGTTCATGTATGCATCCAGTGGATATCGTTATAGTAATGGCGATTATCATTTTAAGCCTTTTGCCATTTGCAATAGTTCTTACTGGGGTGGAAGTTACGCTTACGGACCTGCATCTTCAGGCATCGATGGAACAAACAACGACTGGGGTGTATTCAACGCTATCCTTAACGGAGGAGATGAAACGGACCAGTGGCGCACGCTTACTCAAAGCGAGTGGGCCTATCTGGCAAATGAGAGAGCCAATGCTGTTAACCGTCGTGGTGTTGGCACTGTCAATGGCATCCGTGGAGTTATTTTACTTCCTGATGATTGGGCAGGATCAGCCATTACGGCATTAACCAATACGATAACTATAGGTAATTCTGACAAACCTGCTTCAATCAATTGGACCGACAACGTTTATTCTGATACCGAGTGGGCAGTTATGGAAGCCAACGGAGCTGTATTCCTCCCGGCAGCAGGCACCTTGGATCCTGGCAATAATGCTGTCGGTTATTATAATGTCAGTGACACTAATGCAGGATCTTCATATTGGACATCTTCTTATTGTACCAATCGTGAGTATGCATATGCCCTCGATCTCGGTACTGGTGGAGGTTCTTATATCAACTGGCGCTTCGATCAGTCCAGCCGTCCCTTCGGCCGCGCCGTTCGCCTGGTCAAAGACGTCGAATAGTACTGAAACATGATCCCATAATCCAATCCCTGCTCCCTTCCGGTGGCGGGGATTGCTTTTATAAAGACTTTTACCGATATTTGGGGAAAGATTGAATGACCATGAAAACTCAGACCAAAATAGCAGGCATTATCTTCCTGCTCCTGTCGATTGCCGACGTAGTGTGCCTCGCACTGGGTGACGAGGCCACACCCATGTACATAAAGCCCTTCCTGATGCCTTCCCTGGCCGCTGCGGCGCTGATGCAACTGCTTCCCGAGAACAAGGGCAGGATGCCGATTCTTCTAGCAATCGGCCTGACCTTCCACACCGCAGGCGACATCCTGTTGATGTTCGACGGCTTCACCTGTTTCGCTGCAGGGCTGGGCTCCTTTCTCATCGGGCACTTCTTCTATCTGGCCATCCTGCTTTCGGGAATGGGAGGTCTGAAGGGCTGGAAAGAGATTTTCTGCCTGCTTGTGCCCATGGTGCTTGCACCTGTGCTGGTGATGCTCTTCGGTGTCGAATGGCCCTTCAGCGCTGTGGTCAGCGTCTATGCGTTCACGCTGATGATCGTGGCGGCAAGCGGCATTCTCTGGGCCCTCCGCGGCAAGGCGTTCGCCATCCGCATAATCGTGGGCGGCATCATCTTCATAATATCGGACTCGCTGATTGCGATAGATTCCTTCGCGGGGATAGACTTCCCGTTCCGGCACGCTCTGGTGATGCTCACCTACGTGACTGCCGAGTGGCTGCTCGTGAGCGGCATGGTGCGGGAGCGCATCAGCGGTACTCGTCCCAGGCCTTGATAGCCAGCACATCCTCTCCCATCTTGCAGAAAGCCCGGATGTAGGCATCTGCAAGGCGGATATTGGTGATTAACGGCACGTTGTAGTCTACTGCGGCGCGCCGTATTTCGTATCCGGCACCGGGGCCTCCTTCTGCGGATTCTTCGGGGATGTTGATCACCAGCTCCACCTTGTGCTCCCGGATAAGATCCAGGGCGGAGGGGGAGACATCCTCATAGACCTTGTATCCCTTCTCCGCAAGCATCTTGCAGGCTGGCACCAGGGCCGCCTTGTGCAGCATGTCACCTACCGAAACGAGCACAGGTCCCTTGGGGATGCGGTGGCCTACGGAAAGCATGGACTTGAGCAGGGCCTCGTCGAGTGTTTCGCCTATGCAGGCGACCTCGCCGGTGGATGTCATGTCCACTCCCAGCACTGGATCGGCCTTCCCGAGACGCGCGAACGAGAACTGGGAACTCTTTACTCCCACGTAATCCAGCTCGAAGGGGTCTATGTGGCCGCCCTGGGGATGTTCCCCGAGCATAACCCGCGTGGCCAGCTCTATGAAGTTGAGCTTCAGGATCTTGCTCACGAACGGGAAGCTCCTGGACGCGCGCAGGTTGCATTCTATCACCTTCAGGCTGTTCTCTCCTGCGAGGAACTGTATGTTGAACGGGCCGGAGATCTTCAGCTCCGAGGCCAGGGCGGCGGCTATCCGCTTGATGCGGGCGGCGGTCACCCCGTAGGTGGTCTGGGCGGGGAACTGTATGGTGGCGTCGCCGGAATGCACGCCGGCGTACTCTATGTGCTCGGAGATGGCGCAGGCTAGGATCTTTCCGCCATCTGCCACTGCATCGCACTCCAGCTCCTTGTTGCGCTGCATGAACTCGCTTATCACAACCGGATGCTCTTCCGACACCTCTTCGGCCTTCTCGAGATACTCGCGCAGGTGCTTTTTGCTGTAGCATACGTTCATGGCCGCGCCGGAGAGCACATAGGACGGCCGCACGAGCACGGGGAAGCCTACTTCCTCTACAAACTTTTCCACATCCGCGTAGCTGCGGAGCTCGCTCCAGCGGGGCTGGTCGATGCCGAGTTTATCCACGATGGCAGAGAACTTGCCGCGGTCTTCCGCCTGGTCGATATGCTCGGCGGAGGTGCCCAGGAGGGGAATTCCGAGCTGGGAGAGGGGGAGTGCGAGGTTGTTGGGGATCTGTCCGCCTACGCTCACTATCACGCCGGCGGGATGCTCTACGTCGCAGATTTCCAGCACGCTCTCGAGGCTCAGCTCGTCGAAGTAGAGGCGGTCGCAGGAGTCGTAATCGGTGGAGACAGTCTCGGGGTTGAAGTTGATGATGACCGCCTGCCGGCCGCTCTCGCGCACGGTTTTAGCGGCATTTACCCCGCACCAGTCGAACTCCACGCTGCTGCCTATGCGGTAGGCGCCGGAACCCAGCACTATCACGGCTCCTTGTTTCGGCGTTATGTCGCTGCAGTCGCCGTTGTAGGTTAGGTAGAGGTAGTTGGTCACCGCCGGGAACTCGGCCGCGAGGGTGTCTATCTGCTTGATGCAGGGGTGCATGCCCATGCCGTGCCGGAGCGCGCGAACTTCCGCCTCCGGGGTATGGAACACGCGGCCAATCTGAATGTCGGAGAATCCCTCGCGCTTGGCCTTCAGCATCAGTTCCGGACTCACGTCCTGCAGCGACTTGCATGCTTCCAGGGCTCGGTAGGTCTTCTCTATGTTCTCCAGGCGGTCGATGAACCAGCGGTCGATGTCGGTTAGACGGTGGATGCGTTCCACGTCGTAGCCGGATTCGAAGGCGGCGGCGATGGCGAAGATGCGGGTGTCGTCCGGGTTGCGGAGGGCGTAATCCAGATCCTCCACCTTGTAGGGCTTGTTGCAGACGAAGCCGTTGGCGCCCTGCCCGATCATGCGCAGACCCTTCTGTATTGCCTCTTCGAAGCAGCGGCCTATGGCCATCACCTCGCCCACGCTCTTCATGCTGGAGCCCAGTTCGCGGGACACCTCCTTGAATTTGGCGAGGTCCCAGCGGGGAATCTTGCACACCACGTAGTCCAGCGCCGGTTCGAAAAAGGCCGGTGTGCTCTGCGTGACCGCATTCTTGAGTTCGGCCAGGGAATAGCCCAGAGCCAGTTTTGCCGCGATGAAGGCGAGGGGATAGCCTGTGGCCTTCGATGCCAGGGCCGACGAACGGCTGAGGCGGGCGTTCACTTCGATGACGCGGTAATCCTCGCCGTCGGGACTGAAGGCGTACTGCACGTTGCATTCGCCCACGATGCCCAGGTGGCGGACTATGTCGATGGATGTCCTGCGGAGGAAGTGGTATTCGGCGTTGGTGAGCGTCTGCGAGGGCGCTACCACTATGCTTTCGCCTGTATGGATGCCCAGAGGGTCGAAATTCTCCATGTTGCAGACCGCGATGCAGTTGTCTGCGCTGTCGCGGACAATCTCGTATTCTATCTCCTTCCAGCCCTTTAGGGACTTCTCGATCAGCACCTGGCCGGAGAAGGTGAAGGCCTTGGCGGTGACGGTGTCGAGTTCGGCCTCGTTGTCGCAGAAACCAGATCCCAGGCCGCCCAGGGCGTATGCCGCCCGCACGATTACCGGATATCCCAGTTCGGCCGCGGCTTTCCTGGCTTCTTCCTGCGATGACGCCGCATGGGAGCGGATGGTATGCACGCCGATCTCGTCGAGCCGGCGGACGAAGAGTTCGCGGTCTTCGGTGTCGATGATGGTCTGCACCGGCGTACCCAGCACGCGTACGCCGTAGCGTTCGAGCACGCCGTTCCGGAAGAGTTCCACGCCGCAGTTGAGGGCGGTCTGCCCTCCGAACGACAGGAGTATGCCCTGCGGGCGTTCCTTTTCTATCACTTTCTCCACGAAAGCGGGGGTGACGGGGAGGAAGTAGATCTTGTCCGCAACCCCCTCCGAGGTCTGCACGGTGGCGATGTTGGGATTGATGAGGACTGTCTGCAGCCCTTCTTCGCGCAGGGCTTTAAGGGCCTGCGTGCCGCTGTAGTCGAACTCTCCGGCCTCTCCTATCTTGAGGGCGCCGGATCCGAGTATCAGGACTTTCTGGAGTGTGCAGTCTTTCATAGGGCGGAGATGAATTCGTCGAAGAGGAACTCCGTATCGGTGGGGCCGCTGGAGGCTTCGGGGTGGAACTGTGCGGAGAAGAAGGGTTTGCTCTTGTGGCGGATGCCTTCGGAAGTGCCGTCGTTAAGATTGACGAAATACGGCTCCCAATCGTCGCCCAGGGTCTTTGTGTCCACCGCGTAGCCGTGATTCTGGCTGGTGATGAAGCAGCGCTCGGTGCCGCACATGCGCACCGGTTGGTTGTGGCTGCGGTGGCCGTATTTCATCTTATAGGTGGTTGCCCCTGCGGCGATGCTCATTATCTGGTTACCCAGGCAGATGCCGAAGATCGGCCTCGTGCCTTCCATGGCCTTTTTGATGGATTCGATGGCTGGAACGCATGCGGAAGGGTCTCCGGGGCCGTTGGATATCATGATGCCGTCGGCATCGATGCCGTTTACGTCCGTGTCCCAAGGCACGCGCAGCACCTCAATGCTGCGCTCCAGCAGGCAGTGGAGGATCTGGTGTTTTACGCCGCAATCGACCAGCACTATACGCTTGGTCCCCCTTCCATATAGTATATTCTCTTTACAACTTACCACCGCTGCCGCAGGTATACCCTCACCGACCGCTTCGTCTGCTAACGCAGACTTCGCCCCACCGTTCGCGTAGCTCACGGTCCCCCCTCTAAGCCGAGGGTGGCGTAGGTCCTGTGAGGGTATACCTGTCGCCAGCCCCGGAACAATGGATGCTGCCAACGTTCCGTTGTCGCGGAGGAGCTGGGTGAGGTGGCGGGTGTCGACGCCGCAGATTGCGGGGATGTGCTCGTCGCGGAGCCACTGCCCGAGACTCTTGACGGCATCGTAGTGGCTGAACTTGCCGCTGTAGTCTGAAATCACCAGCCCCCGCACGTGAATCTTCTCGGACTCGAAACCGAGGCACACGCCCCACTCGTCCCGGGTCATGGCCGGAATGCCATAATTGCCTACTATAGGGTAACTTACACAGAGGATCTGTCCCTCGTAAGAAGGGTCAGTGAGGCTCTCTGGGTAGCCCACCATGGCGGTAGAGAAAACCAGCTCGCCGGAGCATGGCCCGTCGTAGCCGAAACTCATGCCTTCCATGCAGAGTCCGTTCTCCAATATGAGCTTGGCTTTATTCATCCTCGAGGAGTTTCGCAATCTTGTCGTTGCAGAGGTTTCCGATGCTGCCTGTATGGGTGTGGCCAAGGTCGGTGGCCTTTAGGCCTTTGGTATTGTAGGAGAACTTGCCCTCGTTTACCTTCAGGCCCACTTTTTTGTATGCGTCCCGGAATGGCATGCCGCCCTTTACGAGGGAGTTGACCTCCTCCACCGTAAACATCTGCTCATAGAGCGGATTGTCCAGGATATGCTCGTTCACATCTATGTTTTCGAGCATGTAGGCGGTCATCTGCAGGCACTCGTGCATCATCTCCAGCACGGGGAAGAGTATGTCTTTCAGGATCTGGAAATCCCTGTGGTAGCCGTGGGGGAGATTGCTGCAGAGGAGCGAGATTTCGTTCTCACTCGCGAGGATGCGGTTGCAGCGTGCCCGCACCAGCTCCCACACGTCCGGATTCTTCTTGTGGGGCATGATGCTGGAGCCGGTGGTGAGGTTATCGGGGAAGTGGATGAAACCGAAGTTGGGGCTCATAAACTGGCAGCAGTCGGCGGCGAACTTGTTGAGAGTCAGCGCGATACTACCGAGTGAGGAGGCCACGCACTTTTCGGTCTTGCCGCGTCCGAGCTGGGCTGCGATGCTATTGTAGACGGGAGTGTCGAAGCCCAGCAGGCGGGTGGTCATCTCCCTGTCCAGCGGGAAGGAATTCCCGTAGCCTGCGGCCGATCCGAGGGGATTGCGGTTGACGACCTTGCGGGCCGCTGCGAGCAGCGTGATGTCGTCCGCAAGGGCCTCGGCGTAGGCTCCGAACCAGAGTCCGAAGGAGGATGGCATGGCTAGCTGGCCGTGGGTGTATCCTGGCAGGAGCACTTCCTTGTGCTTCTCGCTCAGGGCCTGCAGGATGCCGAACAGCGCCTTCACTTCGCCTCGTACGGCATCGATCTCGTCCCGCAGGAAGAGGCGGATGTCGAGCAGCACCTGGTCGTTGCGTGAGCGGCCGGCGTGAATCTTCTTTCCCACTTCGCCCAGCTGGCGGGTGAGCAGGAGTTCTATCTGCGAGTGGATGTCCTCCACGTCGTCCTCCAGGCGGAAATCGCCTGCCTCGATGCTGGCGGCGATGCCTTCCAGCGCGGGGGTGAGCTGCGCGAGCTCGTCCGCGGTCAGCAGGCCGATGCTTTCCAGCATCTTGATGTGCGCAAGGGAGCCCTGCACATCGTAGCGGGCCAGGCGGAGGTCCAGGATGCGGTCGTTGCCGACGGTGAAGGAGTCCACCGCCGCGGTGGCGGAAGTGCCTTTATTCCAGAGTGTTGCCATAGAATGTGCGGATAAGGTCGATATAGGTTGAAACAGCTTCTTCGATTTCGCTGCGCAGGATGTATTCATCGGCTCTGTGCGAGCGTTCGGAGTCTCCGGGTCCCATCTTGATAGCATCGCAGCCGATGACCATCCAGTTGGACGTGGTGGGGGATGTGAAAGTGCCTATCCCCAGCGCCTCGACCGTTTTGAGGAGGGGAGAGCCTTCCCTGGTCGCGGAGGAGCGATGCGAAAGGCTCCTGGGCGTCAGTCTGCTTTTGCAAAGGGCCTGCAGTTCTTCCAGTATCTCCTCGCAGGTATACTGCTCGGTGGGGCGTATGTCCACCACGAAGGAGCAGCGGTCGGGGATGACGTTGTGGGCCGTGCCGGCCTCAATCTGGGTAACGTTCAAATGGACTTCCCCCATCTTCGGGGAGATGCGCCCGAATTTGTGTGAGCGCAGGGTGGATATGTCTTCGATCGCCTTGTAGAGGGCATTGTCGCCCCCTCCGCGGGCTGCGTGGGCGCTGACACCTTCTGCCAGGGCGTCCAGCACCAGAAGGCCCCTTTCGCTGGTGGCCGCACGCATCTTCGTAGGCTCTCCCACAATCACCCAGTCGGGCATCCCGTATGCTTTGCCTTCACCAAAGGGTCCGTTGCCGGAATACAGCCATTCGGCACCGTCCGGGCCGGAGACCTCTTCCTCTACCGTGAGGACCAGCATTAGGTTGATGGGCATCTGTTCCTTGTAGAAATGATCGAATGCAGCCAGCATGCTGACAACGGATCCGCCGTCGTCGTTGGAACCCAGGCCCCGGACGATGCTGTCGTCGTCCCCTGCATCATAAGGATCCCTGGTATACCCGTTGTTGGGGGCGACGGTGTCGATGTGTGCATCCAGGGCCAGGGTAGGCCTGGAGGCATCGTAGGATTCGTTTACGGCTATTATGTTCCCGCGAAGGATTTCGTGCCTGATGCCCAGTTCGTCCAGGGCCCTGCCTATCAGGGCGCTGACTTCCGCTTCCTCGTAGGACTGGGAGGAAACGGCAACCATCCTGCGCAGCAGGTTTACATAGTAATCGCAGTTCATATCTTCAGAATGGTTTTTCCAATGTTTACGGAGGATGCTCCCTGTCCCAGTGCCTTGAAGCCGTTCTCGAGCTTGGGAATCATCCCTCCAGATATCTTTCCTTCCGCCTTGAGGGCCTTGAAGTCCTCAAAACTGAGCTCCGGCACGAGGCTGGACGGATCTTTCTGGTCCAGCAGGACCCCGGCATGTTCGAAAACGCAGTCGAGGCCCGCTCCCATGGCCGCGGCGACGCTTGCAGCCACGGTGTCGGCGTTGGTGTTCAGCAACTGCCCGTTCCCGTCGTGCACTATCGAACAAAGCACGGGCACCAGGCCGGCGGAGAGAAGGGTGCCGAGCATCGCTGTATTCACGCAATCCGGGGTGACATCTCCCACGAAACCATAGTCTATCCCGTTCAGAGGGGGCCTTTTCCCGGCCTTGATGATGGAGGCGTCGCAGCCGGCGAGACCTATGGCGTTACAGCCATATTTGTGCAGGGTGGCCACGATATTCTTGTTGCACCATCCGGCGTAGGCCATGACCGTGATCTGAAGGGTGGCGGCATCGGTTACGCGGCGTCCGTCGATGATTTCCGGCTTCATGCCGAACTTCTCCTGGATGCCTGTAGCCAGCACTCCGCCCCCATGGACGAGGATCTTTGGGGAGGGGGATGCCGCGAACTCCTTGCAGAACGCTTCCAGCTTTTCGGGAGATTCTGCGATGTTTCCGCCTATCTTGCTGACAGTCAGATCTTTCATTGCAGCACTTCTTTGAATGATTCTATAAATATCCCGGCCTCTTCCTTGCTCAGGCAGAGCGGAGGCAGCAGGCGTATCATGTTCTTCCCGGACACACCGGTGAAGATGTGCTTTTCGTAGAGTAGTTCCTTCCGTAAATAGCTCACTTCCACGTCGAATTCTATCCCTATCATCAGTCCGCGCCCGCGGACATCTTTTATCCTGGGGTTGGACGGGATGCATGCGAGAAGGTATTCTCCGACTTCCGCGGCATTCTGCACGAGCTTTTCCTTTTCCATTACGTCCAGCACGGAGATGGCCGCGGACATGGCGAGATAATTCCCTCCGAAGGTGGTGCCGAGCATGCCTTTGACCGCCTTGAACTCAGGGGAAATAAGGATTCCGCCGCATGGGAAACCGTTGGCAATGCCTTTTCCCATGGTGATGATGTCAGCTTTCACTCCGGCCCACTGATGGGCGAAGAACTTGCCGGTGCGGCCGTATCCGCTCTGAACCTCGTCGAGGATCAGCACCGCCCCATATTTGGTGCACAGTTCCCTTAGTTCCATCATGAAGGAATCGGAGGGAAGGTTGATGCCTCCGCAGCCCTGTATGCCCTCTATTATCACTGCAGCAACTCCACCCGCGGCAAGTTCCTTTTCCACTCCGGCAGAATCGCCCAGGTTGCAGAAAGACACTTTGTGATGGGAGTTGAACGGAGATACGATCGCGGGATTGTCGGTAAGGGCGACCGCGCCGGAGGTGCGCCCATGGAAACTCTTGCGGAAAGCGATCACCCGGTCTTTTCCGGTGTGGAAAGAGGCGAGTTTGACTGCATTTTCGTTGGATTCCGCCCCGCTGTTGTCCAGGAACAGGGAATAATCTTCGTAGCCGCTCGCTTTCCCGAGTTTATGGGCAAGCTCCCGCTGCAGGGGATTGACGACGCTGTTCGAGTAGAAGCCGAGCCTGCTGACCTGGTCGGTGATGGCCTTTATGTAGTCTGGGTGTGAATGACCTATGGAGATAACGGCGTGTCCACCGTACAGATCCAGGTATTCAGTGCCCTTGTCGTCCCAAATCCTGCATCCGGATGCGCGTGTGGGAACGACATCGAATAATGTATATACGTCAAAGAGTTCCATGGTTCAGAATGCTGATGCCTTCAGCTTCCGGCCGGTTTTCTCCGGGATTCCAAAAATGAGGTTCATGTTCTGCACAGCCTGCC
>JAEEGK010006714.1_pt1 | contig 27620 bp, 21 predicted proteins | sample 8958771 | NCBI WGS metagenome assembly JAEEGK01 (sample SAMN16246547, study PRJNA631951) | gut metagenome | biome: gut microbiome; feature: rumen; material: SC-attached | host: Bos | place: Iran: Karaj | collected 2018-10 | reverse complement strand
ATTCGGCGGCCTTGTGCATTTCTTCGGTACGTATCTGGATTTCGAAGGGCTGTCCCGAAGAACCGATAAGAGTCGTATGAAGAGACTGGTACATGTTGGGCTTGGGCATGGCGATATAATCCTTGAAACGCCCGGGAATGGGCTTATAGATCTCATGGATGATACCGAGGGCCGCATAGCAATCCCGCACCGAATCTACGATGATGCGCACCGCAAACAGGTCATATATCTGATCGATGGTCTTGTTCTGGTTGACCATCTTCTTGTAAATGCTGAAAAAGTGTTTTACTCTGCCGTCGATCTTAGCTTTGATCCCGGCATTTTTGATATGGCTCGAAACCTCATTTACGATCCTCTGGATATAACGCTCTCTCTCACTCTTTCTGGCCGCAATGAGTCTGGTAAGTTCTTTGTAGGCCTCGGGTTCAAGATATTTTAAAGCAAGGTCATCCAGTTCCACCTTGATCTTGGAAATACCGAGCCTGTCGGCGATGGGAGCATAAATATCAAGGGTCTCCCGCGCGATCCTCTGCTGCTTTTCAACCGCCATGTGACCGAGGGTACGCATATTGTGAAGACGGTCCGCAAGTTTAATAAGAATGACTCTTATATCCTTGGCCATGGCAAGGAACATCTTACGAAGGTTCTCCGCCTGAAGGTCTTCTTTTTCTTTGTCCTTGGGTATTCCTTCGGTCTTATCGCTCATTTGGAAGGATTTAAGTTTGGTAACGCCGTCAACCAAAAGGGCAACTTCGGCGCCAAACTCTACCTCGATCTCGTCCTTGGTAATGATGGTATCTTCAACCACATCATGAAGGATGCCGGCGCAGATGGTTTCTTTGTCAAGTTCGAGATCCGCAAGGATAATGGCAACGTAAAGAGGATGGATTATATAAGGTTCGCCGGAACGTCTCACCTGACCGTGATGGGCGTCGTCGGCGATCTTGTATGCTTTTCTTATAAGGGAAATGTCGTCGCTAGGGTGATATTTGCGCACACGGTTAATAAGGTCCTCGAAGAGTTCTTCGGGACTGATGAATTCACCGATGGATTCGATACGCCCGTCATCCATGACGAGTTCGACGTTCTCGGCTTCGGTATTCTGTTGAACCGTGTTATTCAACAATTCATCCATGTGACATGCCCTGTTTCAAAAAGAAAATTACTTTCCTTCGTAGGTGATGGCGGAATAAAGCGGAACGCCGTTAAGCCGTTCTCTGCCCTTTAAGCCCGCAAGCTCCATAAGAACAACAACTCCCACAACCTTGCCGCCGAGCTCCTCGATAAGCTCAACCATTGCTTCCGTGGTGCCGCCCGTTGCGATAAGGTCATCCACAATCAGTACCTTCTGACCGGGCTTGATCGCGTCCTTGTGGATTTCGATGGTGGCTGTGCCGTACTCAAGATCATAGGTCTTTTCAACGGTTGCGCAGGGAAGCTTACCCTTCTTTCTGATCAAAACGAAGGGCTTTTTGTTGATATACGCAAGGGGAGTTCCGAAAATAAAGCCTCTGGATTCGGGACCCACAACCACATCAAAATCAAGGTCTTTGATAAGGCCCTGCATGGTGTCGATGGCAAGACGAAGTCCGTCTGCATCCTGAAGCACGCTGGTGATATCCCTGAAAATAATTCCCGGTTCCGGAAAGTCCGGAATACTTCTTACATATTCTTCAAGTTTTTTCATAAAAAACCCTCCAAAAAATATTAATAAAACTAATAAAATATTATATATCATAAGTTTTTCAAAGACAACGGGAAGTTACTGAAAAATCGACTAAAAAAGGAGACTGCCGCAAGAATCGCGACAGCCTCCGTAAAGGGAAAGAGGGGTAGCTTATTTATCGGTTGAAATCTTGTAAATAAATTTAACCGAAGATTTTTCGGTGTTTTCTCCGTCGGTATAAGCTGAGTAAGAAGCGGATACACGGGAAATCGCATCGAAACGTTCCGAAAGTCCTTCAATGTTGTTATTCATGATATCGTTGAGTTTACCTACGCCTTCATCATTGAAGCGTACGATTCCTTCGTTAAGAAGGCCTTCGGAATCCTTAAGTTTGGTAATTCCCGAAATCACATCGGGCATTGAATTCTTTAAGGTATTTGCGCCGTTTGCGCACTTATCCACACCGCCTGTATAGGCATTGAGTCCATCATAGAAACTCTTGTAGGAGTTAAGCTGGTTTAAAAGACCCTTAAGCGTTTCGACGCCTGCTGCAATCTGTGCGTTACCTGCCGAAATCTTGCTTTGTACTTCGGAAGAATTCATGTTTTGAGCAATAAGCGCCTGAATCTGCTCTTCTGTCTTTGATTCAATCATTGCTTTTACGCTGTCACTTGCCATCTGAGCGTCTGTGGTAGCCTCGATAGTCTGCTTAATTGAGTCTTCGGCCATCTTTGCGTCCGTCATCTGAGCGATTTGGTCTGCCACACCCGGCAAAGCAAGGGCTTCTTCTTCGGTTACACCGTTTGCAGCTGCAACCTGTGCTGCTACTCCCGCAGAAACCTGAGCTTCCACTGTTTTACGTACTTCTGCGCTGACTTGAGCCTTTACACCGTCTCTTACGGCTGTTGTGACTGCTGCTTTAACCTTATCGGTATTTGCTCTGACAGCTGCCTCAACCTGCGTTCTTGCGGCACCTGTCGTATCGGTTCCGTTTAATCCATCAATACAAGCATTGATAACATTAGCGTAATTTGCAATCGTAAGGTTCTCGTTTGTAAGACCGTTTGCTTTTAACTGAGAGCTTGCGGTAGCCAACAGCGCATTGAAAACATCGGTTGCGCCCTTATTAAGAGCTGCGCTGTTTGAACTTAAGGTATCAAGTCCGTTTGAAAGTTGGCCGACGCCTGAGTCGAGTTTCTTTGCGCCGTCAAGAAGTGTTCCAAGGCCGTCATAAATCTTCGATGAACCGTCCATGAGTTTGTCCATCGCATCGTTTACAGAGTTTAAATCCTCTTTAAGTTCATCAAGCTTACCCGAGTCGTTGATCTTAAGGTCGTTGAAAACGCTGTTTGTTACTACGATGTACATGCCGGGGAAGTCGTACTTATCGACATCGGCTTCAATAGTGACTGAGTCGCCGTTACCAAATTTGTCATCGGCTTCTTTAAGTTCGTCGCAAAGTTTGGTTCCAAGGTCTTCGTTAAGTCCCGGAAATGCAAGGCCCGTAACAGCATATCTGTTTCCGTCATAGATTACACGGCCCCTTGAAACCGTTACATTTGAGCAATTATCGGAATCAAGCACGCTTACAAGAAGGGCTGCGAAAGGAACGTAGATTGTTTCTTTCTGACCGTTTATAAGTTCGGTGCCAGACTTTAAATCCGTGTAGTTTACGGATATTTTAAGGTGTCCCGTCAAGTTCTTGATTTCTTCTGCGGATACTTCCTTACCATCCATGTAATACTTGATGTCTACGCCTACGGGAAGGTCATAGGCTTCTTTTTCGTTTACTTCTTCGGTGCCCTCTTCGATCCAGATGCTGTCTGTAAGTTTCTTAACGGTACCCTCAGAATCGGCAAATACATAAACCACCTCATCATCAAGCACGGGTTCTTCGAAAACAGTCTGTTTTTCAAGTGTTTCGGCAACTCCTTCTTCAGAAGCCGCAACTGCGTCCGTGGCTTCGTTGTTTTCCTGCGTGGTTTCCGTTGTTTTTTCTGTATCTACATTCTCCGCGTAATTGTAAACAACCGGAGTGATTGTAAGAGCAAGTGTAAGTACTGCTGCCGTAGCAATTTTCGTTAACCTTTTCATACCAATACCTCTTTTCCTTTAAACACCTTGCGGTGATTCTCTTTCTTTGTCATGTTCGCCGTCGTATGGACTATAACTGTGTCAAATACCATGAGTAACGCCGGAAGGAACATTATTACCGATGCCATGCTGATGATTGCTCCTCTTGCCATAAGCAGGCACATTGAACTGATTATGTCGATGTTTGAATAAAGCGCCACTCCGAAGGTCGCTGCGAAAAGTCCCATACCACTTACGATAATCGAAGGTATCGAAGTCCTCAGGGCCGTCGTAACGGCTTCTTTCTTCGCTTCACCGCTCATTCTTTCTTTCTTGTATCTGGTCGTCATAAGTATTGCGTAGTCGACCGTTGCACCAAGCTGAATCGTGCTTATGCAAATCGGTGCGATAAACGGAAGCGACTGACCAAGGTAGTGAGGAAGGCCCAAGTTAATAAAGATAGCAAGCTCTATTACCGAAATCAGGATAAACGGAAGGCTTATGCTCTTTTCTACAAGGGCGATGATCACGAATATCGAAAGAACCGAAACCGCATTTACGACCTTGAAGTCGTAGTCGGTCGTTTCAATCATGTCCTTCATACAAGGAGCTTCGCCGATAAGCATTCCTGCTTTGTCATATTTCTTAACTATATCGTTGATTTTTCCGATCTGTGCGTTGACCGCGTCGCTTGCTACCTTATATTCGGAGTTAATAAGTACAAGCTCCCAATTTTCGCTTTCAAGCATTTCTTCAAGTTTTTCGGGAATTAAGTCCTTAGGAAAGGCGCTTCCAAGAATGCTGTCTATGCCAAGCACATTCTTGATACCGTCAACGCCTTTTATTTCATCAAGCATTGCTCGAACGCTTTCTTCGGGCGTGTCGGTGCTTACCAAAAGCATGTGAGTACTTGCGACGTTAAAAGTTTCCGAAAGCTTCGCGTTTGCTTTGACGACCTCAATGTTTTCGGGAAGGCACTGGCCCATGTCGTAGTAAACTTCGTTGTTTGTCTGCTTATATCCCATGTACGAAGGAACTGCTGCAACAATCATCAAAAGCGCGAGTACCGGGAAGACCTTGACGATTCCCTTTGCTATATTTCCAAGCTTCGGAAGGAAGGTCTTGTGTCTTGTTTTCTGCAAAGGCTTATCAAGAAGAAGCACCATCGAAGGAAGGATTGTAACGCATCCTATTACTCCGAAGATAACTCCCTTTGCCATAACGATTCCAAGATCTGCGCCGAGTGTAAAACTCATAAAGCAAAGGGCTATAAATCCTGCTACAGTTGTAACCGAACTTCCGACTACCGAGGTGAGCGTTTCCTTTATTGCGTGAGCCATGGCTTCTTTGTGATCATCATATTCGGAAAGCTTTTCGTTATATGCATTCCAAAGGAAAATCGAATAGTCCATGGTGACCGCAAGCTGCAATACTGCCGACAGAGCCTTGGTTATGTAGGAAATCTCTCCCATGAAGAAGTTAGAACCAAGGTTATATAAAATCGCAAGTCCTATACTTGCAAGGAAAACAAAAGGAACAAGCCAGCCGTCAAGCAAGATAAGCATTGCAAGTGCAGCGCACGCAACTGCGATTCCGACATATACAGGCTCTTCTTTCTCGCAAAGATCCTTTAAGTCAACAACGAGCGCCGACATACCGGAGACGAAACAATTCTTGTCTACCGTGCTTCTTATATCCTTGATTGCCTGCATGGTCGCATCTGCCGATGTCGAAGTATCGAAGAATACCGAAAGCATCGTTGCATCGCCTTTGTTAAAGAGGTCAAGCACTTTGTCCGGAAGCATCTCTTTGGGGATGTCCACGTTCATGAACGAATCGTACCAAAGCACCGTCTCAACATGCTCGATGGAGCGAAGCTTATCTGCAAGCTTTGCTACGTCCTTATCCGCCATGCCCTCAACCACGATAAAGGAAAAAGCACCCTTGCCGAAATCCTCCAGCAATATGTCCTGTCCTTTTACCGTCTCCATATCTTTTGGCAGGTACGTCAGCATATCATAGTTGATTCTGGTCTTAACCATTCCGATTACCGACGGCACCGCAAGTATTAGGGCGGCGAGGAAGATTATGAATCTTCCCTTTACTACTCCTTTTGCAAATTTCATTAAAACCACTCTCCCTTCGAATCGATGAGAACCATCGACAAAAAACTTCATTTCTTTGAGCATCATCAACTTATCACAGGGAAATGTGCCTTAAAACGGGCAAAAAGAAACGGATATCCAAATTTCGGACATCCGTTTTGAAAGTGTATGAAATTTAGGCAAAAGGCCCTTCGTGCCCAAATTACGAATTGAGCATGCTGTAATAAAAGCCTTTCTTCTCGGTAAGTTCTGTGTGCGTACCCTGCTCGATTATATTACCGTCCTTCATAACAAGGATCAGATCGGAATTTCGAATCGTAGAAAGGCGGTGCGCAACGATAAACGAAGTTCTTCCCTCCATCAGTGCCTTAAATGCACGGTTGATTCTTATTTCGGTACGTGTATCGATTGAAGATGTTGCTTCGTCAAGAATCAGAATAGGAGGAACGCTAAGCATGAGTCTTGCAATACATATAAGCTGCTTTTGTCCTGCGGAGAGGTTTTCGCCGTCAGGGGAAACTATCGTATCGTAGCCCTTTTCAAGTCTTGAAATAAAGCTGTGCGCATGGCTCTTCTTTGCAGCCTCAATTATCTCTTCTCTTGTGACGTTTTCTCTTCCGTAAGCTATGTTATCGGCGATACTTACAGACTTAAGCCATGTATCCTGAAGCACCATTCCGATGTTCTTTCGAAGTGTCGATTTGCTGATGCTGTCAGAAGCTATTCCGTCATAAAGAATCTTACCGCCGTCAGGCTCGTAAAACCTCATAAGAAGGTTAATAAACGTGGTCTTTCCGCAACCCGTGGGGCCTACGATTGCTATATGGCTTCCGGGCTTTACGTGGAAGGAAATATCGTAAAGGAGTTTCTTTGTCTTATCGTAGCTAAAGCAAAGGTCCTTTATCTCAATGTCACCCGAGAAACTTACTGCGTCATCCATCGGCGCGTCGGTATCCTTCATGTCGGGCGCCTCAAGGTAAGTGAATATTCTTCCCGCGCAGGCAACCGCATTCTGGAACTCCGTAATAACTCCCGAAATTTCGTTAAAGGGTTTTGTATACTGGTTTGCGTAGCTTAAAAAGCAAGAAAGCGTACCGATTGAAATACCGCCTCCGATTGCCACTATCGCACCAAGCACTGCTACCGTCGCATAAACCAGTCCGTTTACGAATCTGGTTACAGGGTTCGTCATTGAGCTAAAGAAAAGGGCTTTAAGATTTGCCTTTGAAAACTCCTCATTCTTTTCTTTGAACTTCTCTTTTTCGATATCCCGGGCACCGAATGACTTAATAAGTCTTACGGCTCCGACCGTTTCGTTTATGAAACTTGTAAGTCCGCCCTGAAGTTCGGCCTGCTTTTTAAAGTGCTTGTAGGTTTTTCTTGATATAAATGATGCCGCGAACAAAGAAACCGGTGTTAAAACCACTACCGCAAGTGCTATCCAAAGGTTGATTCTAAGCATAAACACAAGTGTCGCAACTATCGTAAGAATGCCTACAAAAAGCTGAGAAAAGCCAAGCAACAATCCGTCCGATAATCGCTCCACATCAGAAATCATGCGGCTTAGCAAATCTCCGTGGCCGTGGTTGTCGATGTATGAAACGGGAAGCGTATGAATCTTTTCAAAAAGGCGCTTTCTTAAGTCTCTTACGATCGTGAAGGTTACTTTGTTATTGATAAGAGTCATTACCCATGAGGATAGACCGTTTATCAAAAGCATGATAAGAAACAGCGTAAGAATCTTCGCAAGGCCCGCAAAATTAACCAATCCGGCGCCAATCATTTCATCGATGGCGCGGCCCGTAAGCACAGGGATAAACAGCGAGGAAATAACGCTTGCAACCGAGAAAAGCAGCGCAAATATGAGTTTTACGGCATGGGGCTTTACAAGGCCCACGATTCGTTTGTAAATCTCTTTGTTATTCACAGCGAGCCCTCCTCTTCCGTATTCTGGGATTCGCATATCTCACGGTAAACCTCACAGCCTGCCAAAAGCTCGTCATGAGTGCCGATTCCTGCAATCTTTCCATCGTCCATAACAATAATTCTGTCACAGTTTTTCACAGAGATGATTCTCTGCGAAACAATGATTACGGTCTTACCCGTTAACTTCTTTAAATTTTCGCGTAAATGCGCGTCCGTTGCATAGTCAAGAGCGCTCGAAGAATCATCAAGCGCGTAAAGATCTGCCTTTTTAACAAGGGCTCTCGCTATCGTAAGTCTTTGTTTCTGGCCGCCCGAAAGGTTTGCACCGCCCTCTCTTATGTGAAAATCAAGGCCCTTGCCCTTAGAGTTTACGACGTCCCTTGATTCAGATAAATCAATTGCCAGATTCATCTCTTCTTCGGAAGCCTCCGGATTGGCAAAAAGCAGGTTTTCTCTTAAAGTACCCGAGAATAGTCTCGCTTTTTGAGGCACAACAGAAATGCTCTTTCTAAGCGAAGAAAGAGTTAAGTCTTTAATATCCGAACCCTTGAATAAAACAGAGCCTGCGGTAACATCATAAAATCTCATAAGAAGATTGAGCACGGTGGATTTACCTGAGCCCGTACCGCCGATGATTCCTATGTGTTCACCTTTCTTAATATCGAAGCTTACGTCTGATAAGAAATCTTCTCCCGATGTCGGATAGGCAAACGAAACATGCTTAAATTCGACTAAGTTTTCTGCACTGTCAAGTTCCGCAGCGTCTACAGTTCCTTTATCTTCAAGGCTCGAAGTAACATTTAAGGTGTTTTCGATTCTCGCGCCGCTCGCCATTGCTTTGTTAAGAAGGATGACAAGATTTGAAAGTTTCACAAGCTCGACAAGGATCTGCGACATGTAGTTTACAAGCGCATAAACCTGGCCGCCCGTAAGGATTCCGCCGTCAACGAGAACCGCACCGTTATAGATAAGCACAAGCATTGCGACATTGACAACTATTAAAGTTGCGGGATTGAGAATCGCCGCAAGTCTCGACGTTGCAACGCTCATTGCATACATCTTGTCGTTATTATCGTTAAAGTCTCTCTTCTCGATATTGCCCGCAGAAAACGCTCTTACTACTCTCACACCCGAAAGGTTTTCTCTGATGTGACCCGTAAGAGAATCAAGGCTTGACTGTATTTTCTTGTATCTCGGAATCGTCTTTAAAGTGATTAAAAAGACCACAAAGAAAAGCACCGGAATCACCACGACAAATATAAGCGCCGCACCCGCATTTACGGTAAACGCCATAATCATGGCTCCAAATACTATAAACGGAGACCTGAGAAGAAGCCTAAGTGTCATGTTTAGGCCGTTTTGAACCTGAGAAATGTCTCCGGTCATTCTTGTAATAAGTGATGAAGTGCCCTCGGCATCAATGTTTTCATGCGAAAAAGACAATATCTTTTCATAAAGACCCGCTCTTACGCCCTTGGCAAAGCCGACTGCCGCACGCGCCGCAAAAAACTGAGCGGTTAGCGAGCACGTAAGTCCTATAAAATACAAAAGAAGGAGGATTCCCCCTGCTTTGAAAACTACCGCTTTTCTTGACAAAGCAATACCTTCGTCAATGATATGTGCGATGATTAAGGGAACGATCAGTTCAAAGATTGCCTCAAGCATCTTGAAAGAAGGCGCTATAACACATTCTTTCTTATATGGTTTAAGAAATGAAAACATTTTTTTCATGAAATTTTAATTCCCGTATAAATGCGGCTGTAATATAATATTTTTCGACAACCGTCTATATCAATATAGCAGAAGGGACTACACATGGCAAACTTTACCGAAAACGCTATCAAAGAATCTTTTATAAAGCTTTTAGGCGAGCGCCCCTTAAATAAAATCAGTGTCAAGGATATCGTCGAAGACTGTGAAATAAACAGAAATTCCTTTTATTATCACTTCCACGATATACCGGAACTTCTTGAAAGAATCGTCATTGAATCCGCAGAAAACATTATAAGCGAATATCCGTCAATCGATTCTGTCGAACAATGTTTAAACGTTGCGATTCAATTCTCACTCCAGTATAAAAAGGCTCTTCTTCACATTTTCAATTCCGTAAACAGAGATGTGTACGAATACAACCTGATGAAAGTCTGCGACCATGTGGTTCGTACCTATCTTGAAAAGGCTTTCGCAGGAACCGAAGTTGCCCCCGAAGACAAAGAAGCAGGCATCACTTTCGTAAAATGCCTGACCTTTGGACTCATTATAGATTGGATGAGTATGGGTATGGACGCCGAAGCGCCCAAGGATTGTTACCGCGTACTTGAGCTTTGCAAGGGTATTTCCGACGACATCATTGCCGGAAGCCGTAAGAAATAATTCCTTTAATTGTCCTTTTCATGAAAGATTGAATAAGCTATGTTCGTGGAGTGGTCCGCCACTCTTTCAAGGCCCGATGCAATGTCCGAAAAGATCATTCCTGCCTCGGGAGTGCATTCGTTTCTCGTGAGTCTGTCTACGTGATTCTGCTGAAGTTCACGTTCTTTGTCATCGATGGCATCCTCAAGTTCGTTGATCTTATCGATATATTTGTCATCACCCGTTGAGAAGGTTTCAACAGAAAGTCTGTATATCTCGTTGACCATATCAAGCATCTGTCCCAGTTCTTTCTGGGCTTCCTTGGAGATCGTAACACCGGTTTCAAGACGGGTCTTTGCGGCATCCGCAACGTTCTCCGCATGGTCGCCGATACGTTCGATATCGTTTACGACATGGAAAAGACCGCCGATGGATTTAAGGTCTTCGATGGGAAGGGTCGTCTGGTTGATCTTAACCAGATAATTGGTGATGGCGTGGTTTAAGAAGTTGATGTTTTCTTCGACCTTATAAACCTCATCAATGTCTTCCTGATCAAGTGTAATAAGGGCATTCATGGCTCGGTTAAGGTTCTCACCCGCAAGACTTGCCATACGCTCAACTTCCTTAACAACTTCCACAACTGCGGTGGCGGGGTTAAGCACAACTTTCTTTCCGATAAACTGAAGCTCGAAGTTCTCTCTGTAGCCGACCTTCTTCTCTTCTCCGGGAATAACAAGTTTCGTAAGTCCGACGATAGGTGTGATAAAAGGCGTCATTACGATAACCTGAATGACCTTAATGAACAAGTGTGAGAAAGCAACGATACGGCCCGCATCGTTTCCTGCGATCAGGGACATGATCCGCACGAAGGCATCCACGTCGAAGGCAAAGAAAACGTACATAAGCACGGTACCGATTATGTTAAAGAGTACATGGATAGCTGCGGCACGCTTCGCGTCCAATCGTCCGTTTAAGGAAGCAAGAACCGCGGGTGTGCAGGCACCGATGTTGGAACCGAGGGTAATATACATGCAGATATCAAGACCGATAAGACCCTGATTTGCAAGAAGGACCATGATACTTACAACGACCGAAGAACTTTGAATAACCGCCGTAAATACAAAGCCTATCAAAACCGCAAGGAGCGGGGATTTTAAAGAGGAGAAAAGTCCGATGATCTCTTCGGATTCCTTCATGACTCCCATAGCGGAGGACATGGCGGAAAGACCCGAAAACAGGATACCGAAACCTACGATGATCTCGGCGAATTTACGAACGTTCTGTTTCTTACAGAACATTATGGTGACAACGCCCCCGAGAAGAATGATCGGAGCGATCTTTTCAAGTTTAAAAGAAACAAGTAAGGCTGTGACGGTTGTTCCGATATTGGAACCGAAAATGACTCCTGCCGCCTGATACAGATTCATGAGCCCCGAGTTTACGAAGCTGACCACCATAACGGTACAGGCCGAAGACGACTGGATTACCGCGGTGAAAAACAGACCCACCAGAATTCCCATGAAACGGTTACTGGTAAGCCGTTCAAGAATACCTCTCAATCTTGCGCCGGCGAAAGCTTCGATGCTGTCGCTCATGACGCGCATTCCGTATAAGAAAAATCCCAAACCGCCGCATAGCGATAAAATCACGCCCAGATTCATGTTTCCGTTACCTTTCTTTGCCTTACTTATTTTATTCTATACGACAATCGAAAGGTATACAACGGTAAAGTTGACAAAAAATTATACCTTCATAAGCGATTCTTATGGACGCTTGTTACTGCCGAGCATATATTCTGCGTCTTCGTCATTACCGTTTTTTATGGCGGTTCTGATCCTGGTGGATGAAATGTCGGCCCCCTTGTACTGTAGCTTTTCTACGACCTTAACTTCGATCCCCAGCTCCGATTCCATGCTTTTTAAAAGGGCAACGTCTCCCCGGCCCTTGTAGCCAAAGGACAGATCCGGACCGCAGAAAAGCTTCTTACAGTGAAGTCTTTCTTTAAGGATGTCCCTGGCAAAGTCCTCGGGCTCTGTTTTGGCCGTTGTTTCGTTCAGTTCAAACTCCACAAGATAGTCTACGCCAAGCGCCTCAAATTTCTTTCTTCGTTCCTCTTTCGTAAGGATCCTGCCGCTGTCCTTAAGGAAGGGCTCCGATTCCTTCGTAAAGGTGAACACAAGGGAGCTTAATCCATCATGTTCGGAGACCATTTCACTTATAAGTCTTTGATGCCCAAGATGGATCCCGTCAAATTTTCCGATGGCGATCTTGGTCATGCCGTCATATTCAATTTCTTTGGTACCGTCGATAATAATCAAGACTAAACTCCAAGAAACATTTTTTTCGGGGTGAAAAGCTTCTCTTCTTCCCTGTATTCGTAAAGGGCCTTAAACTCCCCCGATGTATCATAAACACGAATTTCTTTACAGTTTTCGGGAAGGGTCTCAAAATCATCCGCCCGCATTTTATTTCCGTTATAAAGAAACCGTTCACCCTCTTTGGTGACCTGCACCTTTGGGATATCGGAAAATACCGAATCAAGGGGCATTACCGCGCTTTCAAGAAGACCCTTTTCCTTTAACTCTTTAAGTTCGGACAGTTTATAAGCGTTTTCAACGCAAAAAACACTTACCCGGGTCCTTAAAAGGCTCGTCATCACCGCGAAGGTGCCGCATTTCCTGCCGATGTCCGCACAAAGGGATCTGATGTAAGTACCCTTGCCGCAGGTAACTTTTATGGTTGCCGCAGGGGGATTGTTTTCAAGTATCTCTATATCGAAAATTTCAACAAAGGAGGGCTTTCTTTCAATCACTTTCCCGTCTCTTGCAAGGTCGCAGAGTTTCTTTCCGTCCACCTTTTTGGCCGAATACATGGGAGGAACCTGATCGTATCCGCCTATGAAGCTCTTTATGGCAGCTTCGAGTTCTTCCTTTGAAACCTTTGCCTCACACTCTTCAAGCACCGTACCCCATATATCCAGGGTATCCGTCCGTTTTCCCAGCAAAAAAGAAGCGACATACTCCTTTCTTTTGTCCGTAAGCATGTCGCATAATTTTGTGGCGTTACCGAGACAAACGGGCAATACTCCTTCGGCATCGGGATCGAGGGTGCCGGTGTGCCCGACTTTTTTCGTCCCGAAGATGCCCCGCATGACTGCCACAGCATCAAAGCTCGTAAAACCTTTTTCTTTGTATACGTTTACAATACCGTTTATCAATTTAACTCCCTGTATTGAGCCTCGATGAGGGCCGTGATGTTGTTTACCACATCGTGGAAGTTTCCGTTAATGTTGCAGCCTGCGGCTCTTACATGGCCGCCGCCGCCAAAGTATCCGGCGATCTTAGCTACGTCAATGACTCCGCCGGAGCGAAGGCTCACTTTATATTCGAGGGTACCCGTTTCATACATGAAGATTGCAACTTCAACACCTTTGATGTTTCTTAACTGGTTGACGATCCCCTCGAAATCCTTGGATGTGACTCTGTAAAAGTCCATCATTCGCTTGTCGACCTGGCTCACGGCAACTCGTCCGTCCATTAAAAGCATACTTTCAAGAAGGGCGCGACCCATGATCTGGGTCTGAAGATATGTCTTTTCGTAAAAAGTCTCTTCGATGAGTTTGGGAAAATCGAAACCGTATTCGATAAGTTCTCCCGCTATGTTGAGAGTCTTCTTTGAAGTGTTTGAATACTGGAAAACTCCCGTATCGTGGATGATTCCGATGTAAAGCGCCTTGGCGATCTCCTCATCAATATAATCACGGTCCAGAAGATCGTATACAAGTTCACTGGCACTGGATGCCTTGGGGTCCACGTAATTGTAATTCCCGGTACCGGGATTGGTGATGTGATGATCGATGTTGATGGTGCTCTTTGCGGAATCAAAAAGCTTTTCCGCATCTCCGAGCCTGTCCTTACCGCAGTCAACGGCAAAGAAAACATCAAAAACTTCGTCGCAGTCTTTGGCATCTTCTATGGCATCGATGTTCTTTATGCAATCGAAGATCTCTGCGGGTTTCTCGAGAAAAATGCGCACTTCGGCATCGGGACGTTTCTTTTTGAGATAAAGAAACAGTCCCATGGTGCTTCCGATACAATCCCCGTCGGGACGGATATGGCCGCTGATACCGATCTTTGCCGCGTTTTTAAGCTCTCTCGTCAGATTTATCATCCGCTCTGTTCACATCCTCTATGAGTTTGGACATGTTCACTCCGTATTCGATGGAACTGTCCATAATGAAGGTTATGGCCGGGGTGTTGCGAAGATTGATCCTTTTTGCAAGCAGGCTTCTGATGAATCCCTCGGCACTTTTCAAACCCTGATACGTGTTCTTTCTTGCTTCATCATCCCCAAGAACGCTTATGTAGGCCTTACAGGTCTTAAGATCCGGTGCGACCTCACATGCGATAACGCTGGTCAAGGGACTGATGCGGGGATCCTTTATCTCTCCCCTGATAATATTGGCAAGCTCGCGATAAACTTCCTCGTTTATGCGGGTGTTTTTTATACTGTTCTTTCTCATTTGGCCTCCTTCGGACTACCTGGGAACCTCAACCATGATGTAGGCTTCAACCACATCCAGTTCTTCCATGGCGTCAAAGTTTTCGAATACGAGACCGCACTCGAAGCCTGCCTTAACTTCCTTGACATCGTCCTTGAAACGCTTGAGGGAAGCAAGGGCGCCTTCATAAATGACATCCTCTCCGCGACGGATCCTGATCTTGCAGTTCTTCTGGAATACACCGTCAAGCACATAGGAACCTGCAATCTTTCCGATGGCGGAAGCCTTGAATATCTGGCGAACCTCGGCATGTCCGATGATCTTCTCTTCGAAGATGGGATCCAGCATTCCCTTCATGGCTGCCTCGATATCCTCGATGGCCTGGTAGATGACCTTGTAAAGTCTGATATCCACGCCTTCGTGCTCGGCCGTAGCCTTTGCCTGTACGTCGGGCTTTACGTTAAATCCGATGATGATGGCGTTACTTGCCAAAGCAAGGGATACATCGGATTCGTTGATGGCACCTACGCCGCCGTGAATGACCTTAACCACAACTTCTTCGTTGGAAAGCTTGGTAAGAGACTGCTTAACGGCTTCCACACTACCCTGAACGTCTGCCTTGATGATAAGGTTGAGTTCCTTAAGGTTACCCTCCTGGATCTTGTTGAACAGATCGTCAAGGGACATTGCAGCCTTGGTTTCTTCAAGCTTCTTTTCTTTGTTCTGGGCGATAAAGGTCTCTGCAAAGCTCTTTGCGGTCTTATCGCTGTCGTGCGCGATAAATACGTCGCCGGCATTGGGAACGCCATTGAGACCGAGGATTTCGACAGGAATCGAAGGTCCTGCTGACTTAACGCTCTTACCCTTGTCGTTGACCATTGCGCGAACCTTACCGTGGCAGGCACCTGCGGATACAAAATCTCCGCCCTTTAAGGTACCCTTCTGAACCAGAACGGTAGCTACGGGACCGCGGCCCTTATCAAGTTCTGCCTCGATAACGATACCCCTTGCGCGACGCTTGGGATTAGCCTTGAGTTCAAGAATATCGGCGGTAAGAAGAATGGTCTCCAAAAGATCGTCGATACCGTCTCCGCGCTTTGCGGAAATATTAACAAACTCGGTAGATCCGCCCCAGTCGGTGGAAATGAGTTCGTACTCGGAAAGTTCCTGCTTAACCTTGTCGGGATTTGCGCCGGGTTTATCTATCTTGTTGACCGCTACGATGATCTCAACGCCTGCGGCCTTCGCATGATTGATAGCTTCTACTGTCTGAGGCATTACACCGTCATCTGCGGCAACCACAAGAACAGCGATATCGGTGGAATTTGCGCCGCGCATACGCATGGCGGTAAATGCTTCATGTCCGGGGGTATCAAGGAAGGTAATGTCTCTTCCCTTGGTATTAACGGTATATGCACCGATAGCCTGGGTGATTCCGCCGGCTTCTTTATCAATAACGTTGGTCTTTCTGATGGCATCAAGAAGGGAGGTCTTACCATGGTCAACGTGACCCATTACGCAGACTACGGGAGGTCTTGCGACCATATCCTTCTCGGTTTCGTCTTCTTCTTTAAGGAGTTCTTCGATAACGTCAACCTTAACGGCGCGCTCGCAGATGATTTCGTAATCGATGGCGATCTCTTCCGCTTCCTCAAAGGAAATCTCCTGGTTGGGGTTAACAATCTTACCCTGAAGGAAAAGCTTCTTGATAATGGCTGCGGGCTGGATCTTCATCTTGTCCGCAAGGTCCTTTATGGTGATGGTGTCATCAACGGTAATAACCTTGATAACTTCCTGTTCTGCTTCTGGTTTCTTTTCGGGCTTGATGAATTTGCCGGTGCGTCTCTTCATTGCCAGGGTTTCTTCATCATCCTGCATAAGGAAGTTCTTGTTGGAACGTCCTTCCTTTTCCTGACTGCGGCGCTTTTCGTTTGCCTTCTTTTCACCGTCTCTTGCATTGTCGTGATTCTTGTTCTTTCCGAACTTGTCATCACGTCTGTCACTGCCGGGCTTTGATACGTTTGTATCCGCAAAAGCGGGCTTATCGTGACGTCCCTGAGGTCCAAAGCCCGAGGGCCTGTTCATTCCGCCGGGTGCGCCCTGACCGTCGCGCTTCTTAAAGCCGCCTTCACGAGGCTGGAAATTACCGCCTTCAGGTCTGTTAAAGGGCTTTCTTTCTCCCCTTCCTGTGCCTGCAGCCGCATTGGCTCCTTCGGGTCTCGGACGTCTTTCAAAGTTCTTTCCGCCATCGGTTCTCTGAGGCTTAAAGTCTCTGTTCCCTGCGGGACGGATGAATTCCTTCTTGGGTGCTTCTTCAATGATCACGTTGATAGGCTTTGCGGGTCTTTCAACGGGCGCGGGAGATACGGGCTTAACTTCCTCTTCATGGATCTCTTCTGCCGCGCGCTCCTGCATCTGACGGTTGATAACGTCAGCTCTGGGTTTGATTATCTGATGGGTATATTCGTTACCCGAAATGGTCCTTCCCTTCTGGGGCACAGGTCTTCCTGCGGGACGGTTTCCGCCGTTCTGGGGCTGTCCCTGTCTTGCGGGTCTGTCACCCTGTCCGGGAAGCTTTGAATTATGGGTATTGTTAACGAATATGATCTTTTTCTTTTTAACGGGCTCCTTGGGAGCTTCAGGTCTTGCCTGTTCGCTCTTAACAGCGCTCTCTTCGGGTTTCTTCGCAGGTGCTTCGGTTTTTACCGGAGCTTTTCCGGCGGGCACTTCCCCGGCAGGCTTTTCTGCTTTAACGATCTTGGCAGGCGCCTTTTCCTCTTTTGCGGGCTCTGCTTTACCGAATTTCTTTCTGACCATGGCTACAGCCGCATCATCGATGCTGCTCTGGGCGGCCTTGGCCTCTACTCCTTTCTCCGCAAGGAAGGTGATCACATCCTTGCTCTGTATTCCCAATTCTTTTGCCAACTCATGTACTTTCATATTATCCACGCTCACCTTTCCTTCGTTCCATTTTCTTCAAGATACGTTTTCAGAGATCCGGCGAATCCCCCGTCACAAACAGCCACGGTGGATCTTTCCTCCCTGCCGATTGCACGACCGAGTTCTTCCTTCGTTCCGTATGAAAAGCACGGAACCTCGTAAAAAGAACACATATTTTTAAATTTCTTTTCGGTGTTTCCGGACGAATCCGAGGCTAAAATCACAAGCTCGGCCTTACCCGATTTGACAGCCTCTTCCGTGGCGAAACCTCCGCTTTTAATCTTTCCCGCTTTCATACAAAGACCCAGCAGGGAAAATATTTTGTTATTCTGCAATCTTTAATTCCTCTTTTAAACGTGCAATGATATCTTCCGGAACAGCTACACCCAGGGCGCGCTCCAATCCCTTGTTCTTGAATGCTTTCGCAAGACATTCGGGATCTTTGCAAAGGTAAGCACCTCTTCCGTTCATTTTGCCCTTTAAATCTGTTTTTATCTCACCTTCGGGAGTACGCACGATACGGATCAGTTCCCTCTTGTCCCGGGACTGTCTGCAGCCGACGCACTGCCTCATAGGTACTTTTTTATCCATTAAGCCTCTCCGTTGTTCTCTTCTTCTTCGCCTTCGTACTCTCCTTCGTACTCTCCGTCATAATCTTCATCGTAGTCTTCATCATCCATGTAGTCTTCGATGCGGAATCCGAAGGCGTCCTTAGCCTGGGTTTCGGACTTGATATCGATCTTGTATCCGGTAAGACGTGCGGCAAGACGTGCGTTCTGGCCTTCCTTACCGATGGCAAGGGAAAGCTGATAGTCGGGAACTACAACCTTGGCGGTCTTTTCTTCGGGATCTGCGAATACGTTTACGATCTTTGCGGGAGAAAGGGCATTCTGAATAAGAATACCGGGGTTCTCGTCCCAGTTGATGACGTCGATCTTTTCACCGCGAAGTTCTTCAACAATGGCATTTACTCTGGCACCGTTCATACCTACGCATGCGCCTACGGCGTCAACGTTGGGATTGTCGGACCATACTGCGATCTTGGTACGGCTTCCGGCTTCTCTTGCGATGCTCTTGATCACTACGGTACCGTCCTTGATCTCGGTAACCTCTTCTTCGAACAGACGCTTAACCAGTTCGGGATGGGTACGGCTTACCAGGATCCTGGGTCCCTTTGTTGTATTCTTAACTTCAAGAACATAAACTTTGATTCTCTCGGTAGGACGGAAAACTTCGGTCTTTACGCGCTCATTTTCGGTAAGAAGGGCATCTGCCTTACCAAGATCGATACTGATGTTCTTTCCTACGTAACGCTGTACGATACCGGTAACAACATCCTTTTCCTTCTCGTAGTAGATGTTGTAAACAACGCTTCTTTCTTCCTCACGGATCTTCTGAGTGATGACGTTTCTTGCGTTCTGGGCTGCAATACGTCCAAACTCCTTGGAATTGATATCAATATTGACGATATCACCGATAGCGGCATCTCCTTTAACCTTCTTGGCATCGGCCAGGGAAATCTGAGTGGCGGGATCGGTAACCTCATCAGTTACTTCCTTCTCGGCATAGCAAAGGAAATCGCAGGTCTCCCTGTTGATCTCAACCTTAACGTTGTCAGCCTTTCCGAAATGGTTCTTGCAGGCTGCGATAAGTGAGTTCTCAATAGCGTCAAAAAGAACCTCACGGCTGATCTGCTTCTCCTTTTCCAATAAATCCAATGCTTCCATCAATTCCTTGTTCATTTTTCTTATCCTTTCGTGTCTTTGATAGCCCGTGTTTTCGGGCGTTCCGGGTCAATGCCCGTCTCTGCGTAAATTGACAGGTTATAATTCAAGTGCAAGTTTGATCAATGCGATTTCGCTTCGCTTAAAGCTTTTATCTTCACCGTTAATTTCAAGAACGATGCTCTCGGCATCAAAGTTCTTTAAAACTCCGGCAAATTCCTTTTGTTTATCTATGGGTTTGTAGGTTTTGAGCTCTACATTCTCACCGATGCTTGCGGCAAGATGCTTGTCCTTTTTGAGGGTTCTTCCGAGTCCCGGACTCGAGACCTCAAGATAGTAGGCTTCTTCGATAAAATCGTCTCTGTCAAGTTCGTCCGACAGTCTTCTGCTGACTGCCTCGCAGTCGTTTATCGTAACTCCGCCTTCTTTGTCTATATATGCACGGAGATACCACTCTCCGGCCTCGTTCACGAATTCGACGTCGTAGATCTGTACTCCGCAGTCCTTCGCGATAGGCTCAAGAAGGGCTTCCGTCTTTGCCTCGTAGGTATCGTGCTTCGCCATACAGCCTCCTATAAACTTTGCTTGCCTCTGCAACAAAAGAGTGGACTTTTGCAAGTCCACTCTTAAAGCATATTCACTCTATCATGTTTTTTCGAAAAAAGCAAGCATAAATTAGCGCAAAAGGTCATTTCTTTTGGGAACGTAATATGTTACTTCTTCGCCGTTTACAATCCTGAAGAGTTCACCGCTTGCCGCTACCGAGGTGGCATAGCCGAGATTACCGATAACATTGAAGGATTCGTCTATCTCGTATGCGACGCCGTCCTCTATCACCACGGCAAACCCGCCGCCGAATTCACATGCGTCGTCAAAAAGCTTAACAACATTTCCGTCGTGGTCGCAATATCCCCACTTGCCTTCCGTTGAGATCAGCCAGTACTTTTGGTCGGACATGCGGCAATAATCAAATATCTTATATTTGAGTTCACCTCCGGCAAAATCACAGAGAGCATATTGATCGTCTGCATTGATCAACAGTTTGGAACCGTAATTGTACACCCAGTCTCCGTCGTGCCAAAAACCGTAATAAGAAGCCTGACTGTCATCGTATCCCCCTCCGTAAATGTGAACGGATTGATTGTAATAGCCGCCTACGGGCATAATATCCTCATAATATACCAGTTTACCGTTCTCGATTCTCATATCCCAGGGATAGATCCACGCAACGATGCCGTTATTGTCTCTGAGGAAAAGTCCCGATTCAACAGGCCCGTAGGAAAGGATATATCCGTTATTTGCGGGTCCGTTCGGCAATTCAACCCAGTTTTGGCCCGCTGCCAATCCTACGCCCCTGCTGTTATTCTGTGCTTCTTCAATGGCTTTTAATCCGGATGCTTTATCCATATATGCGGAAGAATCGTCCTCGTTGATACCGTCCGCGTCTACCCATTCGATATTGCCGTCTTTGTCCATAAGTCCGAAATCAAAGGGGATTATGGAGTCAAATACGTTGTTTCTGTCAAATACCTCGGGCTTGATATTTCCAACAATCGTCGTCTTCCCGTCGTAAGAGCCGTGGGCAGAATCCATCATTCTCTCGGCAAAGCCTGTTTCCACCGAATTTATGAGACTGCCGTCATAGCGATAATAATCGTATTTTGTGGAAAAGAAATCGTAATAAAGATCGGAATTCTCTCCGTTATACTGCGTCCATGTGGCTGTTACGAATCCGTCGGAACTTGCGGTTATGTCTCCCTCTGCAAGTTCGAAGACCTGATTTCCCTTTCTGTCAAAAAGAAAGCTCTCGGAGGCATTTTTTAATACAAAATAGCCTTTGTCATTGGGATTTTTAAAGCCGTCATATCTGAAGGGCACCACCTGGCTGCCGTAATAGGTGACAGCGCCCCAGTGACCGTCATATTTTACCGGCACGATACCGCCGTAAGCACGTCCGAATTCCTCGTACTTGCCGATATCAATGGGATAAAGAGTGTCGGAATATATCTTTATAGGTTCCGCCTCGGCCTTGGGCTCTGCCTCAGTCTTGTTTTCTTTTACGGGCGGAACATAACCCGAGCCGGGAGCACTGCCTTCCAAGGTCTTAGACTCGCCGGGCTTGACGGTAAAGGTTTTTTCTTCCCCGTTTTCTGTGGTTTTTACCTCCACTGCGCCTTCTTCCACGCTGAGTTCCGTGAAATAAGCTTCGCCGTCTTTACGAACGATCACGGTAAATTTCGTTCCTCGAACCGACATGATGGCATTCTTGGAACTTACTTCGAAGGTTTCGTCCTCTTTGAGTTTGCTTTCGATGTTTATAACAAGTTTACCCGTTTCGAGTACGATCTTTGTGCCTTCATTTACAGCCTTCAGTGAAAATGAGGTTTCGCTGTCGGCAAATACATGTCTGTCGGAATCTATCAAAAGCGTAAGATCCGACGCCGTCGGTACGGATACAGAAGAACCCGACTTGAGTTTTTCACCCTTTTTAAGTTTTACTGTTTCGCCGCTTTTTTCCGATGTAACTTCACCGTTCACCGCTTCGGCGACTATGCTTCTTTTGGCTACAGTTGTCTTGCCGCAGGCAAGAGTCTGCGCCAGCAAAAAGAAAGTGCACAGCATGGCGGTGATTCTCTTTAATCTGTTTTTTGCGAATGATTTCATGTAAATATCCCCTTAGCCTTAGTGTATCCGATTGCACGGACTCTGATGTCCATGTATCGTAATCATTCGCCATTTTAACTCAATGAAGTTCATTTTTCAATAATCATTGCCGACTATCATTGCTGCCTTCGGGCTTCGGGCCTCCGAAATTGCCGTTAAAATCGCCGTTTCCGGGCATTCGGTCTCCAAAGTTGCCTCCTTCGGGTCTCTGCCCGCCAAAGTTACCGTCTTCGGGTCTCTGCCCGCCAAAATTGCCTCTGCCGAATCCTCCGAAACCTCCGCGGCCGGTGCCTTCCGTCGCAGTAACACTTACTTTTTCGCTTCCGATCACAAGGGTGTATTCCTTACCGTTTTCAAGTTTATCGCTGGTCAGAAGAATGGCATTGGCTTTCTTAGCGACAGTGAAAGAATATACGACCGTATCTCCGTCCATGAGTTTCACTTCCGTACCTGCCGCAATGACGGAGCCTGACGTATAGTCGATAACAAAACATTCGGAGCCTGAAGAAATGGACTGGTACATTCCCGACATACCCGTTGCTATAAGCGTACCGCCGTTCACAATAAAAGTGCCGTCATAGTCCGTTGCATTGTTTCCGTCGTTGGTGGCGCCGCTTACGTAAACGCAGCCTCCGTTCATCTCGATATTTCCGTTGGCATCCAGACCGTCACCGTTGGAATTTATGAAGATCTCGCCTCCGTTGATGAAGATTGTCGGAGTTACCGTTGCTTCCGTCGGGGATTCCTGTTTTTGATCCGAAGCCGCAGAACTGCCCTGAACATTCCCTGTCTTATTTCCGCGGAATCCGGTGAAGTTGCCGCCTCCAAATTGCGAACCCGACCCGTCGGTGGCGTTAAAGCCGTCATCGCTTGCGATGACATTGACCGTGCCTGCGTTAACGGTAATGGTGAGCCCTTCCACCGCTTCAACACTCTTTATCACGTTGACTGTACCATTATCGATGATTACGTTGCCGTCTGAGTGAAGGCCGTCGTCACCTGAGCTGACAGTCAGCTCTCCGCCTGCTATGGCAAGAGAATCGTGGCCCTTTAAGGCGTCGTCCGCCGCTGTGACATTTATGATACCGCTCATGATCTTAAGATCGTCCTTGGTCTTGATACCGGCCTTATAGTTTCCTGCAATATTGAGAGTGCCTTCTCCGTTTACGGTAAGGTCGTCTGTAGCATAAAGGCATGCATCCGCCGAGTCCTCGGAGGTATCCGCATAGGTGGCTGCATCACTCAGATTGTTGACGGTTCCCGGAACCAGCATGACAATGAGCTTGTCGGAGCACTTTTCATAAATTGCGGGGCCTGTCTGTCCCTTGACCGTTACGCCGTTAAGGACCAGATGAACCTTTTCGTCTTCGGGAGCATCGATCAGAACCGTCCCCTCGTAGTTTCCTTCAAGAACATAATAGCCTTTACCTGTGATCGTTACAGTTCCGTCGGTCGTCTTTACCTTGGAAGCGTTCTTTCCGCTGACGGAAGCACTGCTGCCTGAAAGGACTATCGTCGTATATTCTTTTGCCGTATAATCCTCGTAATAATCACTGTCCTTATATTCAACGCTTGCAGCCAAAACCGTGTACGCCGAAGCTCCGTTGTTTAGATCGGATGCATTTTTACTTTCCGAATCGCTTTGAGCCTCTATGGCAGATGCGGCACTATCCGATATAAAACTGCCGACTTTCTGCCCTGTTGCAGAATTTCCGCAGGCAGCCATTGAAAAAGCAAGTGCTGCTGCCGTTAAAACTGACATATATTTTCTCAATCTCATATTTTTACCTCTTTCCGGTTATAAAGATCCTTCGGCGTGCACTTCGTGCCTGCTCGGGATTACATATCTGTTACAGTTCCTCCACGGGCTTTGCGATCTGCCCGCAGGTAATAGTCAGATTTCCGTTTCTGGTCCTTATCTCATCGATCATTTCTTTTTCCGTTGTTTCATCCTTAAGAGCGATAAGATAGGTCAGTTCAAACATGCTTCCAAGGTTGGTAGTCTTAACCTTTTCGAGCTTCACGTCGTTTACATACTTTTCAAAAATGTCGTCAAACATCCCCATGTAGTTTAAATTTTCGGGAACGGTTACCTTAAGCTGCTTCCCTGTTTCTTTCTTTTCTCCGAAGGAAGTTTTTGAAAGCAGGATCATAAGAACGGCCACGATGGCTGTAACGATCACTCCGTATCCGATGTATCCCATGCCTGTAGCGAGGCCTGTTGCCATGGCAAAGAACACCGCTCCTATCTCACGGCTTGTTCCCGCTATGGATCTGAACCTCACCAGGCTGAAGGCCCCAAGGGTCGCAACACCCACGCCGAGGTTTCCGTTTACCAGCATTATCACCGCCTGTACCAGTATCGGCAGGACGGCAAGGGTAATAACAAAATTCTTGGTATATCGGTTCGCGCATACCATATAGCAGATTGCTATGGCAAGGCCCAAAAGCACCGATGCGAGGGAACATGCAAGCATTCCCCGGGTTGTTAAGGTGATGGCGGAAGAATCCGCTGTGGTTAAGATACTGTCAAGCATATTGTTTGTTCCTTTCTTTTAAGATCCTTCGACGCGCACTTCGTGCTTGCTCAGGATGACAACTGTATGCACTTTCCGGTGCTTGCTCGGGATGACAACCGTATGCACTTTCCGGTGCTTTCCCATAATCCATGTACAGTTTGCAGGCGGTTCCGTATTTGGAAAAAGAAACCGGATAGATCTTTAATTCCGATAATATGTTTACAAGCCACATGGGCATTGCTCCCGCCACCTTGATCTCCATAAGACGCTCCCCTCTTCCTGTAACCGGTTTTGTGGCGATACCCTCTTTCAGATTCCCCGTGTCGAAGGCTGTCCGGATGTCCTTGTCAAAGGTAATCCGCAGATCTTTATCTTCCTTACCGTACATGGCAACCCGATCGTAGGCTACAAAAGTCCTTCTGGCGGGCTTATACGTCCTTATGAAGTAATCGATCTCCCTTAATATCTGTGAATCTTTGCAGGGGTAGATCCCTTTGTTTAAGTAATCTTCTGCCTCTTTAAGGGGAAGCGTTATGCGGCGTTTATATACCACTCCGTCGTACTTTTTCTTGAGTTCAAGAAAAGCCGTCGAGTCTTCCTTAACTTCTCCGTAGGTCCTGAGTCTCAGGTTTTCTTTGTACTCGGGTTTCTCAAGGGAGGTACGTATGATATCGTAATTCTCCGTGTCATAATAGATACTTGAGACGGTGGAAAGGCCGTATTCGTCAACCTCCATGTGTGAAGACAGACGATCCTTTATTTGGTTGTATTGTTTTTCTGAGAGCAGATATTTGATCTCGAGTCTTTTAAAGATACACTGTGCCATCGGGTTCGCTCCTTTCGGATACCCCGCTGTTAAGTCCGCAAGCGCGGTCGGGGCTTCCTTATCTCCCCTCCCGGTGTGGGAGGGGAGTTGGTTTTCTGATGGTATCAGTGTAAAAAGAAAATGTGTCCTGATTGTGGACTAAATCGGATAAAAATGTGAAAAATAAGTGATAGATCTTTGTTTTTATTCTTTACCAGATTGTGATATCAAAGGCTGTTTCTCCAAGCACATAGCTTACTTTTCCGCTTCCGGCTTTGGCTTTGAGAAGTTCTTCATTGACATTTAAGTTTCTTTCAAATCTTACCTTCAGCATGTCGGGTGAGGGATGCTTTTTGATAAGCGTAAGTCCCGTAAGATCAAGCTGATCCCCTTCGCATATCTCAAAGCCCAGTGTACCTCCCGTAATGGTAATGGTACCCTTGACCGTAAGTTTTGCGCCGGGCCTTAAACGTATCCCCCTATAGTCCTGATTTGGAAGGGTGACGTTGCCCACATCCACCGTTACATCAGTCCAGACATCATATTCACCGCGATAGTCTTCGCCCAGAATATCACATCCGTCTCCTTTTGTAAGGATTTCCGTGATTACGTTCTGTTCTTTTTCGTGACGAACCTCATAGGTTGCCCTGGGGCCTGTATAGCTTATGCTTTCTTGGTCACCGTCATCGTTGATCTCATACATGAAATATCCTTCAAAAATCGGCAGTGTAATGTCGTTTATGTCATCCCTGTTTTTTACCCAGGAAGGAAAAGTGACCTTTTTATAACTTGTATTGAAGATATGAACCACAGGGATACCCGCTACTCCGTTTTCCCTTGTTTCGTCGGGAAGCCAGTTTTCGGCCTTAAAGCATCCCTCCTTAATGGTAAAACCTGACAGGTCCACGGAAGAAGCATTTCTTAATTCGATGCATCTGTTCCCGTCATTTTTCGTCAGTTCCCGGTCAAAGCAGCCGGATATTGTCACCGAATGGCCCGCACAGTCAATCTCCACATCCACGGGGGTCCACTCATCAATGTTTATGATAATATCGCCCGCAAGTGTAAAGAGCCTAACGTTCTTCTCGTATCGCTCCTTCATTTCTTTAATATCCGTCACCGGAGAATTGAGGCGCTCTTCTTCTAAGCGTCTTTCCTCTTCCTCAGCTTTGTGTTTTTCTTCTTCAGCCTGACGCTCTGCTTCTATACGGGCCTCTCTTTCCGCTTCCTCGTTTCTGCGCCTTTCATCATCTTCCAGTATGGCTACATAATCTATGGTGAAATTTACGATGGCCTCATCGAAATGCCATTCATCATCCCGGGTGATCTCGGTATCCGCATCCGGCGCGATATTTTCTTTTATCCTTTCAAGGACCTTCCCATACCTGTCGGCTTTATCATCCTGCATGATTATAAGGGATATCTTTGAAAGGGCACCGTGGTCCTCCACAGGTCTGTTCAGATTATAAAAATCCAAAAATGCCTGCTCGTAGGTGCTGCCGATATACTCTTCCTTGTACATAAACCGTTCAAGGGCGCTGTTTCTGGCACAGTCTATGACCTTATCCCCGTCACAGACGAGCATCAGCTCCCAGTACTCACCGTCCTCAAAAAGATAGTTTATCCCTATGTACAGGTTTCCCTTTTTCACGGTGTAGCTTCCGTCGGCATTTAAGGATTTTGATGCATTTTCAAGAGACTGTCTCTCACTCTTAAAACCTGTGCCGTCCCCGTTATCGCCGTCAGATCCGGCCTTTCTGCCGCAGGAAACAAACATGGAAAAAGCAAGGATCAAAGTAAAAAGAAAGATGGTTTTCTTTTTCATAAGTTTATATACACCCCTTCGTAAGTTTATATGTATCATTTCCGTTGAGAATCAATAAATTCCCTGTTGTAGCCATCTTCAAGGGTCATGTTGTAAAGCCAGCCGGAATTGCCCTGTCCGCCGCCTCCGGCTATGTTAAGGATCCTTGAAAGATCATCCTTAATATAAACAAACCAGCTCATCTTTGAATTAAATCCGCAGGAGGTGGTGGCAACCTTTCTTCCCGTCCGGTCAAAGACTTCCAGGATTCCGTAATCCTTAATTGCAACATACTCGGAATCCGAGGTAAACCAGGCGGCCTGTCCGCCGTAGTTTAAGGTCCACAGGGGTTCGCCGGTCTCAGCATTTAGGATATAGAGGCCATTGTCTCTTGCTCCTGTGTCATTGCCCCAGAAAAGCATGGTCTCATCGGGAGAAACCGTGAGTTTGGTGCCTCGGGATCCCGTCTGGAAGGTCCATGTCATGGTTCCTGTCTTTCTGTCCATACAAAAAACCTGATCTAGATGACCGCCATCGCCAC
>JAEEGK010006713.1_pt1 | contig 27620 bp, 18 predicted proteins | sample 8958771 | NCBI WGS metagenome assembly JAEEGK01 (sample SAMN16246547, study PRJNA631951) | gut metagenome | biome: gut microbiome; feature: rumen; material: SC-attached | host: Bos | place: Iran: Karaj | collected 2018-10 | reverse complement strand
CAGCAACACCACCTGCAGAACGAACGGTGATCTTATCTGCGCTTACACCCATCTTAACGAGCTCATTCTTAACGCGCTCAGCACGCTTAGCAGAAAGCTTGTTGTTGATGTCCTTAGAACCTGTTGCTGAATCTGCGAAACCAGTAACAACGATGTTGCTATTGTTATCAGCAGCATACTTAGCAAGCTCACGTACGTTAACGAGATCCTTCTTAGAAGCTACAGTAGTCTTACCGAGGTTGAAGAATACAGATACTGGAGTAGTAACAACTTCCTTAATCTTCTCAGCTGGCTTATTCTTAGCATCAGCGAGTTCGTTCTTCAGACGATCGTTCTCTGCATTAGCATCGTTGAGCTGTGCGTTGAGAGCGTCGATCTGGCTCTGAGAGAGAGCCTTGATAGCGTCTACGTCTGGAGTCTTATCCCAAGTTGCCTTACCCAAGTTGTATGTGAAACCAACTTCGATTGAAAGAGCACGGTCGTGATTCTTGATTGAGTGATCACTACCAGCACCAGCGATCTCGCGGCCACCCTCGAAGTCATCACCCATCAGGTTGTACTGTACATCGAGGTTGAACTGCCATCTCTTAGAAAGACGCCACTGGTTGAGCAAACCAGCACTTGCAGCCAACTCATAGTTGTTATAAGTACAGTTACGGATAACACCAACACCAGCATATGGAGATACGTTCCAAACACGTGTGCTGCTATAACCGCAAAGGAGGTTGCTCAAGTTGAAGAGAGCCTGCTCCTGAATGTTCCAATACTTGTTTGGATGGCAAGCATTATCTGTACCAGCTACATCCTTACCCCAGATACCGTTGAACTTAGTACGAAGACCAAGACCTGGAGTAAACCACTTACCGATAGCTACAGAGAAACCAAGAGCTGTGGGATGATGAGCGACATCCTTACCAACTTCTGTTCCGAGGGGGAACTTGTAGAACGGAGTGTTACCAAACTTATTACCAGGAGCGCCACCCAAATAGAAAGCATTCCAAGTTACATTACCCTGGATGAACCAGTTGCTCCAGAAGGAATTGGTTGATACGCTGTACTTCTCAGTAGGATCCTCCTGAGCCATAGCGTTCAGTGAAAGACTGGCTACTGCCAGCATCAAGAATAACTTTTTCATACTATACTAATAAATTAAGTTAAAAAATTCTTTTCGAAATTCTGTGCAAAAGTAAATATTATTTTTGAATAATCAAAGTTTTTTAGCAATTAAATGCATATTTTGGCTCATTTTTTTTGATTTTCGTCAAAAAACGGGTGTTTTTTCGATAAAAATCGCACTTTTTTTGTCATTTTATGCCAACAGTTGCTCGATATCCGCTTGTGGGAGGATGCAGAGTACTGCTTTCCCATCTGGAGTATAATTTACATTATCACATGAGAAGAGGTTATTGACCACCACATCCATTTCTTCGTTTGTCAATTGTTGACCATAAGGAATAGCAGCATGACGGGCTAGACCAAGAGCAACTTGATGGTTAATGGATATAGTATCGTGAGTGACAGGTATCGCAGAAGCGAGTATGTCTTGTATCAATTGAGTAGCATTCAAACCTTCAATGCCAGCAGGCACACCATTGACTGCATAACTTGATGGGCCCAAGGGAGTAAGTTCGAAGCCCACAGCAGACAATGCTGGCATCATCTCTTCCATAAGGACAGATTCTGAGGGTGCCATCTCAATGATTTCAGGGAACAGCATACGCTGGCTGCTGGCAGGAGCATCTGCCAACTGTTGCATATAGCGCTCGTAACGAATACGGATATCTGCACGATGCTGGTCGATTATCATCAGTCCAGACTTTACGGCTGTCATGATATAACGCCCTTTATACTGATAGTGCAAAGGACTAACATCAGTCAACTCTACAGGTTGCTCACTGGAAAGGGCAGCATCATCGAGTCCAGACACTGGTACATCTTGGGAAGCTCCAAACAATGACTGCTCTTGTTGAGTTGGTTGTGTAGGCAGTCCCTCATAGAGACGTTCCCAGTTTCGCGACGCTTTCTCACGGAACGGATTATATTGCGGGTTACGTTCCACACGTGGCATATCCACTGGTACAGCAACGGGGTTATAAACAGGAATATCCGGACGACCCTCCGTATCAAACTCTATTTGTGGTATCTCACAGAACTGTCCGATGGCATCTTTCACGGCAGCAGACAATATCTGCCAGATGGCTTGCTCATTCTCAAACTTGATCTCTGTCTTAGTGGGATGGATATTCACATCGATATCGGCAGGGCTTACGTCGAAATATATAAAATAAGGTACGTGCGCGCCCGCGAGAATGAGTCGCTCGTAGGCCTGCTGAACAGCCTTATGGAAATAGGCATGCTTCATAAAACGACCATTGACGAAGAAATACTCATGGGCACCTTTCTTGCGAGCAGTCTCTGGGTTAGCCACGAACCCAGTTATCTTGCAGAGTGCAGTCTCGACACTGACAGGCAATAAATCCTGTCCGTAGCGACGACCATAAATATCGGTAATACGCTGACGCAAAGAACCTGCTCTAAGGTTCATCAACTCCTGCCCATTGCTATGAAGTGTAAAACAGATGTTTGGATAAACCAGCACGATACGCTCAAAAGCAGTGAGAATATTATTCAGTTCCGTTGTATTAGTCTTTAGGAACTTACGACGAGCAGGAACGTTAAAGAACAAGTTGCTGACAGTAAAAGAGCTGCCCACACCACATGAGCACATCTCCTGACTCTCTATGCGAGAACCAGAAAGCGTCAGACAAGTACCCACCTCATCGCCCTCACGACGTGTGCGCAGTTCAATCTGGGCAACAGCAGCTATCGAGGGTAATGCCTCACCACGAAAGCCCATCGTGTGCAAGTCGAACAAGTCATCAGCTTTACGAATCTTCGAGGTAGCATGACGCTCAAAGGCCAGACGGGCATCAGTTTCAGACATACCACAACCATCATCAATAACCTGTATGGAAGTACGTCCAGCATCCACCACCAACACGTTGATGGTCTTGGCACCAGCATCAACGGCATTCTCGACCAGTTCCTTGATAACAGAAGCTGGTCGCTGAATAACCTCTCCAGCGGCTATCTGATTGGCTACACTATCTGGTAGTAGTTGTATTACATCAGTCATTGTTTCTTCGTATTCTTAGGTGGTTCACGGCGTTTCACCTCCTTCAACTCTGTGCCTGCCTTCTTGGGGCGCCAGTTGAAGATATCGTCCTTATCCAATGGACGCACATAATCAAACCACGCAAATTGTGGAAGGAAATGTTTGCCAGGAGGCACTTGCGTCATCGGATACAAGGTACCTGTAGGCTTCTCCATCCATATCTTCTGCATCTTCCTGTTCTCCAGGAACATCTTCATCAACGGGGTTTCCGTATAGTTCAGTCCAATGATGGTGCTATCCGACTCATCGATGGGATAATACACCACCAATACGTTGTCAATAGCCTGTGTCTCACGAATCTCGCCCTTCTTAAAGAATGCCTTCATCTCCTTAGAAGACACCTGATTATAATGAACCGTATCTTTCAACTGCTCTGCCGAAAAGGCCTGGCGTAACACATGAGCACGATCGATGGTAGAATCACACATATAGACTTTGATCTCTTCGCCAAAGAGCTGTTGACCGAGGTTCCATACGATAGGGTCTTTATACATCGTCATACATGAGTCCTGCGAGTTATAAACCAGCGAATCACAAACGGCCTGCACATCCCTGCGGAAGGCACGCACCTTGTTGTAGGCATGAATCACACTATAAACGGAATCAGTACGGATATTATAAGTAAAAATCTTAAAGGTATCTGCATGCATAAAGAGCGAGTCACGCTGTGAGAAGTCAATAGTGACAGCTCGTTTAGTAGCCATCGCATAACCTGTCGAGTCATTATACTCACAATAGTCACCCGTCATCATGTTTTTATTCACAGAGTCAGTGTAAACAACATTGTTATATGCATAGTTGGTGCCATCCGAGGCATTATGATATACGCTATCACCAATGAGAGTACGTCCTTGGTCTTTGATAACCGAGCGTCCAAAGAGCTCAGAGCGTTCTGTCTTGGTATTGTAATAGCCATCCTCACTATAGATATGGCTACTACCCGATGTAATATTCGACGGACCTACGATATGAGCCGTTGACGTTTGGGTATCATAGTAAAGAGAGTCTGTAGTCAAGAAGAGTTTGTCGTCTTTCAGGCGCACATCATAGTAGAACATCGCCTGCTTGTTATCCGTATGATATTCACCCCAGTCAGATGTCAGAACAGTCTTTCCATCTACCAGTTTACCACCCTCGAAGAAATTTCCGAAGTTATACATACGGTCATAATCCAGCGAATCGGTATAGAGCGTTGTCTTGCGATGGCGAAGTACTACATTATAACGGGCTTGGGCCAATTGGTCGTTACCATCGTAGTAGGCATAGTTACTCGTCAGGCTCAAGGTATCACCCTGCTTCATCTTCACATTGCCAAAAGCCTCGAAGGAGTTGGTCTGCTCATAGAAGTGTGCACTGTCACAGAACAAGTCTGCGCCTTGATGACGAAAATGCACATTACCATGCAGCACCTGAGCATCACCATTGCGATACTGGTCGTAGTGTAGATTGTCAGAATGTACCAGGTACACGCGTTTATCCTCCACCTTTTTTCGTGGAGCACGCTTGCGTTGTGGCTGTGCAGCAAAGGCAATAGCCAGCACCAATAATCCCAGAACAACAGATAGTGATTTCCTCAATCTCTAAACTTTCTAATCGTTTTTAACGCTTTGTACCTTTAAGTCAAAGAACAATAAACCCTAAACTTTACTTCACCCATCCTTCGTACTCAAACTTGCAGTCGCGATAGCGCTCGTTGAGACGGACATAGGTTGACTTGATGCGGTTAACAACCCACTCGTGCAACACTTTCTCACGCTGTTTGGCAGTCACCACATTCTTCATAATCTGGAAATCCTCCGTAATGGTAGCCTTATGTCCCTCACGACGATTCTTCAGCTTAACAATAGCGCAAACAGCCTTACCTCGTTCGTTCATCATCTGGAAAGGAGCAGAAACTGCACCAACCTCCATACCATCAATAACCTTAGCCACCTCTGAAGGCAGGTCAGCCATCTTAAAACGTGATGTACGACCATCGCGAGTAACGTTTGCCATCAGACCATGATTGTTACGAGTATCCTTGTCGTCAGAGAAGAGTGATACACCATCCTCAAAAGTAAAGGTTCCCTTAAAATGATCGCCCAGTATTTCAGGAGCGACACCTGTACGAATTGCAGTTGCAAGAGAGTCCAGACGAACCATCGCCTTCTCGACAGCCTCATCATTTACCACTGGCTTGCGAAGAATATGGCGTACCTTGATTTTCTCACCACGTTTGTCGATAAGCTGAATAATATGGTATCCAAATTCTGACTCAACAATCTTTGAAACCTTTTTAGGATCTGTCAGACTGAAAGCCACATTAGCAAAAGCAGGGTCTAACTCGATCTTGCTCATATAGTCCAATTCTCCGCCTCGACGTGCAGAACCAGGGTCTTCAGAATAGAAACGGGCCAGTGTCTGGAATGTTGACTCACCTTTATTGATACGATCAGTATAGTCGCGCAACTCCTCTTTTACGCGATTTATCTCCTCTTGCTCGATACGTGGCTGCATGGTAATAATCTGCACTTCCACCTCCGTAGGGACAAAGGGAATACTGTCTTGCGGAAGATCTCTGAAATATCTACGAACCTCAGCTGGCGACACAGAGATATCCTTGGTCAGTTTCTGCTGCATACCCTGCACCATCTGACGTTCACGGAACGACTCACGCAGGTCAGCACGTATCTGACTCATATTCTTCTTTTGGTACTCTTCCAACTTCTCGCGCGAACCAATAACAGATATCATCTGTTCAATATATTGTTCAACGCCACTCGTTATCTCAGATTCTGTCACTTCCACACTATCGGTAATAGCCTGATTGAGATACAATTTCTGGACAGCAATCTGCTCTGGAATAGAGCAGTCGGGATCACCATTCCAACGTAAACCTTCCTGTTCTGCCTGAAGGCGCATAGCCTCCACATCTGATTTCAGAATAGCCTCATCACCAACAACCCAGATTACTTCATCAACGATAGCACGAAGACTATCGTTCTGAGCATTACAAAGTGAAACTAGTGAGACTAGTAAAACAAGAATAACTTGAATTCTTTTATTCATGCTTATTGACTGTCTTTAAAACATCTTCATTGACTGTAAAAGTATAGCGACGACGCAACTCAGCCACCCATTCACGCTCCAACTCATCCTGTAAGTCGGCAGTAACCAAACCACGTACATCAGTATAATCCTGAGGAGCCTTAAGGAGTTTTCCATAGGTAGCATCAATGGGGAAGCCTTTCACACTATCCACTTTGACATCCTGTTTCTTGAATACCTCACGGTCTATCAACTTGTTGTCGCCTTTCTTAAAGAGACCTTTCTCCACACGGATGCGGAGGATAGAGTCATTATTAAAGGTTTTGCGCAAAGCCTCATTCCACTCATCGAACTTCAGTTTTTTCACGCAATCAGCAACGGCTTTCACATCCGACTGTACCTTCACATGGTATGCCATACCCTTAAAACGGGGCTCGTCCCACTTATATTTTGCCTTATTCTTCTTGAAGTAACGAGCCAACGCTCCTTCGTCCTTGGCAGCCTTATCCCATACATGCTGGTTGCTTACCTCATAAAGCAACAGTCCATCATGATACTCCTTGATAAGATAACGCATGGACATATCAGTAGCCGACAGCGAATCAGCACGCAACTCCATCAGACGTTCTTTCGTCAGCTGGCCATTGGAATTCTTAACAATCTCGTCAATTTTCTGTTCAGAGATGCTGTTGCGAGCACCACGCTGCTCTAAGTACTTTAGGATATTATCCTTATGGAACTCAAAAGGTTCGAACTGCTTACGTTCTTTTACTAAGATGATATGCCAGCCATAAGGCGACAGTACAGGCTTACTCATCTCGCCAGGCTGCAAAGCGAAGGCAGCATCCTCAAACTCCTTCACTGTCTGATTCTTGCTGAACCATCCCAACATACCACCTTGGCGTGCAGAGCCTGTATCTTGAGAGAGTTTCTTTGCCAGCGCAGCAAAATCTGCACCTTCCTTCAACGCGTTATAAATAGAGTCTATACGCTGTTTGGCCTGTTGCTGTTCAGCCTCAGAAGACTTTTGCGGTATTCTGAGAAGAATATGTGCAGCACTCACCAGTCCGTCAGGACCAATGGCCTCCACTGTCTGGTCATACACCTTATGCGCCTCTGCCAACATGTCATCTTCCGTCACGAAAGTAGGAACAATCTGCTGGTCGCGATACTGGGCAAACTCTGTCAAGAAAGCCTGTGTGGTATCAATACGTGCATCCAGAGCAGCCTGTACCTTTAACTTATAGTTAATAAACAGGTCTACATACTCCTCAACATTCTTCTTGTCGATAACACCGTCAGTATTGTTTTTGTTGTAAGAATACTCAAACTCCGAACGGGGCACAGGTGTACCAGCCACTGTCATTATAACAGGGTCGTTAACAGACTGTGCCGTAGTTGTTAAGGCACTCAGCAGCCATGCTGCCAAAAACAGTTGTTTTTTCATTTAATCGTTAGGTCTTGAATAGTTAGGTGCCTCACTGGTAATAGTGATGTCATGTGGATGCGACTCGTTGACACCTGCATTAGTAATACGCGTAAACTTGGCATCGTGTAACTTCTCGATAGTAGGAGCACCACAGTAGCCCATTCCTGAGCGCAGGCCACCCACCATCTGATAGATAACCTCCTGAACAGTTCCTTTGTAAGGAACACGTCCAGCAATACCCTCTGGAACAAGTTTCTTGACATCTTTGGTATCAGCCTGGAAATAGCGATCCTTTGAGCCATGCTCCATAGCCTCCAATGAGCCCATACCGCGATAACTCTTAAACTTACGTCCGTTATAGATAATAGTATCGCCAGGACTTTCCTCAGTACCAGCCACCAATGAACCAATCATCACACATGATCCACCAGCAGCAAGAGCCTTGACGATATCACCAGAATAACGCAATCCGCCATCAGCGATGAGGGGCACGCCAGTATCTTTCAAAGCGCTATAAACATCATATACTGCACTCAACTGAGGAACGCCCACACCTGCAACAACACGAGTTGTACAAATAGAGCCTGGACCAATACCCACCTTCACAGCATCAGCACCATTGTCCACCAACATCTTTGCAGCTGCTCCTGTAGCAATATTACCCACAACGATATCAATGCCAGGGAAGGAAGCCTTTGCCTCACGCAGTTTCTCGATAACGCCCTTGGAATGGCCATGAGCAGTATCAATGACAATAGCGTCAGCGCCAGCATTCACCAATGCCTGCATACGATCAAGTGTATCAAAAGTAACACCCACACCAGCAGCAACACGCAAGCGGCCTTTCTCGTCTTTGCATGCCATTGGCTTATCCTTAGCCTTCGTAATATCCTTATAGGTAATAAGTCCTACCAAATGATTATCCTTATCGACCACGGGAAGTTTCTCAATCTTGTTCTCTTGCAGAATCTGGGCAGCAGCAGCCAAGTCAGTCTGCTGATGGGTCGTCACGAGGTTCTCTTTAGTCATAACCTCATCAATCTTCTTGTCCAAGCGACGTTCAAAGCGCAAGTCGCGATTGGTAACGATACCTACCAAGCAATTATTCTCGTCAACAACAGGAATACCACCAATATGATACTCAGCCATAATGTCTAGAGCATCCTGAACAGTAGAACCACGACGAATGGTCACTGGATCATAGATCATACCATTCTCTGCACGCTTGACGATAGCCACCTCACGAGCCTGATTCTCTATAGACATATTCTTGTGAATAACACCAATACCACCCTCTCGAGCAATGGCTATAGCCATCTGGCTCTCAGTAACAGTATCCATTGCTGCCGTTACAAATGGTACATTTAGCTCAATGTGACGAGAGAATCGTGTCTTCAACTCTACCGTCTTGGGCAATACTTCAGAATAAGCTGGAATCAACAGGACGTCGTCAAAAGTCAGGCCGTCCATCACAATTTTGTCTGCAATAAATGATGACATAAAAATACTTCTTTAAATTTTATTGCGTGCAAAATTACTCATTTTTTCTGAGACGGCAAGCGTTTTCACCTATTATTAATAGGATTTAACGTAACGTCAACACTACCCTGCCCTGCTTATCGGTAGATATAGCAACAGTCATCTTGCCTTGCTGCCATGTTTTCTGATTAGCAGAGGTGAAGCCATTCGTCTCTAAATCATGACAGATAGCAGTGATATCATCATTAGCAGTCAGCGTGATAGCAGTGATTGCCTGTTTGCGACGTGCAAGAGAAACAACGGCCTTATAATTACCCAAGACAAACGATGCCGATACCACTTTCGCTGTTGTTTTCTCTAAAGCATAATCATAACTACGAAGAACATCTTGAGCAGCTTTCACCGTCTTGTTCTGGAGCAGTTTTACGCCCAGTCCCACAAGGTCGGTATGATTGCATGCTGCTGCTAAACCATCGGTAATCGTGCGTGGAGCCGTCTCATACTCCTTATCTTCCATTTCTTGATAAGCCATTGCATAGGCTTTGGCATCATCAAGAGCAAAGCCTATAGTATAGCTGGTAGTCAGGGAATTGCGCTCATAGTGCATATTAACAGTTCCCAAGCGACTCTGAATAGTATATGCCTCGCCTTGATGATCGATATAGCCAGGACCATACACCTTTACCAACTGTTCCTTCAAATTGGCAAAACGCTCCTTGACAGCCTGCTCCGAAGGATAGACACTCTGGTCTTCCACATCTACAGCATACACACGAGCAGTCTGTTCTGAAACAGCTAATGTTATGAGAGACTTAGCCCCATAGACTTCACCCTCATAGAAATAGGTTTTGGAGGTTTGCACACCCTCATTCTTTCGTTCTACAAAACCTTGCTGCATCAAGAGCTTCTCAAAGCGGTTAGCCTTAATACCCAAAGGAATATTCAGGAATGCGTTGCGATTATTTCGATTATCGCCAAAGGAAGCGAAGGGGGCAAGGGCTACCTGAGCATCGTCATCAATGCCATCCGCCTTACCAGAAGCATTTGCTTCAGTCTTAGCCTTTTTCTTAAACAGTTTCTTAAAAAGTTGCGCCTCTGCTGGCATTGACACGAAAGCCACAGCCAACAATATCATCAATAATTTCTTCATGATGTTAATTAGCCATTTCCGAGATGAACTTGATGCGTACCAATCGTATCTCATCCTCCGAGCAATCCTGTCCCAGTTCGTCGAGGGCAGCTTCCAGCGAGTCAGTATCACTATCAGCAAAGTAGTCGTAGATATCATCAATACGATCTTCGTCCATCACCTCTTCCAGGAAATAGTCGATATTCAGTTTTGTGCCACTATAGACGATAGCCTCCACCTCATCAAGTAGTTCTTCAAATTCCAGTCCTTGTGCAGTAGCAATATCATCAAGAGCAATCTGACGATCTATTGCTTGAATAATCTTTACTTTCAGTATTGATTTCTTAGCAACTGTACGTACACGAAGGTCGCTGTGACGGATAATCTCATTCTCATCACAATAACGCTTAATCAGGTCTATAAACTCCTTAGCATAAGGCTGTTTTACCTTACCCTCGCCCACGCCTTGAATATTCTTCAACTCCTCCAAAGTAACAGGATAGTCAGTAGCCATTTGTTCTATACTCACATCCTGGAATATAACGTATGGCGGACGTTCCATCTTCTTGCTGACCTTCTTGCGGAGATCTTTCAGCATAGCACTGAGTGTGGGATCCAAAGCACTGCTTCCCATCTCATGCTCTGTATCATTCTCATAGTCTTCCGAGAACTCGTTATCCTCAACAATCATAAAGGTTGTCGGATTCTTGATAAATTTTTTACCTGCAGATGTTAGTTTCAGCAGACCATAGTTCTCTACATCCTTCTTCAGATAGCCAGCAATGAGTGCTTGACGGATAACAGGATTCCAATGTTTAGGATTATCGTCCTCTCCAGCACCAAAAAGGTCGTGATTCTGGTGTTTGTGAGCCAGAATTTCCTCCGTTTCCTTACCTTCTACAAAATCAATGATATAGTCCGTACGGAAATTTTCTTTCAGCGCTTGTACAGCCTGCAGCACAATGACGAGCTGCTTCTCGGCCTCTATCTTTGTCTTTGGATGCAGACAGTTGTCGCAATTATGACAGTTATCGGGAGCATACTCCTCACCAAAATAGTGAAGAAGCATCTTACGACGACAAACCGAAGTCTCCGCATAAGCAGCCGTCTCAGCCAACAGCTGTCGACCAATATCCTGTTCAGCAACAGGCTTTCCCTCCATGAACTTATCCAGTTTCTGCAGGTCTTTCTGAGCATAGAAGGTAATACACATACCCTCACCGCCATCGCGTCCTGCACGACCAGTCTCCTGATAATATCCTTCCAATGACTTGGGGATATCGTAGTGGATAACGAAACGCACATCGGGTTTATCAATACCCATACCAAAGGCGATTGTTGCCACGATGACATCAATTTTCTCCATCAGGAAGTCATCCTGTGTCTGCGAACGCAATGCAGACTCCAGACCAGCATGATAAGCAGCAGCTTTGATATCGTTTGCTTTCAGAATCTCAGCCAGTTCCTCTACCTTTTTACGTGACAGACAGTAGATAATACCACTCTTCCCAGGGTGCTGCTTGATAAATTTGATGATATCCTTATCTACATCCACCGTCTTGGGACGTACCTCATAGTATAAGTTAGGACGGTTGAACGAGCTTTTGAACTCTGTAGCATCCAGAATACCCAGATTCTTCTTGATATCTGTACGCACCTTATCGGTAGCAGTAGCTGTCAATGCGATGATTGGCGCCTGTCCTATCTCATTGATAATCGGACGTATACGACGATATTCCGGTCGGAAATCATGACCCCACTCAGAAATACAGTGGGCCTCATCGATAGCATAGAACGATATCTTCGCTTGTTTCAGGAATTCCACATTATCCTCTTTCGTCAAGGACTCCGGAGCGACATACAGCAGCTTGGTACGTCCTGCCATTATATCGGTTTTCACTTGGTCGATAGCCGTCTTGTTCAACGATGAGTTCAGGTAGTGTGCCGTACCTTCATCACTCATAGAACTGATAACATCCACCTGGTTCTTCATCAAGGCTATCAGTGGTGAGATAACGATAGCAGTACCATCCATCAACAAGGAAGGCAACTGGTAGCAGAGTGACTTACCGCCACCCGTAGGCATCAGCACAAAAGTATCCTTACCGTCAAGAACATTCTGTACGATAGCCTCCTGATCGCCTTTGAACTTATCAAAGCCGAAATACTTTTTCAGTGCCTCTGTCAGGTTATGTTTTGCTTTTGCCATAGGCTTAATATCAATTATTATTGCAGGTGCGACTGGGCAAGCTGTTTCTGAGCATACACTTTCGTCACCTCAAAGGATTTCAATTTCTTAGAAGGGGTCTCAAACATAGCATCCATCATGATGTTTTCAACGATAGAACGCAGTCCTCGTGCTCCGAGTTTGTATTCTACCGCCTTATCAACAATCAGGTCAAGGGCTTCCTGCGAGAACTTCAGCTTGATGCCATCCATCTGGAACAGTTTCTCATACTGTTTCACAATGGAATTCTTCGGTTCTGTAAGGATACGCGTTAAAGCTGTGCGATCTAATGGATTCAGATAAGTCAGTACAGGCAGACGACCAATAATCTCAGGAATCAGTCCGAACGACTTCAAATCCTGTGGCTGTACATACTGCATCAGTTCGTTCTTGTCAATCTTACGTACATTCTGCACAGAGTTATAACCCACCACATGGGTATTCATACGCTGAGCGATCTTACGTTCGATACCATCAAAGGCGCCACCACAAATAAACAGAATGTTATGTGTATCAATATGGATATACTCCTGATCAGGATGCTTACGACCTCCCTGAGGAGGGACGTTGACAATGGTACCCTCCAACAATTTCAGCAAGCCCTGTTGCACACCTTCTCCGCTCACATCACGCGTAATAGAAGGATTATCCGTCTTACGAGCAATCTTGTCAATCTCATCGATGAAGACAATACCACGCTGGGCTGCCTCTACATCGTAGTCTGCCACCTGCAACAAACGAGTCAGAATGCTCTCCACATCCTCACCAACATAGCCTGCTTCTGTAAAAACAGTAGCATCAACAATGGTGAAAGGCACGTCAAGCATACGAGCAATAGTACGAGCCAACAAGGTTTTACCAGTACCCGTAGAACCCACCATGATAATGTTCGATTTCTCTATCTCCACACCATCATCGTCCTTCTGCTGTTGCAAGCGCTTATAATGATTGTAAACAGCTACAGAAAGATAGCGCTTAGCCTCGTCCTGACCAATGACATACTGGTCCAGATGATCCTTTATTTCCTTGGGTTTAGGTATGCGTTTTGTTTTGAAGTCGGGTTTCTTTTTGGCGTCAGAGCCAAAGCCGTTAGCCATCGCTATCTGATAGGCCTGAGCAGCACAATCCTCACAGATGCAGCCATCCACGCCTGTTATCAGAACACGAACCTGGTCCTCTGTTCGTCCGCACAAATTACATTTTTTCTTTGCCATTCGGTGTTCTCCTCGTTTTTACTTCTTAATGAGCACCTGATCAATCATACCATACTCTTTGGCCTCCTCTGCTGTCATCCAGTAGTTACGGTCAGAGTCATTCCACACCTTATCGTAAGGGGTATGAGAATGTTCAGAGATAATGGTATAGAGTTCTTTCTTGAACTTCATAATCTCCTTGGCCTCAATCTCGATATCCGAAGCCTGACCTTGTACACCACCTAACGGCTGATGAATCATCACACGACTGTGAGGCAGTGCCGAACGCTTTCCTTCCGTACCTGCCACCAACAGCACAGCAGCCATCGAGGCAGCCATACCTGTGCAGATAGTAGCCACATCGCTGGAGATAAACTGCATCGTATCATAGATGCCCAAGCCTGCAGTCACACTTCCGCCAGGAGAGTTCAGATAGATAGAGATATCCTTACCTGAGTCTACTGAGTCGAGATAGAGCAGCTGAGCTTGTAATGTATTAGCGGTATAGTCATCAATCTGTGTGCCCAGGAAGATGATACGATCCATCATCAAACGGGAGAATACATCCATCTGTGTAACGTTCAACTGGCGCTCCTCCAGAATATATGGATTAAGATACTGAGCCTGTGCGCTCATTACTTCATCGAGCACGAGACCATTAATTCCAAGATGCTTGGTTGCGTATTTTCTAAAATCGTTGTTCATATTCTTATCATTAAGTAGATACAAAATTACAAAAAAAAGTCGGAATGCAATGACATTCCGGCTCTTTTTTTGGTTAAAGAATTATAATTAGCCTTTTACTTCTCCTGAAGCATCTTCTGGAAGTCCTCCAGAGAGATCTCTTTCTCGTCGAGTTTTACTACATTCTTCAAGGCTGCGGTCAGCTTCACATCAACAGCACGATCTACCAGACCATCGACATTCTCGCGCTTCTTCAGCATCTCCTGAGCATAGTTCTCCAGATACTCATCGGGAATGTTCGACATGCCATACTGAGCAAACTGTGCACGAGCAGCCTCCTTGGCGGTCTCCTTCAGATCAGCATCCTCAATCTTGATACCCTGAGCGCTAACAAGCTGCTCCTTGATGAGGTGCCAAGCCAACTCCTTGATGCTTGCCTCGAAGTTCTTTTCTACGAAGTCAGCACCCTTATCCTTGTTGTTGTTCAGCATCACACGCTTCAAGATAGCCTCTGGGAATTCCAGCTTACCAACTTTCTTCTCCATGTGCTCACGAATGTCGAGCAGGAACTTATAGTCGCTGTCGGCCTTGAACTGCTGGCTAATCTGGTCGGCAATCTTCTGACGGAACTCCTTCTCGTCCTTGACAGCACCCTCACCGAAGGTCTGGTCGAAGAGCTCCTGATTAACCTCAGACTTAACAAAGCGAGAAATCTCAGTAATCTGGAAAGTAAAGTCACCCTCGTGGTCCTTTACCTCGTCCTTCTGAATCTTCAGCAGACTTGAAACCTCTACATCACTCTCAGGATAAGCCTTGCGAGGATTCCATGTAATGATGTCGCCCAACTTAGAGCCCTCGAAGAGTTTCTTCTGGTCCTCGACCTTCATATACTGAGGCATCAGCACAGCGTCAGCAACCTCGATAGTACCATTTACCTCACGCAGGTCACCCTTCAGCATATCACGCTGCTCGGGGTCGAAAGTCTCCACCTTGTCGTAGTGACCGGCACGGCTCTGATACATCTCCACCTGCTGATCGATGAGTTTGTCATCAACAGTGATGTTATAGAAGGGCACCTTATCCTTGCCACTCAGCTTAGCCTCGAACTCAGGAGCCACAGCAATATCAAACTTGAATACCAGAGGCTGGTCGCTCTCGAAGTCGAGCTGAGCCTGCTGCTCGCTGGGGAGAGGTTCTCCCAGCATATGAATCTTGTTATCCTGCACATAACCATAGAGTTTCTCGCCCAACAGCTTGTTCACCACGTCAACCTTGACGCTGGTACCAAACTGGCGCTTAATCATGCCCATAGGAGCCTGACCAGGACGGAATCCGGGAATCTGTGCACGCTTGCGATAGTCTTTCAGGGTCTTCTCGACCTCAGGCTGATAGTCAGCCGTCTCCATCGTGATAGTCATCAGACCATTCACCTTATCAGGAGCTTCAAATTGAATATTCATCTTTTCTTATACCTTATTTAATAATATATATCTTTCGTTTGAGCGTGCAAAGGTACGAATAATAGTTGAAAGTTGAGAGTTGAAAGTTGAAAGTTATCATTTTTTAACAAAATTCAATCATCATTCTCCTCTGCCTTACGTTGTTCTTCCAATGCGGAAAAGTCCTTCTGACGCAAGACAAACGACTCCGTCAGATAGTTCTTTCGCACCACAGGATTAGCTGCCAGTTCTTCAGGAGAGCCATGGAACAGGATGCGTCCTTCAAAGAGCAGATAGGCACGATTGGTGATACACAACGTATCCTCCACATTATGGTCGGTAATAAGGATGCCGATATTCAGGTCTTTCAACTTCCACACAATAAACTGAATATCCTCAACGGCAATGGGGTCAACACCAGCAAAAGGTTCGTCAAGCATGATGAACTTCGGTTCGATGGCCAGACAACGGGCTATCTCCGTACGACGGCGCTCACCACCACTCAACTGATCACCCTTATTCTTACGAACTTTCTGCAAACGGAACTCCTTAATCAGACTCTCCAACTTCTCCAACTGGTACTCACGGGGTTTGCCTGTCATCTCCAGCACAGAGAGGATATTGTCCTCTACCGACATCTTACGGAACACAGAAGCCTCCTGAGCCAGATAGCCAATACCTGCACGAGCACGCTTATAGACAGGATAGGTTGTCACCTCCTCATCGCCCAGATAGATATGACCCTCATTGGGAACGATGAGTCCCGTCGTCATATAGAATGACGTCGTCTTACCAGCACCGTTAGGTCCCAACAGTCCAACTATCTCGCCTTGCTTCACGTGGAATGACACATCGTTCACCACCGTGCGCTTGCCATAGCGTTTTACCAAGCCCTCAGTGCGCAGCACCAGATGCTCTTGCTCCTTATTTATGCTTTGTTCGTCCATAATCGCCTGCAAAGTTACGAATTTTTTTCATTTTTCATCTTTAATTTTTAATTTTTTTGTACCTTTGCAACCGATTATGATCATGAGATTATTATACAATGCGCTGACCACGTTCGGAAAGTTCGTGATACTCATGGGACGCACATTCTCCGTTCCAGAGCGTTTCCGTATGTTCTGGAAGCAGTATGTCAAGGAAATGGCACAGTTGGGCATCAACTCCATTGGCATCGTGCTCCTCATCTCGTTCTTCATCGGTGCTGTTATCTGTATTCAGATGAAACTGAACATCCAGTCGCCTTGGATGCCGCGCTGGGTATCAGGATACACCACCCGTGAAATCATGTTGCTGGAGTTCTCCAGTTCCATCATGTGTCTCATTCTTGCTGGCAAGGTCGGTTCAAACATTGCCTCAGAGATAGGAACCATGCGTGTAACCCAGCAGATTGACGCCCTCGACATCATGGGTATCAACTCTGCCTGCTACCTCATCCTTCCCAAGATTCTGGGTATGCTGACCATTATGCCCCTACTGGTTATCTTCTCATCGGGCATGGGTATCATGGGTGCCTATGGTACGGCCTATATCGGACATATCATCGTACCCGACGACCTGACATTGGGCTTACAGCACGACTTCAAGGCCTGGTTCGTATGGATGTCCATCATCAAGAGTCTTTTCTTCGCCTTCATCATCTCCGCCGTACCTTCTTATTTCGGCTACACCGTAGAAGGTGGTTCTGTGAATGTTGGTAAGGCCTCGACAGATGCTGTAGTATGCTCCAGCGTACTTATTCTTTGTTCTGACGTATTCTTAACGCAACTGCTATCATGATTGAAGTCAACAACCTCTATAAGCGGTTCGAAGAGAAAGAAGTGCTCAAAGGTATCAGCACTGTCTTCGAGGATGGCAAGACCAATCTTATCATCGGACAGAGCGGTTCTGGTAAGACCGTGCTGATGAAGAACCTTGTAGGACTTTTTGAACCCACCAGCGGACAGATTCTCTACGATGGGCGCGACTTCGTACAGATGTCGAAGAAGGAAAAAGTGCTCATGCGTCGTGAGATGGGAATGATCTTCCAGGCAGCAGCACTCTTTGACTCACTTACCGTCTTGGAGAACGTCATGTTCCCTCTTGACATGTTTTCCAATATGACACTTCGCGAACGCCAACAGCGTGCTATGTATTGTCTGGACCGTGTCAATCTGGTAGGAGCAGAGGACAAATATCCAGGAGAAATCAGTGGTGGTATGCAGAAGCGTGTAGCTATAGCCCGTGCCATTGCGTTAAATCCCAAATACCTGTTCTGTGATGAGCCCAACAGTGGTCTTGACCCCAAAACAAGTCTGGTCATCGACGAACTGCTCCACTCCATCACCCATGAGTTCAACATGACGACCATCATCAACACCCATGATATGAACTCTGTGATGGGTATCGGCGAGAACATCATCTTCATCTACGAAGGACACAAAGAGTGGCAGGGTGTTTCTGGCGAAATCATGAATTCTACCAACAAACGCCTTACCGACTTCATCTTCGCCAGCGATTTGCTGAAGGAGATGCGTGAGGCTGTTACGGGTGGAAAGAAATAGAATGTGTGCGCGCACAGATTGTTGATATTTATCAATTTTTCCACACTTTTTAGTCAAAAAGCAAGAAATCCCTTGCAAAATTGTCCTTTTCGTCGTACCTTTGCATCGTCAATCAAAGATAGCGTTCTTTGAACAATAGTAAACATTATTAGGATAACAAAACATTTAGAAAGGAAATGAAGATGAAAAAGTTATTGAAAAAATGGTTGAAGAGCGAAGCTTACACAGAGTATTGCATCAATATGGCAAGAATGTATAACTACAGAGCAGCCATCTAAATAACGGACCGAATACCCTCAATATTCTGGTCCGTTTTTCTTTTTTAGAGGTGAGAGGTTAGGGGTTAGAGGTTAGAGGATAGAAAATACTGTTTAGATGAAAAATTTTTCATCTTTAATTTTTCATCTTTAATTTTTTTGTACTACCTTTGCAGGCAGAATGATAATATACTATTAAAAACAACAAGAAATGTCTGTACTAACTATCAGTATCGTTGCGGTTTTCGTAACTGGCTATCTGTGTATAGCGCTTGAAAGCCTGACAAAAGTCAACAAGGCAGCAATAGCCCTGCTGATGTGCGTCCTCTGCTGGACATTGTTAATGATTGACCCCTATAGCTACTACCCGATGATAGAAGGTGGTGGTGTGGTGCATCACATTGCCGAGGTCATAGAACATCACCTGGGCGATGCTGGTGGCACACTATTCTTCCTGATGGGTGCCATGACCATTGTCGAGATAGTCGATACCAATGGTGGTTTCAACTTCGTGCGCGACACTTTGAAGACGCGCTCTAAGCGCAAACTACTATGGCGCGTAGCCTTTATGACCTTTTTCCTGTCGGCCATTCTCGATAATCTGACAACGTCTATCGTCATGATTATGGTATTGCGCAAACTGGTACAGAATCGTGAAGACCGTCTTCTCTATGCCGCATTGGTTGTCATCTCTGCCAACTCTGGTGGTGCCTTCTCGCCTATTGGCGACGTTACCACCATCATGCTCTGGATCAAGGGAGTTATCACTACGCAGGGAGTATTGACAGAGATTTTCATCCCGTCACTCATCTCAATGGTTATTCCTGCCCTTATCCTCAGCCTGCAACTCGAAGGAAAGTTCGATAAAGCACAGAACCTGCCAGTTGCAGACGTCAGCCAGTTTACAAAGGTTCAGCGCGACATCATCTTCTGGCTGGGTGTTGGCGGACTCATCTTCGTGCCCATCTTCAAGACCATTACCCACCTGCCACCATTTATGGGCATTCTGCTGGTACTCGGTGTGCTGTGGACCACAACAGAGATATTCCACTATAATACCGCTGAAGACGACACGATGGCCAAACGAGTCAGCGACATTCTTTCGCGCATTGACCTGTCGACCATCATGTTCTTCCTGGGCATCCTGATGGCAGTTGCCGTACTGCAGGAGGTAGGTGTACTCACACTGCTTGGCCAAGGACTTAACGAGGCCTTCTCAGGCAACTACTACGTCATCAACGGCATTATCGGTGTCCTGTCCAGCATCGTCGACAACGTTCCTCTCGTGGCAGGTTGCATGGGTATGTATCCTGTTGCTGCTGATGGTGCGATGGCTGTCGACGGCATCTTCTGGCAGTTGCTAGCCTACTGTGCCGGCGTTGGTGGTTCCATGCTGATTATCGGCTCCGCAGCAGGTGTCGTCGTGATGGGTCTGGAGAAGATTACCTTCGGCTGGTATATGAAGAAAATCACGTGGATCGTCTTCATCGGCTACATGGCAGGTATCCTTACCTACTGGGTAGAGAAAGCCCTCTTCTTCTAAATTGTTATTTCAGTCGGTCTTCGAAAGCGACGAAGGCTTGCTTGACGATATCAACTGCCTCTGGGAGTGTACACGAAAGTTTACCACCAGAGGCATTTAAATGTCCTCCACCATTGAAGAAACGTGCAGCAACCTCGTTACAGGGGAAGTCGTCAACAGAGCGCAGACTGACCCATATCATCTGTTTCTCGGTATCCTCACGCAACGAGATGCTCAGTTTGAGACCTTTAATCTGCAGGGGCATATTGACCAACCCTTCGGCATCACCCTTCACAAAGTGGAAACGTTTCTGGTCTTCACGATTCAGGGTATAGAATGCGGCATGACGCTCCTCATCGACCACCATACAGTTACAGAGCACGTGTCCTACCATGCGCAGGCGGTGCTCCGAGTAGTTATGATAGACGTTACGGTATATCTTGTCCTTGTCAATATGCTTGGTAAGCAGTTGCGAGATGATGTAGTAGATGTCGCAATCAGTAGAGTTGTACGTAAAACCTCCCGTATCCGTCATCATACCACAATAGACAGGAACAGCAAAGTGTTTGCCCAACTGGTCGAAGAGTCCCAACTGCCACACCACACGGAATACCAGTTCGCAGGTGGATGATGCCTCAGGACGTGACACCTTGACGACGGCATCCACATCGGGACCGAGATGGTGGTCTATCAAGACCTTCTTGGCAGGAGAACTGCTAAGCACCTGCTCCATCTCGTCAGTACGCGCCAGCGTGTTAAAGTCCAGACAGATGATGAGGTCGGCCATTTTCAGTACCATCTCAACATAGTCGCGACGCTTGTCGTAGCGCACTATCTTCTCACTATTGGGCATCCATTGCAAATAGTCCGGATACTGGTCGGGCGCCACCATCAAGGGTTCCTTACCCAAGAAGCGCAGCACCTCACCCATAGCCAGCATAGCCCCTATTGCGTCACCATCCGCATTCTGATGGCAACACAATACAGGCATATTACTATTTTCAAGGAGGGAGCGCAGCATGCTGCACTCCCCATCAGTCATGATATTATCGAGCATCAATTATCAATTGTCAATTATCAATTAGAACAACTTGTTGGGATAAACGCCCTCGTCCACCAACTGCTGGATGCGTGCCACAGTAGCGTCACGGTCAGCAGCATAGGTTACGCCAAACCACTTCGAGGTAGTGTCGAGCACCTCACAGGTTGCCGTTCCTTCGGTGATGAGTTTGTTGACCATCAAGGGAATGAAGAACTCAGCCTTCAGGTTCTCCATGTTCTTCGGATCGCTGAGGAACTCCTTGAAGTACTCCTCGCTATACTCGAAATAGTCAGGAGTAAAGCCCCAGACATTCATCGATACGGGAGCATTCTCGTCCAGCACCTGCCACTCACCCTGCTCGTCCTTAAACTGGATGGTACCATCCTTGCGCAGAATCTCCGTACGCTCAACGACGTCCGTCAAGTGACGATTGTTGTCATAAGCACAAACGCCACGAGCCACAGCACCGTTCTCACTCAGCGTGTTGCATACGCGGAAGCCCACCATAGCATACTTGTTCTTTGAACCCTCGGGCAGGTTGCTCAGATACTTGCCAATCTGCATAAAACAGTCGCGACCATAGAAGTCGTCACAGTTAATGACGCAGAACGGTTCCTTGATGATGTCCTTACCCATCAGCACGGCGTGGTTCGTACCCCAAGGCTTCTGGCGCCCCTCAGGAACAGAGAATCCTGCGGGCAGTGCGTCGAGTGCCTGGAAGCACAACTCACACTTCACCTTGCCCTCATACTTCGAGAGGATCTGTGTGCGGAACTGCTCCTCAAAGTCCTTACGGATAACCCATACTATCTTGCCGAATCCTGCCTGGATAGCGTCGTAGATACTGTAGTCCATGATGGTCTCGCCATTGGGGCCCAGACCGTCGAGCTGCTTCAGGCCACCATAACGGCTACCCATGCCAGCTGCTAAAAGAAATAATGTTGGTTTCATAATGATTTATTGTTTAATGTTTAATGTTTAATTTTTAATATTCAATGTTACTTTCTTGGTAAGTTTGCGCTGTTTGTCCTTCACAGTCAATGTAAGATTACCAGCCTGCTTGGCACTACGCACCACCACGACGAGTTGTCCGTGAAACAGCTTCATCGTTGGCTGCTTGAACGACTCCAGACTGGTGGCATCACCATTGCATACGGCCTCGAAACTACCAGCACCTGTGACCTCAAAGTCCAACTGGTCAGCAGCATCGGGAATCAGCGTACCCTGCTTATCCGTCAGCGAAACTGTGACGAAGGCGAGGTCGTCGCCATCAGCAAGCAAGAAGTCTGAAGACTGAGGGTTGAGGGCTGATGTTTGGTGCTGTGTCCATACGTCCAGCTTCAGTTGGGCGGGTTTACCAGCAGTACGCATGGTCTTTTCACCCACCTTCTTGTCGTTGGCATCATAGACCACCACCTTCACCTCGCCTGGCTCATACTTCACGTTGTTCCAACGCAGACGATAGCGGTCCAGTCGCTCAGCAGCGTTCTTCGTTATCTTACCCTGACTCTTGCCATTGACAAAGAGTTCAGCCGTAGGATAGTCCGTATAGCAATAGACAGGTGTCACCTCTCCTTTCCTATCCCACGTCCAGTGTGGCAACAGGTGGATGGTGTGCTCCTTGGTGTTCCAATGTGAACGATACAGGAAGTAGCGGTCTTTGGGCAGACCCGCCAAGTCACAGATGCCGAAGTAACTGGAGCGCGAAGGCCAATACTCATCGTAGGGCGATGGCTCACCCAGATAGTCATAGCCCGTCCATACGAACTCGCCAATGACCCACTTATAGTCATCCTGCCAGCACCAGTCATCGTCAGGCAGATTCGACCACGGACAATAGTCCAGATCATAGCCGGAGCACTGTCCGTCAGTACCCTCTATGGCCTTCGGGTCGTAGGTTCCTGAGTACGAGAACTTACCATCGTTATTGTTGGGTTCTGCAGGGAAGTGGTACACGCCACGCGACGAGACGGTCGATGTGGTCTCACTACCCAACAGGAAGCCCTGCGGCAGGCGCTTGATACCATCGGCATAGCGATGCAGACGGTAGTTGAAGCCAGGCACGTTCATCGCCTGTGCCACACCACCATTGATAGCACCATCGGGATTGTCCAAGCCCTGTGTCACAGGACGTGTGGGGTCCAGCGTATTGCAGAGTGCCTGCAGACGGATGGACCATAGGCGTCCCTCCTCGCTCCACTGTTCAGGAATCTCGTTGCCGATAGACCACATCACAATGCTGGGGTGGTTGCGGTTCGCCTTCACCAGATTGGTGATATCCTTCTCTGCCCACTCCTCGAAGAAGCGTGCATAGCCGTTCTTGCACTTAGGATATATCCACATGTCGAACGACTCCGCCATCACCATCATTCCCAACGAGTCGCAGATGTCCATCTGCATCTGACTGGGCATATTATGCGAGGTACGAATGGCATCGCACCCCATCGCTTTCATCATCTTAATCTGACGAATCAAGGCTGCTTTGTTGACAGCAGCACCCAAGGGACCGAGGTCGTGGTGCAGACACACACCCTTAATCTTGCGTGTCACACCATTCAGTTCAAAACCTTTCTCCTTCGACACTCGGACAGTACGGATACCCACTGTAAATACCTTATAGTCAATGACTTTTCCGAAGTCATCGTATATCTTACGGCTCTTGTCGGGCTTGCCGTCATAGAGCGTCACATGCAACTTATATAAATAAGGTGTCTCAGGCGTCCACAGTTTAAACTGACGAGCCATAAAGGCACCGATGGCCTTGTTACCTGTTAACGGTAATGCACTACTGGTTATCTGCTCGCCGTCAGGACCAACGAGTTTCATCGAGACGATGGGTTTCCCTGTAGGATTGATGACAGGCACCTCAACTGTAAATCTGCTGAGACTCTTGCCCTTGACTTCTTTCCAGTTCAGTATCGTCGTGGTGCTGAGCCCCCAGTCGTCAATGCGTGTCTCCTCAGGGGTGAGGATGAGCGTCACAGGACGATAGATTCCTGCGCCAGGATACCAGCGCGAACTCTCCTCCTTGTTCTGCAAATCCACCTCCAACAGGTTGTCACCAGGCCTCACGAACGGCGTCACATCCACGCGGAAGGTGTTGTATCCGTAAGCCCAATAGCCTGCCTTCTGACCATTGACGAAAACCGTTGGTTCCGACATTGCACCATCAAACAGCAGTTCAGCATGTCCACTGAAACCTTCGGGAATGGTCAGCGTGCGCTTGTAGTGACCCTCACCAATCCAGGGCAGGGCACCCGAGCGACCACTCTTCTCCGTAGCCTCCGTCTCACCGTTCTGTGCAATAGCCACCTTCTGCAGGTCCCATTTCTTGTCGAAGGGTCCCGCAATGGCCCAGTCGTGCGGAATGCGCACATTCTCCCACTGCTGTTTGTCACGAGAGAACTGCCAACCGTCGCTGAGCGACACCTCCTGACGCGTCTGTGCCGCAGCAGTCAAGCCAATAGTCAATAGCAAAAGGCCTAAAGCCAAAAATCTCTTAGTAGTCATATTATTCATAGTTTGTTTGTTTCAGGAATTTCACGAAGGCTGCCACATCCTCGTCGTAGCCACGACCTGGCGACAACTGGCGACCCTCACTGTCCACGATGACATAGTAGGGTTGCGCATTCGTGCCGAAACGGCGACGCTGCAGGTCACTCCACTTGGCACCAACGGTGCGTAGCGTGCGCGTGCCACCCTGTCCGTCCTCTACCTCTATGTTTTCTGGTAGCGGTGTCTTGTCATCCACATACAACGACACCAGGATATAGTCGTTCATCAGCATGTCGGCCACCTGCGGGTCTGTCCATACGGCAGCCTCCATCTTCCGACAGTTCACACAGCCAAAGCCGGTGAAGTCGATGAGTATCGGCTTGTTCTCGCGACGAGCAGCAGCCAACGCCTCGTCAAAGTCATTATAGCGGGCTTCCACCACCTTGCTGTTCATATTGAAGTCCTGCGTGTACATGGGTGGTGCAAAAGCACTGACAGCCTTACACGGAGCACCCCACAAGCCAGGAACCATATACATGGCAAAGGCCAGCGACACCAGTCCGCCCATGACGCACGGCACCTGCCACTTGCCACGCTGCTCCTCCTCGACCAACTTCAGCCAACCACAGAGGTAAGCACCCAACAGGGCAAAGATGACAATCCACAACGACAGGAACACCTCACGGTCCAGGATGTGCCAACCATAGGCCAGGTCGGCCACACTCAGGAACTTCAGGGCAAAGGCCAGTTCGATGAAGCCCAGCGTCACCTTCAGCGTGTTCATCCACGAGCCCGACTTCGGTGCCTGCTGCAACCAAGAGGGGAACAGGGCGAAGAGTGTGAAGGGCAGTGCCAGTGCTACTGCAAAGCCAAGCATTCCTACGGCAGGTGCCAGCCATTGTCCACTGGTTGCCGTCTCTACCAACAACAGTCCCACGATGGGTGCCGTACACGAGAACGACACCAGCACCAAGGTCAGTGCCATCAGGAAGATAGACAGATAGGTGGTCCATGACGAAGAACCTGTCGACAGGCTGTCAGCCTTCTCGTCCACCCTACTCGCCCAACTCTCAGGCAGTCGGATTTCGAACCATCCGAAGAACGACAGGGCAAAGACCACCAGCAACAGGAACAGCAGCACGTTGAATACCGCATTTGTCGATAGTGCATTCAGCGTGTCCGAACCGAAGATGGCAGTTACCAGCAGTCCTAGCGTCAGGTATATCACGACAATGCTCAGTCCATAAATCAACGCATCGCGGATACCACGACGGCGACTGGTCTTGGCACGCTTCAGGAAGAAGCTCACCGTCATAGGGATAACGGGCCAGATGCAGGGCATCACGACAGCCAGCAGACCACCCACAAAACCCATCAGCAGGATGTAGAGAAGGGAATGGTCGAGCGCATCAGAGGGACGGTTCTGCTGATCAAAGTTGCCCTGCAACGACGATTCAGCGATTGCCGTCGAGTCAGCGCCAGCAGGCAGTTCTATGACAGCGACCGTATCCACAGGCTTCTCCGGCTCTGGTGCCACAGGGGCAGTAATCTCCTCCTTGACTTCCTTCTTATCTTCTTTTAACTCCTTGTTGACTCCTTCCGTCTTGAATGCCACCTCCGTTGGGGGCAGACACATCTCGTCGTTGCAGGCACCATACTCCAGATAACTGTCAATCGTGTATTTCTGCTGGGTAAAACGGACGCGTTGCACAAATTGCACCTTCTTCTCAAAGTAACGCAGTTCCATGCCGAACATCTTGTCGAACTGCTTCATGACCTCTCCACGAGGCTTCAGCTTACCAACAGTCTCCACACCCTCCATCTTCACCACGTTGAAGGTGGCCGAGATGGGACCATCGTCGCCCATATCCGTAGAATAGACATGCCAGCCGTCATCAATGGTGGCACTAAAGATGATTTCGCCCTCGCCACCTTTCAGCGTTTTCAGTTGTGACGAGAAGTGCACGGGATTGACCATCTGACCTTCAGCAGCCAGTGTCAACAGTCCCACAAAAAGGAATAGTATCAGTCGCTTCATTTAGTCTATATGTGCATAGCCAAGCTCCGACCATTAGTCGAAAAATCCCGGCTGCTTGTATTCGATTCCCAGTTCACGATCCACAGTGGCAAGGATACCCTGCACCTGACCCAGTGCAAACATACGACCCAGCAGGGTGTAGCCGGCATTGTGGCCGTGGCTCGATTCGTCCATGATTCCACCTGGTTCGTCGGTAAACGTCATACCGTGGTCGACACGCATCGGCAGCTGTGGATTTTCCTTCTCGAAAATCCTACACAGTTCGATGAGGTCGGCACGACCACCCAGGTGACTGGCCTCCGTGAAGTTGCCGTTGGGGAAGATATGGCACGAGCGCAGGTGTACGAAGTGGGTGCGTGAGGCAAACTTCTTCGCCAAATCCACCACGTTGTTATAGATGCCTGCCGACAGACTGCCAGCACAGAAGGTCAGACCGTTATGCTTGTTGGGAACGGCATCGAGGAACCACTGGATATCCTCCTCGGTACGGACGATGCGCGGCAAGCCCAGAATCTCGATGGGGGGATCGTCGGGGTGAACGCACATATTCATGTTGCACTCCTCGCAGACGGGCATGATAGCCTCTAGGAAGTACTTCATATTCTCGCGCAACTTAGCCTTGTCAATGCCTTTGTACAGGTCCAGGAACTCGCGGAACTTCTGTACGGGAGCCTCGTCGTTCTCCGAGAAGTTACCGCTGACGAAGCCCTGCGTCTTGATGACGATGTTCTCCACCAGCTTGTGGTCCTTCTCAGGGGTCATCGTCTTTGCCAGTTCGTCACACTCTGCCAGCACGTTACGCTCAATCTTCTCGCCCTTGTCGTTGCGCATCTCAAACTTCTCCCACTCCTCGCGGGCACCTGGACGCTTCAGGATATAGATGTCGAAATAGGCAAACTCAGCGTAGTTGAAGTACAGGTTCGTCGAACCGTTGGGGTTCT
>JAEEGK010006711.1_pt1 | contig 27621 bp, 34 predicted proteins | sample 8958771 | NCBI WGS metagenome assembly JAEEGK01 (sample SAMN16246547, study PRJNA631951) | gut metagenome | biome: gut microbiome; feature: rumen; material: SC-attached | host: Bos | place: Iran: Karaj | collected 2018-10 | reverse complement strand
CCCTTCCATGTTCGTCACGTTCTCGGTATTGAATCCATTCAAGTTAAGGGATGTCAACGAGAAGCATTCGAAGAACATGCCTACCATGTCTGTGACGTTCTCTGTGTTAAAGCGACTCAAGTCAAGTTTTCTCAAAGACGCGCACTCTTCGAACATGCCATACATATTTGTCACATTCTTGGTATTGAAGCCTCTCAAATCAAGGGATGTCAATGATTCACAATAAGAGAACATGAATTTCATATTTGTCACATTCTCTGTGTTGAAGCTGCTCAAGTCAAGCGATTCCAAAGAATAGCATCCTTCGAACATCCCTGCCATGTCTGTTACGTTCTCGGTGTTGAAATTGCTCAAGTCAAGTGATTCCAATGAACTGCATCCTTCGAACATGCCTCCCATGTTTGTTACATTCTCTGTGTTGAAGCCACTCAAATCAAGCGATTCCAAAAAACTGCATCCTTCGAACATGCAATCCATGTCTGTCACCGAACTGGTATTTAAATATGCAATTCCATCAATAGATGTAAGCTCCCACATGTAGCTAAACCAACGGCTCGTGGAAGAGGGACGGACGGCAGCAAATGAGGGGTCGAACACCACCCGGGAAATATCTTCACTGTTCTCGAGCCAACTGTGATTATTGTCTAGGTCGTATGTTGTCCCCGTGCGGGTTGTCCGCAGTTCATCGTAGAAGAACGTCAGCGTACTGTCGGCCTCAGTAAATACGGCATAAGCCTCTTGGGCCACAGCACCGATTGAACACATGAGGCACGCTATAAAAGCAATCGCTTTACAAAGAAAAACATTTTTCATATCTATTAGCTTATGGTGTATCTTAACTACTGATGCACAAGGTCATCTGTTAATTATCGGCAAAGGTAGCGATTATTTCGCTTGTAACTTCTTTATAATAACACTTTTAACCAGTTCCCTGTTATCTTCAAGATAATCTAATATTCCACAAGGGAACTTGCAATCATCATCAAAAACGTCAAACTGCATTCCTAAATCACGTGCAGGTGCTATATAATTGGACTCATAAAAAAGAATGAAAGCTAAATCTCCTTTTCTAAGATTTACCTTTTTGGAACAAATATTTTGTGCCAAGTCAGTAGTATCTGAAATACTTTCGGCCACATTCATCAATATTCTACCATCTATTTTTCTATCCTTGAAGGCTTTGTAATCATCATTCTGTATGAAACAATTATCAAGACAGTTCCAGATGATGTTGAATTGTCCGTATCTGATATTAATCAGTGAGTCATTCATAACCATTTCATTATCCGCTTGAGAAATAGACACATCTTTAACTTCCTTTTGTTCCTTCCCTGAACAAGAAGACAACAAGCAAAAAAATACTAAAGAAATTGCTAGGAATTGATGTAATCTGAGATTTTCCATAATTCAATATTATTATTGCTAACCGCAAAGGTAGCGAAAACTACGCTTAAACACACTATTTTCTTTTATTTTTTGGTGATTCATTGTTCATGAGGCGCTGGTACTCGTCCTGACTTTTATAATTTTGGAAAAGTTGTTCAGCCGATTAGACCTTGAAAAGACGGCAGTCGAAAGGGCGTAGATTCTACAGCACGCGAAAAGTACCTTTATCCTCGTCTTCGAGAGGCACGAGAATCACTCGCTGAAGGCGTCAAATATTTCGTCGGGTGTGAACACCAGCACAAACGGGGTGTCCATGTGTTCCTCGTCACACATTCTTAACTCTACATCATAGCCGACATGGGCGGCAGTGAGAAGGATGTAATGCATGATGTAATTATCATCACTATCGTATTGTTTATAGGTAACCAAAAACAAATGTTTGGCAGCCTCTATTTCTGCTTCGTCTATCAAGTTCGCTCTTGCATAATCATTACTGACTTGAGAGAATACGACCTTCTTGGACACCTCTTCGATCCAGGCATGGTCTGTTGTGTTGCCCGACTCAGCAATGCTCATGTCTATCAAACGCGTAAGCACCACTAGCGTTTCAACCGTCGGGACCGTGTCGAGTATTTCATACAAATCGTCGAGTCCATAGTCAAGTGGATCAATACCTTCAACGACATCTCCCTCGATGGGCGGTTGCGCCGGTTGATAATTGTGCAGGGCCTCGGCCACCTGTTCAGGTGAGAAAGATGCGACGGTGAGAGAGCCTCTATCACCGAAATTCATCCTTATCTCAACATTGCGCCCGGTTTTCGCTGCCAAATCCAAGATGTTGAATTTCCCGATATAATCTGTGACCATATCCTCTAACATCGTCGCCCTTAGCATTTCTAGGTACTCGGGCGTGAAGATATCGGGAGTTTCGCCGAGCAGTTCGCCATTAATCTCCTCGACAACAGCGTTGGTGGCATCATCAATGAAGACCCTGCTGTAGCCACCTCCACCTTTCAGGAACTCGTCCAGCGTCGAGACCAGAACGGCCAACTTCTCATCGTCAGTCTTGTCGGCCAACATCGCCATGACTTCGTCCATCATCTGAGGTGGGCAGGCGGGAAGCACGGCGGCCCGTGCCGTGATCAGCATCAGTGCAGCAAAGGCAGAGAGCACAAATGTCAATATTATTTTCATCGTCAGTCTATCGTTTAGAATGTCAAAAAAGATGTCATATCATTAAAAACACAAAGGTAGCAAAAATCTTTGCTAAACACTTCTTGCTCTCTTATTTTTCGGTGATTTGGATTAATCGTTTACATAAGGCCAAAGTCTATCACTTATTACAAAGCAATATTTAGATGAATAAAGCCATTCAGCTTCTTTAATAATGTCTTCATTAACATCGTCATCTTCGATAAGAGAATACATATTCTCAATCTTATCAATAAACTTAATTCTAAAGTTTTTTTCATTCAAGCCAATTTCTAAAAGATCAAGAGCTTCGTTGATTGTAGCAGATTGAATAATAACATTTGCCCATGCTCCAATGTATTTGGGCAAAACTTCATTATGGTCACTGCAATCAATGAGATCCATAAAATTGTAGCCCGAATCTGCCTCAATATCTACAGAGGCACCCCACATTTGTATGAATTTTTCCTTTGTATTCATTTTGTTATATTTTCTCTCATTCTTCATAAGGCGCTGGTACTAGTTACATTTGGGATTAAGTATGTCCGTTAATGCTTAAGATAACAAACCAAAAATAAGAACAAATTATGGATAATAAAGTTTTTGGGGCAATGCAAATAGTCCAATATTCCCCATTATTATATCTTGACAGTCTGTGTGATCATCGATTGCATCCAACCATGCTTGTTGCAAATCTGATAATCTGCCGCCTTTGTTCTCTCGAGTTTTACTTTCTTCGATAAGCAATTCTCTTATCGAGTCATTATTCGAATGAGAATCAAACCATGGTATCACAAATTCCTCAATAGCTTTTGCAACATTCCCGAAGCTTATTTTTGCAATACTTTGATTAGCGAAATCCCACCATATATCCTTTTTACACAATAACACTCCTATTCGTTCGCAAAAATCAAGACTAGAGAAGTTATGAGGAACATATAATGGAGTCATGGCATAGTTAACGGTAAAAGTTTTTGATCCATGAGTTTCCTTTTGTAACTCGATAAATTCTAACACGTCTACTTGATTTCTTCTAACATAAGCATTTGTTGAATACTTTATAAAACCTTTTGATTTAAGAAGGGTGTCAATGTACTCTTTTTTATACAATTTAAATGCCTTATCAGCCTCTACTTTATCAATAGATTTCATTTCTTCATCCGTTCTTAAGAATGGACGATTGCCTTTTAATTTGAATTTCCTGAAAACGCTTAACATGCAAGTGTTGATTTAGTGTTCAGTCTTTGCTGCAAAGGTAGCGATTTTTTGCTAAAGAATTCACGTTCTTTTCGATTTAGGTGATTCTGATAAGCTGCTCATGAGGCGCTGGCGCTCGCTCAGAGTTGTATAATCGAACCGCGTATGAATGGAAATGACGTGCCAATAAACTAGAGTTATGGTAAGCTAGTTACTTTACAAAACTTACAAGTTCATTATTAATGCGCACTATTAGTGTCGCACCATTCTCTTCACACCAGCTTTCACACTTGGCTAGCAAGTCAGTAATCAACACATCCGGCTCCTCAGAGAAGTCTACTTCTATAAATACTTTGTTGGAGGCGTATTCCTGTTTAAACTCATCAGATTGAATATGTCTTAGATATCCTTCCATCTTATCAAGAAGGTTATTTTGGGTTTCAGCACTACCATCCACATAACCAGATGTCACCAATACCAACACTACACTTTCCTCGGTGGGTCGAGTATAGATGATGTCTATCAAGGATAAATCACCAAAATTCTCTGTAATAATACCGCTCATAAAGATCAAATGATTGTTAGAACACAATGGTATCTTCTTTTCACAAAACACTAACGTTTTTCTAATACTGGCGACCTCTAATTACCTTGTTCCCGTAACTGATAGATCGGTTTGGTATTATTCAACTCCTTGTAGGCTGCAGTTGTGAGTAGACTATCCGAGGAGAAAGAAATCTCAAGCCAATAGCTATTCTTATAGTCGATACCCGAAAACTCATTATCAAAGCCATACATGAGAACAATGTTGCCAGTACTGTCATTTGTTACACTAGAATGAATATCACCCAACAGATTCTTCACCTCCTGATAGTGCATACCTGGTTTCAAATGGTTGTCAAGCACGTCTTTAACCATTTCTTTCCTGAAAGGACTGGATTCTAAATCTCCGACCTCATCCCACAACTGTCTGTTAAATGGTCTTTGCCAATTGCAAGAAACCATCATCATAGCTAGCGATATTATCAATCCAATAACCTTCATATTCAAAACTTGGTATTTACTAAATCTTTTCAATTATCATTTCTGAGGATCCTTCTTCGAGTGAATTGTGCTCATCATAATGGATATGAGCTCCATTAACTTCATTTGCCAATGTGGTTAACTGACTTGCCAAAGAAAGCAAACCTTCTTGATTGGCTGAGATAATAACAATGCTTTCGTCATCAATACTCACAATGATTTTGAATCCGTTTACCCAATTAATTGTCATACAATCTCGATTATTCTTTCAAACTCAGAAGCAAAGGTAGCGTTTTTTGCTGAACCCTCATCTTCTATTTCTTTTTCGTTATTAACGTAAGTTCAACCTATTTAGCTTGAACAGTGATGGTCTTGCCTGCACTGTGAGCACTAAGTTGTGGAGCGTACTGACATTGGATGGTAGCAATCCCCGATGTGAATTCTCCTGGATTGGTCACCCATACATCATAGCCGATGATGTGCGTTCCCTTACCAAGGCTATCAAAGAACGTGTTGGTCTGGCTGTCCTTTGTTTCGAGGTAGAACCAGGTTCGGCCCTCATAGTTGTAGCCCGACAATTGATCAACAGGCTCGAAGCATGCGGCGCGCTCATCGGTCAAGGTCACGTAATCCATATCCTGGTTCACCTTGATAACTAGTTGCACCTTGACTTTGTCGCCAACCTTGAAAGTATCGGCCTTGTAAAGCGAGCCGTCCTGAGCATAGACATAAAACTCCTTACTAATGGACATGTCCTCTATGGCCTTCTCCTGAATCTGAGTCATCGGGGCCTTGAACTGACTATACACAGCTCCCCATGCGGGTTGTCCCTTGGAATGCTCAATGGTGACTTTGCTGGTAGTGGCGGGCAGCTGAATGCGGTAGTAGCCTAACAATTCATTAATCTTGGATGAATTCACGATTAGATGCTCGTCAGCCGATATCAAAGGAGATTCATTGAGTTTTGTCCATTGGCTGCCGGTACTCAGAATGCTAAATACAGCATCGGCGGCAAGACTGTAGCTACCCCAGTCGTTGCTCTGTTTCATTAGGAGCATCCATTTGCGTATCTGGTCTAATTCCTCCTGTCGAGGATCCACCTCGTTCATTGCTTGAAGGATGACGCTGGTATAGGCGACCTTGTCCAGTTCCCACCAGCCAAAATCATTCTGCAGATTGTCCCACCACATGCCCATGGAAGGCTCGACAATAGCATGCTGTCGGATACTCTCAACGATGTCGCGGGCTGTCTGTTGGTATCCACCACGGTTGAGCGTCATAGCATAGAAGGCCTTCTCCATGAGCGTAAGGTTCTTGCTCCAGTTCTCATTCATGTATTTGAGCACCTGTTTGAGTACCTCGGCACTAGCATCGGTCGTTTTCACCTCGGGGAAAAGTGAGCGCACGTAGGCATAGCTGGCAAAGTTGTAGTAAGGTGTCGCGTCGTGCTTTTTGGCTTTGGTCAACAGCCTCAGGTTCTCGCCATCATAATAGTTGAGGGCGCGGTTGACTATGTCCCTCAGACGTATGTCGTCGGTTAGGTAGCCCAGATGCTTGATTTCGCCGATGAGTTCGAGCACACTGCCTGTCGTCCTTACGCTTGACTTGCAATCGGGATAGCGGAACCAGGTGAAACCGCCGTCCTCCATCTGAAGGGATTGCAAGGCAGTGATGATCTTCTCGTATTCCTGGTTAGCGCTGGTCTCGTCAAGAAGTTCATTCAGTTTGGTCATCCTCAGTGTTTGGCGGTCAGCATCGCGCATCCAGGGCGAAGCCAGCAGGTTGCCGATCTTCAGGTCCTGGTTTTTGTGAAGCAAGGACATGAGGGTGCTGTCTTTCTGTTGCTGTTTCCAGAGGGTGAAGGCCTCCTTGATTTGAGGTTGGCTCTTGGCAACGCCTTGGGCCACCATCAGGGCAAAGAGGCTGTGTGTTGCATCGGTGGCGGTGTTATAGGCATCGCGATATATGGTTGGCAGAGCCATGGCTGTGTACCACATGGGATTGTCGCAGTATTCCAGTGTCACACGGGCATCGTCGGGGCTGTCGGACACGTTGACCTCCATGTGGTTCTGGCCTGCATCGATGAAGAACGGCTCAGTCTCGATGACGGGGGATATGGTCGTGAGCACAGGCACCATGACCTGCTCTCCGTCACCATAACGTTCATCGCTGGCCTTGATGCGGAAACCGACAAACGGGATGGTGTCGGGCACCTCCCAGTCGATTTTCACGACTTGGCTGCCCATCGGGTCGAGTGTGAGGTTGAACTTGCGTGTGTCATAGATGCCACCCGAGCGCGGGTCAAAGATCTCGATAACAGCATCACAGGTCGCTACCGCATCTGTCGCATTCTGTACTGTGGCTGCGAGTTGTGTTTTGTCGCCCTGTCGCAGGAATCGCGGCATGTTGGCACGCACCATCAACGGTTTCTGGGTCAACACTTCGGTCATCCAGGTGCTGCCTACGGTGTTCTTGTCGTAGGCGATGCCTTGAACAATCCATGTGGAATTGACGTTGGGCACCTCAAATTCCAAATTGATTTGGCCGCTATCACTACTGGTGAGCATCGGTCTCCACAGGGCCGTCTTGACGGCGTTCTCACGCAGGACGATATGATCAAAGTTTGTCTCACGGGCATTTGCTTCTTCCTCCATACTGTTGCTGACTTGAATTCCCTGGATGATTTCGGTAGTAGAGCCTGTGAAGAGCCTCTTGTCGACATTGGAGAAACCAGCTACGATAACCTCAGACAATTCACCTTCTCTGGAACCATACAACTGCACGCCGTACGCTCTGCCTTCCAGTCCGCTCGATACATCTTCATTATAGGTTCGCGTCACTTTCTTGTCACTGCTGGGAGTGCTGTCAAAGAATGACTGACCATATGTATATAACTCTGGCAGCAGTGGATAATTTTGCCCTTTGAGGAGGGCTGGACAGAAGGTGACATAGCTCCACCGCGTTCCTCCTAGCGACATACAGGTGATGTTAGGTGTTCTAAAATACCTATCAAAACGGGGATAATACCATGAGTTGTCGGAAATGCTGGCGACAGCCTCGTCATACATGTCGAGCAGCATGGCTCCAGGATGAGGCATGTCTTTCTTATCAGTTAGTGTAAATGTCCAGTGTTCCTTGTCACCAGGGACAAGTTTGTTGCGGAACGAGGTGGCCGTGATTTTCATCGTCTCAGCCTGTTTGGGATTGGCGAGCGTCAATGTCTTTTGCCAATGCTTGGTGTCGTAGATAGTGTGGAACTCGATTATCACGTCATGTTCAGCCTTCTTCACGGGGATAGATAATTCATGAAGACCGCTGTCGTAGTGCAGCCAACCCTCGCCGATGATGTCGTTGCCGGAATAAGCGACATAGTAGATGTGGGCCTGTGGCGTCGAGACGCCGATGGTGATGTGGCCTTTCTGCTTGTTGTCGATGCCTTTACTTAACGACGAAACCCACATCGGGCAATCCTTGACGGGCGATGTTTTGTCGTCCTGACGGTAGATGGTGATGATGCGCTCGATACTGACGTCTTTTATCTCGTCATTTTCATAGGCATCCTTGGTGTGGATATTGAGAGTGTATTGGCCAGAAGGCAAGCTGGTCAGGTCGATGACAGGATTGGCTGTGTTTAAGGTGCCTGATAAGGCGAAGTCGTTTTCTGCCAGTGGGGTGACTTTCCAGTAGCAATCGGTACTGGGATGCTCCTTGTCGGTGGTTTGATACTCGAGTGGCAGCTTGATGGGCTGGTCGTTGAGGTAGGTGTTTTCATTCCTGGCACCCAGTTGGAGGCTGCGATGGGTTCCAATAATGAATGGCATGAAGGCCTCTTGCGTTTCTCCAGCATCGGTGGTGATGGTTGCAGCGACTTGATAGATATAATCTGCACTGCGATAACCTGCACCAGGCTTGACAGACAGGTTATCGACAAATATATCGGGAGTATATTCTATCGTGAAGCGCCCGTGCTGGTCGGTAACTATAGTGGTGTCGGACAGTTGCCTATCAGCATGTTCGACACCGTAACTAAACCAGCGCCACCATGCCCATTCCTCCTTAGTGAGCGTGAGGCGCACCTCGGAGTTTTGAATGGGTACACCGCTATAGGACATCGCCTTGCCACTGATCTTGACGGGTTGTTGAGCGGCAAAGCTGCGCCTGAAGTCTGGGAAAGTAATTTCAAACGTCGGCAATTTGTATTCACTCACATCGACGCTATGGTAGCCGATTTCATCTTCATCCTCATCAAAGCGACTCTCCAATGTGATATCAAAGGAGCCGTTTTTACGGTCAGTAGGCACGACAAATGAGCCCGCAATGCGTCCGTATTCGTCGGTGATTGCTATCAAGCTGTCAATATCATTGTAGTCATCGTCGTTGAATCCCACCCAGATGCGTTTGCCGCTGGCTGGTGTACGTCCGTTATTGGCTATCTGGTAAATGATGGCTACCCATTGCACGGTCTCACCTGGTCGATAAACGCCCAGGTCAGTGAAAATATGCCCTTGATATTCAACATCGTCATCGTCTTCTCGCGGGATGCTGGCCATGTAGTTGTTGGGAGGACCAAAATGGTCCGGCCCGAGGCTGGCAAGATAGTTTTTTCGATAGTCAATGTCATTGCCCTTGGCGTTTTTTCCCTTGTAGGGCATCTTTAGCAGGCCATCGTTGCCTGTCTTGCCCAGGATAAAAGTATCCTCTCCAGTAATCGTCACGCCTGCTACGGGGTGGCCTGTCTTGATATCGACAGCTGTGATACATCCTTTCTGTCCCCACTTGCCAACAGCAAAGGAAGCGATGTCTGTCACATAGGTCAATTGGTAGTGCCTGATGTCTTGATTGAAGATACTATCATTCTCAATCATGGGACAGATATAGTAATGACCGTAGGGCAACGGCGGCAACTTTGCTGTGACATTCTCAACACTAAAAGGAATGGTACCCTGTACACTCACGGGGGTCTGTGAAACCAGTCTCATTTCCTCGGCCAAGATGGTGTCTTTCAATTCTTCGGGAGCTCGATAGACGTTAATCCAGAATGAGTTGGCATTCTTGACCTCGGTGCAGACGACAGAGATGCTGTCACGGCTTGACACCACGGCTGGAGCATCGACTTTCACAATCTGGATTCCTTCTTCAAGCATTAGATTCTTAACCAGAGTGGTGTATGGAGTATTGGGAAAGCGGGCGACGTAGTCCTGCAACATGTCATAGTATTGTTTATCCTCACCGACTTTGTGGGGAATGAGATCCAGCAGGTAGGCGCAGTGCTCATTGTCACGGTAGCGCTGGTATAGCTTGTTGAGGTCAGCGCCTTGGTTGAGACTCGTTGAGGTAAAGTTAGTTGCTGCGAAAATTGTAGCCGGCACATTACCCTCAGTTGCTTTGAACCACCTGTTCTTGATGCGGGAGACGAGTGTGGTGTCGCTATTCATATTGAGTGGATACATTAGGCCGATGCCCTTATATGACAGGAACTCTAATAGGGAGGGAACTAAGATGGCACCCAGTTCATTACAATGGATTATGCCCGGCAGTGACGTGACAGGCACCTGTTGCAGGGCATCGGGATTGTCAAGCGACTTGTCAACGAGCTCGGCAATCTTCTTGTTGAACTGTTGGCGATTCCACTCACTGATGTCGGTTGGGGCCTCTTCGGTCGGATTATTGCGAGACCTGTAGAAATTGAAGACATAACGGTTGCGATAACCCTCATAGACCATGGCCTCTAAATGATAGAGTAGCGCCTTGATGTGAGGCTGTTCCTCCTTGGCAATGACGGTCTCCAGCCGGTTAAGAATATCCTCCGCGTTATCCTTGGAAATAAGGCTCTGGGCAAGGCCGTAGCGCACAAGTGCGTCAGTAGTCAACTGGCCGTCGCCTGCATTGAGTGCATTTTCCAGATCGTCGAGGGCAAGTTTGCTGACGTCCTGCGGAAAGTTAAAGTCAATGATTTCCTCGTCGTTTCCCAATACTTGAAGCGGGATCACCATGACGAGTACTATTACCGATAGAATATGAAGAAAGGCCTGTCTCATAATCATTAGTTATTATTTCGCAAAGTTACAAAATCAGAACCAATAGCAATTGTTTTTTTATGATTCTTGAACATCGGAGTCTTTGTATTATAAACGTTTGTATTGAAGAATCTTTTCAAATCTGTTATATATATAGAGGTACATATCTCTAAGGGAGCATAATCGCATTGAATCCATTAGTTTTAGTCTATCTTAGAGACAAGGAAAATCTAAAATTGAAAAGATTTACGATCAATATCAACTTTCAATTCTCTAGCTAATGCCTTTATATCATTCTCGTTGGCTAAATGATTATATAATGGTTCTATGCACCCCAATGAATCGGTATAGGAATTATCTTTACTGCAATAAATTACTATAGCACCTTTGTCTTCATAGACTTTGATGGAATTAGCAGTTGGATAATAGTATGTTGCAATCAGTTTTTCGATAATACCTTCATTTTTTAAGAGGACGATATTGACAAAGGGCTCTGAATCAATTCTTCTCCTAATCAGATAATCTCCATCTGAACAATATTTTGGTGGAAGAAAAAGAGTATCCAATCCCAGCCCCTGAGTAACAACGCCTAATGTTGCATTGGCAAGAAAGAAAACAACGCAGTAAATCTTAAGCAATAACCAATGTTTGAATTGCTTGTTAATAAGAAAACACAATAGTAAGGCCGACAGTATCGTCCCCCATACTATTATGTAACCTAAACCCCATCGCAGATGTTCACTTCTACTCAACGTAAATAGCAAAAAAGCACATATTGCCAAACAAATAATATGAATAGCAAACAGGCATTTTACTATCATGTGGCGATTGGATAAAGACATCTTTTTCATGTTGTGTTCAACTTTTTATACAACGATTTATTTCTTCACTATTGTATTTGCTGATACATTGCCCACATTCCCTACCGCAAAAATATGGGCTCTATTAGGTTGTCTAAAAACAAAGTTAATTGCCATTCATGCGTAACATAATCATCACATCACTGGTCAGATTAACTTTAGCACGGCCAAAGCTATTCCCTCCATCGTCAACTGTAATAAGACTCTTACTTATACGATCTTTAAAATGCGGCATCAACCTAGATGAAACGAGATTTATAAGAACGATCACGTGCCCATTGTGGTTCACTCCCAAATACTGTTTTGCGTATTGGTCAAAAGGCATAGGGCTGATTAGCCGATACTTTGCTGAACTGATGTCTTCGCTTAGAAGATATTTTGCCCTTCCAATTTGAGCATTCTTTAGTTGAATGAACTCACCGCTCAATGATTTATCATACTGTTGCAGCTTTATTAACTCGCTTTCAGGGAGCATAAAGTCAAGAGAATCAGGTCTGATAACACGTATCGGCTGTGGGCAAGAAATCAGACTAATATCGAGTTCTCCATTGGGTTCCATTTCAATGAAAAGAGAAGAATCATTCAGGACCACTACTTCTGTCGTCTTGCAGCTGGGATAAGAGAACTCAAGAACTGCACCTTTTTCAATATTAATGCTGAAATTGCCATCAAAATCGGAGCGAGTCTGATTATTACCATCCTTTTCCTTGACTAATACGTCGAACATCGGCTCATTGTCTTCCGCAAAAACAACCTTACCCATGATCTTAAGCGGTTCTGCGCATAAACATTCTTGGACTTCTATCGATTGTTCTTTATTTGGCAAGACAGTAGATAGAATCTGTTTTGAATCCTCAATAGAAATCTTACGCTCAGCCAATCCTGCAGCAGCACGGCAGCCATCAAGAAAATCCACTACTGAGAATTCTGAAGAAAGTTGAAATACTAATTTGTTACCAAACTCATCTTCTGGCGTATAGGTGAACATATTTGCCATAATTGGTTCTAAAAGCATTGAACTGCCGATTGCAACTCCATAGTAGTAAGCATTATTCCGTGAATCTGGAATTTGGCTGAAAGTCAATGTTCTAAACATCAATGCATAACCAGCGGCAAATGCCTCGTAATTGGCAGGCATTTCATCTTCATCCCTTCCCGTCTCCTCTTTTATGTATTCTTGCAATTCAGGCGCCAGCCCGAGCATGGTGCCATATTTAATATAGTAATCACATTTATCTGCTTCTGGTAAATCCAAAGGATTGACATCTCTGGGTTGATTCTCCATGAATTCCAAAATGTCAATGTAGTCTTCTGGCAAACTCAACTCATGATTAACCACTTTGTTCAATCCTGCAATAATGCAATCTATCGGTATATCTTCTTTTCTGCTACTGTGATCAAAACCATCACCCAAGGAAACACCCTGCAACACACCTACTAGAAAAGAAACGTTTTTAATGGAATCCTGAGTATATTTCAAATTCAACAAATCATCTTCGATGCCTCTAATAAATTCCGATGAATTTGTCTTGTTAAACTCTAATCCTGGACTAAAAAAGCCCTTACACTCCATTGTTGCACGCATAAAAGCGTCTCCATAGGCATATGACAATGAGTCAAGGCTCACATCCTCAGCATTTGCAATCATGCCGAAGGACAGTAGAGAAATGATTAAAAAGATGTGTCTCATAATTCGTTCCTTTCATTTACCAATCATAAACAAGTGATGATTATAGTCCACTCCCATTATTTAATGAGATCCGGTTGATAAAGATGCTCCATAAGGAATCGTTGTGGATCGTTTTTGAATCCTTTGCGAAGGGATTCAAAATCAATGCGGTTATCAGCGTTTGGTTTCAAAATGATTTTTGTATCCACCAAGTTCTCAATGAACAGATATTTCGAAAAAGTGATCAATTCTTCTCCTTGAGCTAATTCAAACTCTTTACACTGCTGTTCAAGGCGTTGGGCATTGGTACCGTACCATTCTATGCCCACTAAATGAGAAAAGAGTGTGGTTTGGTATTTTGAATCAGAAGAATAATCGATACTCCGCTGCTCCAGGTCAAAGAAATCATTGGGGTAATCTTTGCGGAAACTGATTGTGAGATTACGGCAAAGAGGCATCAAAGCCTGAATACTGTCCAGATTCTCATCTTCGACAGCAGCACAGCACTTGTCCCAGAATGTGACTAATTGACCGCATCTACCACCAGGACTCCAACAAGAAGCAGCCATCAAACTGTTGCCAAATACATAAGAAGTTCCGTCAAAACCAAAAGCCTTAAAGAGAAATGATGACGCATTGACCGATGACTCCATCAGACGGTTTAAGGCATTCATCACACTGTCGGGTATGTGCAAGTCTGACGTATAGACCGTATCTTGGTTGTCATGTTGCCTTAAATACATACTGTCATAAATATTATGGTTTGCTTTGGCAAAATAAAGGGTATTCTCTCTGTCGGCGGACAAAACATATTCCGAATCCCCAGTCTCGGCAGAAGGCATTACGATATAATAGAATAAGCAAGCCAATTCCTCCTCTCCTCCCAAAACCATCCTCTTGAGTAAAGTACGGTAGTAAGGTGAAGCTAAATCATCAATAGGAGATTTCGGAACCAACCTGTCTTGGGCAAATGCCGTTGTGAGGATGATTGTTGTCAGCAATATGCTTGCCAAGAGACGTTGATATGATAGAATCAATACTCTGTGGCTCTCTTTTATTATCAATCTAAATAGTTTCATGACATGGTTAAATTATCAAGAGAATGATTACTAAGATTACGACTGATGTACGGCAGTTGTTTTTAACTGAAACATAGTCTATTTGCGGTTCATTTTCTTTTTGAATAGAAACAGTGTAAGCATTAGTGAAACGAAGAAGCATGTGACAGTTGCCAATATATCAGCCATCCGACGCTTATTCCAATAGTACTTAATCATAGTGGTAAACGTGACAAATTGGATATTCCGCTCTTGTTGCAACTGCTCCATTGTCTCATAGCGGCTTATCTGTCCCGTATTGGTAGCGAAACAGAAATATGGTGAATTATTACCACCAAAAGCCCAACGCTTCCCGATTATGCTACCATTGTTTACGTGTATCGAATCAATTGAGTCCAATTCGACTATACCATCATTTCCAACAATACTGCAATACTCTGTTGATAATGCAACCAGTTTGTAGTTGTCTCCTATTGGCACTTCATAATAAGTGCCAATGAGGTCATGTGGAAAAATACGCAGATTCAAATATGTTTCTGTGCCAATCAGCAAAACAATGAAAGCCAATAGAAAAACTAAGAATCTCTTCATGCTCATAAAACGACTGGATTATTCTCTATAGTTATGTTCGGCAAGAGACACATTTAAACGATGTATCCAAGATCAAAATACTCGAACACTAAGAAAGCGATTATTAACAATACTATGAAAAGCAAAAATAACAACATTGTCTTTCCAAAGTAGACAAGCGTGGAATTCTTTTTGTCATTCATCAGAAAGCGTCGAACAAGAAACGCATTTATGGTAACCAATAAAGTAATAACAATTGTCGGAACAAACGCGAATAAAAATCTTCCGATGATTACTTTAACTGGTGACGCATTCCAAGCTGAAAGAGCTAGTTCTTCTGTTCCCAAATAAAAGATAAAAAAGGGAAATGCAGTACATAATATTGCTGGCAATGCCACCAATAACAGCCCCCAAAAATATTTAACCAACCATTTTATCATCTCAATCACTTAGTCCCACCAAAAACTCCAGACATTGGATGCCTGGTTCATTCTTGCGAGGGTTGTTAAGTTGATGTCGTTTTGAAGGATATCTGAACAGTATCCCATCTGTTCTTCAGCAAGGGACATTGTATCGACAGAAACAGGTTGTGGCACATAGTATTCTAAGGTGTCCGACGATATGTGAGCCACTACGGCATCATACTTTTCATACCAGTATTTTGCAACTGCCATGTGCTCTGCATCTTCGGGGCAACCATTCCATCCACCGAACGGAATGTGGGCAAATATCTGCCATGGTTGTTGGACAGGAATCTCGACGAGCAGGATGTTGTCACAACTAAAGTTGAAGTCATGCAACGCTTCAAATTGCAAATCAACCCCAACAACATTTTCTTCCCATTCTTCCAGTCCGCCATCAGACACATAGCTTTCCTTAAGGTCTTCTAATTCCAGCCGCAAAAATTCCTTTGCATCCGTTATCGGATCGTTGAGTTGCAAATTATGTCGTTCATCAAAACCATTGGCATCATTCATGACCTCCTCAAGACTATCAATAAGATTCTCATCAATCTCTATCAGTACAGGGTAGAATCCCTCTAATTTCCCTCTCTCATAAGCATCCAACCATGTTTGCATGATGGATTGTGGAGTGGCATCAGCACTGATGCGACAGGTATTGTAATTCTTGAGCAGAGCCTCAGCTTTGGCCATAAGCTCTTCATTGAATGCCGTGTTTTCATCGATTATTTGCATCATTTTTGCATTCTGCCTTGAAAAATAATAAAGCCTTAACAACAAGAAAAATCGCCAAGCTACGGGAACCAATACTACAAGTGAGGAATAACGAAAGTTGTCTTCATAGAAAAAGGAAAACCCCAAGACGAGAATGATTACCAGCAAAGCGACACCCCATAAGATCAGTTGCTTCATCAATATGCGGCAGGCACCTTGCCAATCGCCCGCGTCGATAAGATTCTCCAATTCATTACCCATCTGTTGTTCCTTTCGTTTCTTTTTCTGGTATAAGTAAACGAAAATGACCATCACAATAATTGCTATAACTACACTCAGTTCCATATTGTTTGTAATTAATTGTTCAACAATTATTTGATACTATCATTTCAGGTTAATCAGGCATCCTAATTGTTCATCATATTCAGCGTTTTGGTTGTCAATTAATCGACATTCTTCCTTGGTTTTTGTGAAGTAATCAGGGAAATCACTAATTATCTCACCAGCTATATCACTCACCGCCTCAAAATCATCACTATTAGGCGTTTTTTCAAGATAGGCAATTAGATGCAGACATCTACTTTGCCATCCAATGGCAATAGCGACCATGCCAGGTGTAATCGTGCCGATAGTTGCACGACGCGCCGACTGCTTGATGCTGATTGCTGCTGGTTTCTTCATCTTCTTGAGTTTTTCTGCAAAGTTACTACTTTTCATCAATGATTCTGAACAAATAAATGCTCCATACATATAAAGCAACTACAATGAGTATGATAAGAGCGAATCCCATAATAAAACTTGTCGTTATTTGCTCCTCTGGATCAGAGTAGGCCAGAGCAAATAACCCCATCCAACAAATTACCAGAATATGCAATAAAAGGACGAAACCCATACCGACGAGAGTTCGTATTTTTCCTTTTTTACCCTTCCAAATCAACCTTGAAGCACACAATAGAGTCATTATAAAGCCCATCGGCGGTATCACCCACAGATAGAAAAAAGACGAGTCTATAGGTAATAATATTTCCCATGCAAAGAAACTATAGAATAGTCCCAGTATAAAGAAGATAGCGCTAATGACTGATAATATCACGCTGGCGACAGATTTATTGAGTTTCATCATCCAATGACTAATGAGCAAAAAATCAACAATAGCAATATCGCGATACCTGACAGAACTCCAATCCAGATTCGACCCTTTCTCGTCTTACAGGACTTGGTGATTGTCAGCAGCAGGACAATGATGTGTAACCCATAAGCCATAATCAGATAGAACAGCCATACAAGACTAGCACCGCCATCTCCATGAAAGAGCAGAGCGTTCCACAACACTCCAGAATAGCACATAAATACCACGGAATGCATGAACGCCGAGAAGCGACCACGCATCTTGAACACCACCGCTATCAAGGTAGCACAGACAACTGCAAGAATAATAAGAAATCCAGTACTTGTCATGCTTGCAAAGTTACGGAGAATTACTGAATACAGCAAAAAATCTCAGTTCATTTCATCTTTTACAAATCACTGTATTTCAGATATTTGAAAATAAAAAACTTCATTCTGCTTCATCTCTCTTGTTTTTACCTTAGGAAACAAGTATTTTTGCCAAATCTTAATTCAATCCTGACAAAATGGAAGATGAAAAAAATCCATATAAGAAAGTAGCAATCACAACTGGCCATCTATTGCCATTGATTCTTGCAAGTATAATCATCATTTCTCTTATGACGTGTGACCCTGGCCCTTGGGGGGTTGGATTGATTTTAGGTTTGTTTTGGTGGTTAATTCTCCCTGTTGCGATATGGTCATTGGTCGTTTTTTTGAAGTCAGTGAAGATGAGAACCGGATTAGAGAAAATCGTCTTTTCTTGGGGATGCATACTCATTATTTTGACAGGGTTTTTCATCTTTGCTCCAATAAATGAAGAGAAGCCCTGCAATCCCGACATCATGGCAGAATACTGCAATGAGCATGAGCAGGAAATGAGAGAACTGATTGCTTATGCCAACCAAAGTCTCGAAACAGGAACAAGAATGGAACTTGCATTTGAAAAAGGCAGGGTTTCCAGATTCTACGTAGCTGCGGTGGATGACTCGATATGGTCAACTCACTGGGATCCCGAGAATACGGACTCCATCATACCGATTGTCGGCTTGGATCAACGCGAATATGAAAGCATCCGTCAACGACTCAAAGAATTGGAGTGCATTTCTATCGAAGCTCACACCACACATGAAGACTATGCCACTATCGGTTTTCGTCGAGTTGGTTTTGGCATGTACTCTTTTGTAATATACACACGCCCCATGACACCCGAAGAGAAGAAGCGGTATATGGACGATCCCATGTTCATACCATATAATGACAGCGTGGTGTTCAAATATGGAGGTGGTGCCGTTGGTCCTCAGGCATTCGGCAGTGAGTTAAAGGAGGATTTCATGAAACGGCACCCAGTCGAATGAATCTCAATTCGCTAGCGTAGGAGATTGATAATTTTATTATTTTTGCACGATAATTAGCGCTATATGCATATGAGTAACTCGATTCAACAGCAGCCAGAAAACGCCTCTGGCAAATACAACTTAAACGGTGAAGGGCTTATTATTGCCTTATTTCGTTCGGTGCTAATTTTCATGGGTGTTCTGTTAGTGCTTATCGTAGTTGGTATGTTAGCACTGGATGGGACATTTGATATTAAGGGGCTAGTAGTATGGATGGTATCCACACCATTTGCCATTGTCAACGCCTTGTTTATCTGGTTACTCTACCGTTTCAATATTGACCGCAAGCCGTTGATGTCAGTAAAATATTGTTTATTAGAATGTTTGCTTGTTTTTGCGGTGTTTATTTTTTGTGCCTGGGGGCAGGATTATTTCGCTGATATCATGTGGAATGAGCCTGTAGAGGTTAGATTCTGGTATTCTGAACTGGCAACAGTGTTAATTACGGTTCTTGCCGTGCCCTCGTTTTATTTGGTCAAGAAATGGATCGGCACCTGCATCAAGAAAGCCTGATGTGCTCTTAGAGAATGTCCTCGGGACAAATCTGTTTCTGAGGCTCAACAACATGTCTCTGTAAAGTATGATGTTACCCCCTTGCATCCAGATACAATCCATTTGAGTTGACAATTTCACGAAGCCTACGAGTGCTAATATCACAGCAGACATTGAGATAAAAATCATAGCCAATTTCAAACTTGAGATGTTTGGATTTATTGGAAAGAATCATATAGCAATACTCCCTTAACCAAAATTTCATAACTGGCTCAAGCAGATTGATATGGATACGTCTCCCTTTCTCCATGCCCATGAAGAACTTGATATGTTTCAACAATTCTTCATTGTATGGTGATTTCTTTAAATCATGAATAAGCGAATCTTTATAGATCTCAATATATTCAATAATAAGAAAACGACAGTTCGTTTCCGACAAGAGTTGAGAGACCACATCAATGTGGCACTTCTCGATTGTTTGATATTCTTGAAAGGTCAACACACTACCATTGAACGATTTGCCTATATCGTAGAATGAAGTCCATTCATCAAGGGCGTAGACACCATCATGATACCCCTCTGGTGAATACTTTGTTATTTCATGCCATTGCATCTTCATTTCACTCATGTCTAATCAAAAGCCTGTAAGCGCGTATTGCCTGTAAGCATCTGCCGCTAATTGTTTCACTAAATTTGATAAATATTTCGTCTCGACGATCTTGTCTATCCTTAACACAATCTCAGCTGCGCAAAACCATTCCATTGGAATACCATCGATTTCTCGATCTGGAATGAAGCGGTAGGAGTATTGACTATCCAATGAACCATATCTTATCATTTCAATTACCGATGATACTTGTTTACATAGTTTAGTTAAGTCATCGCTTGTTTGTAATGAGGCAATAAGCGGGTCATTTGCAATATGTCGGGCAACGGCAATGTCCAACACTTCAAAAAAGTTGTTTATCTCGCTTCCGTTGGAAGCATCCCACCACAGATCTCTAACACATTCATCATCAGATGAAAATTTCAACAATTCATCACTATTCAACAATTGTCCTGGGCGTGTGCAACATGCGTTGGGAATGTCCCCCCAGCAAGAGTATATCCGTGTTGTCCTGGAAAGATATAAATCACAAGTAAACATGCTATCATAGAACCTGTGGATGTTCAACCCTAAGGATAAATATAAGCCATTATCCACTTGTTTAACAAATAGGCCACTTGTCCCGCAGATGCTATCCTTAAACTCTGTGAATCCCCTTGCGATCAAGTGAGGCCCTACGAGCTTGTTTAATATTCTTTTATTTAGCTTCATGCTGTATTCCTTTGAATGGAAATTTTGTTATTTTGACTAAGTTGGTTGTTCTTCTATTTATCTGCTCGTTTGAGTGACCCAATAAAAAGCAATTGAAGTTGATTTACCATACTCGGACTAATATCTTCGATGCTCGATGATATGCCCGCTCCATTCACTTCAATTGACAAGACTCCTTTGAAGAAGCGCTCATGTAATAACCTTGGTGATAGAAGAAAGAAATCGCCCTCAAAGCCATTCAATAGAATCTTTTCATTGCATCTGAAAATGGCAATTTCTTCATTTACAATCCTGATAATCTGTCCACTAATGATATTAGAACCATCTGAGTTTGTGAAGTCCCATGGTTCTGATATGATAATATTATAATTCTTCATCTCCATTATGTTGGATTGCTCCTATCTCTTAATAAGCTATTAAAAATGCGTTGTCAGTGAATTATAGTCTAACACGTCCAATACCTTCTTCTTCTCGCCATATTCTGTTAACCAAATGATTTTCTTGTAATGGCCATTATTATATATTTGTTCGACAACAATCAGGCTATCAGTTTCTGGAATGAATTGATACAATCCATTCTGGTATTCATACAGGTCAATTGACATGTTTGGCTTTAGGGTGATCATCTTCTCATTGACTGGTTCTCCTAATCTAGCTTTTATCTCCTCATCCGTGTATAACTCATTGATTCTAATGTCATTGCTTCCACAACTGACAAACATCAACATCAAGAAGCTTGAAAACAAAAAAATGATCTGGGTGCAGCCCCTCCAGGATGAAATAATGCTTACTATTCTGATGAACTTTCTCATACTGCCTCACAAATTGATTACGACAAAATGACAACATTATTCTTTTAGATTGTATCCAGGCAAGGGTGACGAACTTTCATTGAGCTGGACTCCGTTTTCATCAAACATAGTGTAGAGGCGATTAACCTCTTCTTGCAGAAAATCATCAAATGATTTCCACTTATAGAGCGGTGTTAAGTCAGGAGTACTGCAAAGGACTATCTCCAACGATTCCCTGTCCAGATACAGCTCGTCACCATTCCAATCGTATGATCCAAAGAAGAACATGTTGGGAGAAGGTTTTGTAATCCAATCCCTACAATTGATGTCTTCCAGATCGTATGGTTCAAATACATAGATGATGCCTTTGTCCTTATCCGAATATCGTCTATATCCATAAAGGAACAATTCACAACAAACTGTGGCACCGTTTGAAACGTTCATCAAAAAATCCTTATATGGATCTGGGATAATCTCATGCAACCTGCCCTCAAGTTGCGATATCTCTTCCTTTGAAAGAGGTTCAAACGCCATGTTGAGATAAGCCTCTGGAGCGATGTGAGGGGCGTGGCCAATCATTGTGGCTCCAGTTTCTTCTATATATTTCTTGCCGAGGTGACTATACTTCGACAACAGCTGATCAAATGTCTTTTTATCCATCTGACTCTTTTTATTTTCCTACAAAGTTAGCCACTATTTCTGAGAGTACCAATGATTAACCTTGAAATACCATGAATTACCAAAAATGCTCTCAGATTGGGCTGTGATTCAAATAGTTTTTAGCAAATATACACACCAGAGTTATCGTTGAGGCTAAAGATTCATGTTAATTTGAGCAGTAGCGAATCAGTAACAGCGCAAAACAAACATAAAGAATGATCCAATATACTCGACCTATAGCTCGTTTGCGCTCATCGCCAGATTCTTTCAATTTTTGTGCTTTATCGCCAAAATAGATGAGAAACAGTGTTATAAATCCAACCCAAAAGAATAATAATAAACCTTCCATATTGTTCAATTTAACTCCGTATTCTCAAGATACGAGAGGATTTCGTCTAATTGTTCATAATACTCTTTGATATTAGGTTCTCCGCGATTGTACATGAATTCCACTCTGTCAAGGAGGATATTTTTAAGTTGATGATAGTTGTCAGGCCTAACCAATTTACACAAAGTTAAATCAATGAAAACCCAATTGGCTCCGACATCGGGTAATTCAGCCTCTCCATCTAAAATTGGTTGAATTTCTTTCATGTAAAAATTGGGTAATGAAGAATAAGTTGAAAACACATAATCTGAGCATTGAATAAGTGTAGTGAGCATATTCTCAAAATCCTTTTGATAACCTTTCTTATTCAATTTGAAGTGAAATTCATCTCGTTGCCCCAACATGTTGCCAGAAAAAGCGACGCTCGTCCAGTCTCGCTGATCTTGCAGTGTATTGAAACTGAATTTCTCAAACCACTTGTGTAAGATGTCAAATCTAACACCATAAACAGCATAGATAACAAGAGATGATGTGGAATGGTCTATCCAGTGATCCAATTCTATCGACTGTCTTTTTCCTCCGTTCTTAAGAAGGAGCATTGAATCTCTCTTTCGGAATTTGTATTCAACAAAAGGTTCCTTTTGAGTTAAATCATTGATGATTTCGTCAAATAAATTTGCCATAATACAAATAATTAGATTCTTAACTACTACTAATCTGATTCTTTGGTTGCCTGTTTCGACAAGCCTTTACAGATATAGCCAATGACATATTCTTTAGGAGTCAATAACTCAATGTCATTGTTGTCAACTAAATCTTTTATCAGACGGGCTACTGCGTTCCACGTCTTGCTGTTTTCGTATTCTTTGTAAGGATGTTCCATGTTATATTATTTATCGTGTGAATGTGTCAAGAGTGAGAATAAAATAACAAGGCCACAGACGAGGTTAAATACCGACATAACAATCAGCAAAATGGCCATACTTAGTATTGGACTCCCGACACATATGAGCATATAGGCTGAGAGCAGAGCAAAGATACAATAGAGACAAATCATAATTTCGGAGATTATGGCTATTGTCTTTGACTTACTGAAACATAAATAGGCGAATAGACTTGAACAGAGTCCTATTAATAATAAAAACCGTGGTGGTGTGACATCAGGATCTGGATATAATTCGTATTCCAGTAGTAGTTCATACAACACAATGATTATACCTTGTATTATGAACCATAGCTTTGAGTATTTAACTAACTTTTTCATCTATCATTTCGTTCCATTTAAGATTACGGCAAAGTTAGTAATAAATCATTTTAAATCCCATAGTGCTCTATTGATATCTGGATCCTCGGGTAAATAAATGACTATTATGCTATCTCCCTTTTCTGCATCATGAAATCTGAGTTGACCATCGAAACAAAGCCCATTAACGATAAACTCATAATCGGCAACTCGATGGTTTCCCTGACTATAGGATGCCGTCACATATGCCATCATCTGCACCCCACGCTTTTCCAACAGATGGTTGCGATAGGTTTGCAATGAGCATTGATAAAATAGATAGCTGGCTATGCCTATCCAAATCAATACGCCAAAGATATCAGCAAAAGTCCAATGATTCTTTGACTTTTTCTTTTTTACTTTGTTCTTGCCTTCCATAAAAGCGCAGTATCGTTATTTCCGTCTCATTGCTCTCATCTATGGCCTTTACCTTTGTTCAATTATTTCGCCGTTCCAAGCAGTGATATTTGGCTGATTAAGCTGATACCATTTCTTGAAAAACGAATCAATGTTCTCTGTCCTGGTTTTTAAAAGAGCTGTCAACTGACAAACTCTTTTTTGATATCCTTTTCTCGTCCAATAAGACATTAACTTGAAGTCATTAAACCAAAAATCCCAAGACATAATTGGCGGCACCTGGATGAAATCTAAAACCAAATGCATTCGTTTCTTGGAGTTTGGTGGAAGCGAAAAGTTGACACCATCAACATTGCTCAACAAAGACATGTCATTAACTGACGGTGACAGCTCAAAAGCATTAATAAAAACTTTTATGTATTTGTCTCGTCTTGCTATATCAACAGAGACCGATTCCAGGTATTTATTATCGACGAGACGGCACATTTGATAGATGTAAATATCAGAATTAACATAGCCGAAATTAGAGGAAGAGAATGGTGCTTTTACAAATCCATTTCTTTCTAAAGCAGGAACAACCGTTTGCAATACAATGTTATTCCTCATCTTCAAGATTTCCGCTATTGAAACTTTATAGAAAAGCATATTGTCACTATTAAGAAGAAGCGTCCTGTTTCATTTATCGATTTTGGCTATTATTCATGTAGCAAAAGGTTTGTTTCGCTTGAAATAACTGCGAAGGAAATAATAGCCTGCAGCAATGGTTGAGCCTAACATGGCAAGCGCCATGTCTTTGTGGGCATCCCAAAGGTCACCCTGCTGCCCGTTGTAGCCTTCGGCATCCTCGGGTGAAAGCACCAGCGTGAGAGCCCACTCAAATAGCTCATATATCAGACTTCCGGCTTGTATCATCAGCCATGCCACTAGCACTGCCATCACTTGACGCGAGGTAACTCGGTGCTGGGAGAATTCCACCAATGCGGGAAACAGGAGCACGCCGAACAACAGATGAACCAGACGATCATAGTGGTTACGGGACGTATGCAACCAATCCCAATCGCCCAAGCATTGCAGCCACTCTTGATAAGGCACGTATGAATAGATGTACCTTGCTCCTACCAAGTGCAAAATCAAGAATAACGCAATGCCAAGAAATGCCATGTTACTGAACCAACGTTTACGCAAATCGCATAGCAGGAGTGCGACCAACAAAACAGTGCCGGCCTGTTGCAGGAACTGCTCTCGTGGAAACACGGGATTGATATAAGTGACAATCGCCACTACGGCCGTTATAGCCAACACTGCTATTTTAAACTTGTTGTTCATATATGAATGATTACATCCTGCCAGCGAGGATTGTTGAGAATTTCTGGGTTGTCACAGGTCAATGCGGCTGCAGCATCGGCCTCATTTGTCAGGAAATGACGAAGCCATGCGGTCATATAAGCATCCCCCTCGTGAAGGACATAACGATGCTCAACACCCTTCAGGCGTCCCAACAACATCGGGGTTGTGTCTGGAAGTTCTTCAGCTAAGAGGAGTAAAGAGTCAAGTGGTGAAATGTGGCGGTCGATCCACTCAGTTCCAGCTACCAGCATCGTTGGGATAGAGATCGTCTTCATGGAGTAGCTCCAGTCCAGTTTCTTTGCAAGGCTTTTTTGTGGGCAACTTGCAGCATATAGCACCTTGAAACGGTCATCTTCAGTTGCTGCATTGATAGCGCCCATGGCACCCTGGGAATGACCGACCACACCAATTCGGTCTAGGTCAATGCGTTGATACAGAGGACTGCTCACTATCGAGTTTTGAAAAATTGCTTTATCAAGCGAGACTAAAGCAGATCGACCATTCCACGCATTGCTGTCATCATTGCCAATGACAACAAATCCCCATGAAGCCAAATGTTCAAACACTGGGCGGTAATGCAGAGCCTTCAAGCCCGTACCGTTGACCATGACCACAGTCGGCAGCGGCACGCTGTGTGCGCTATCTGGAACAAACACATGGATGTCATCAATTGAATGAACGGTGACTTGATAAGGCCCGTTTTCATGATATTTCTGCTCGACGGGACACGGATATGTATTGCGGTTGTAGGAGCGTGACACTGCTGGAAACACCGAGCAATATGCCAGAGTTCCCCATCGCATCAAGCGTTCACCGATTCTCCATAATGTATTCATCTATTGAGCCTTAAAAAGCAACTTGTATAGTTTAAAGCATAGGCAACAGTTCAACAATACGATTGCCGTGATAATCACCAAGGCAATATAACCACTAATGTCCTGTTGATCAAATGCTTGTGATAGGATAATTAACATTGCGTCAAAATATAGCAGTGCCAATGTAGTCAAAACGACATTTATCATTAGCAGTACGCTCGCCCACTTCTTCTGGTATATCAATCGCGGTGAGCACATCAGAATGACACAAATAGGCCCTACTATAGGACCGTATGATGATGAAAAATACACCGGAGTCAGAAAGGCACAAATGAATCCCAATACCAGGAAATAAGTCCCAATACGACGTATGCTTTTTTCTGTCTTAATCATTGTTGCCGAAAAAATCTGATAATATGGTTCCATCAAATCTATAACGAGGCGAAGCCAGTTGGCAGAAAGAGATGTCAAAGGTACCATCTTTGTTCAATGTAACCTTATAATTTTTCCATTTATATAAACGCCACACTTCTTTCATATCCCATTTGTAAGTCAGTTTTGTCTTGTGGTCAAGTAGCACAAAACCCAACATTTCAACTTTATAATCATCAATACTGAAGGGTTTGTCTTTCAGCTCAATATGATTATTGAATGGTCCCTTATAGAATATACCACTTCTCCTGATTATTATGAAAACATAATCGCTGTCATTGATATTGATGTCAGCATCACATCTAATGTTAAAGTTCACATCATGGCTTATGACATTTGGGTAATGATTCTTTATGAAGCTATCGGTAGTGTCGTTATTGTTGATGTAAGTACTCATGTATCCATCATACTCACCCTGAAATACCAATTGGCCATCTCCATTATCCCAACTGAAAACAAGAGATGTAATCACAACGATCCAGACCAAAATACATAAAGCCCATTTTATTTTCTTATTAATCTTTCCCATCTCGTTCCAATAAAGATTATATTATGGCAAAGTTAGCGAATAGTCTTATATTCTTTAGTCTCCTTTATCAATAACTAAATTTCTATACTCTCTAGCCAAGTCATGAAGCATATGCTTGAAATCTTGAAACTCTTTTGAGAATTCAATAGAATACCTATCCATAGTGGTGGGTCTTGTACTTATATGGTTTTGATTCTTTTTCCCATCTCTATATAAGATAACATCAATCTCGGTGAATTCACCTTCCCAAAATTCATTGGTTTTATGCTTTCTGGCAATGATATCATATTCTTTGCTGACAAAAAAGCCATTAATGTAATCAATTAATTGGTTTCTATCTTTCTCCGATAATTCAATTGGCGATTTCCATTTTTCAAATATCACTCTTCCAGATAACAATGTTACAGAATCCTTCATTAAGAATCTGAATTCTCGATTCCACATGTTTACATCACAAAAAATAACGACACTGTCCAAGCCTAAATCGTTAGAAAGCGACAACTCTTTCTTTACGTTATCGTTTACTGTATTGTCAGTTCCTTTCTTGCTCTCCATATTTCGTAAACAGGAGCAGAATACAATTATAGACGCTATCAGTAATAATGAGGCGGTTATGTTGA
>JAEEGK010006710.1_pt1 | contig 27622 bp, 18 predicted proteins | sample 8958771 | NCBI WGS metagenome assembly JAEEGK01 (sample SAMN16246547, study PRJNA631951) | gut metagenome | biome: gut microbiome; feature: rumen; material: SC-attached | host: Bos | place: Iran: Karaj | collected 2018-10 | reverse complement strand
TATAACGGCTGGGGCGCAGACCGTTGCGGTCAAGCATACCTCCCGCATAGCGTCCGTCGGAGAACAGCAGGGCGGCAGGACCGTCCCACGGCTCCATCAGGATAGAGTGGTATTCGTAGAAGGCCTTCAGGTCTTCCGAGATGGGGTTCTTGTCGTTGAACGACTCAGGCACCAGAATAGCCATCGCCTGTGGCAGCGAGAGTCCGCTCATCATCAGGAACTCAAACACGTTGTCGAGGCTGGCAGAGTCACTCATGCCCTCCTGCACGATAGGTCTCAAGTCCTTGATGTCACCCAGGGCCTCACTTGAGAGCACACTCTCGCGTGCCTTCATCCAGCCGCGATTGCCGCGGATGGTGTTAATCTCGCCGTTGTGAGCCAACAGACGGAAGGGCTGTGCTAAGCTCCAGGTGGGGAATGTGTTGGTTGAGAAACGAGAGTGCACCAGCGCCAGTCCGCTTGTGAAGTAATCGTTCGACAAATCCGGGAAGTAGCGGCGCAACTGTCCACTGGTCAGCATGCCTTTATAGACAATGTTCTTGTTTGACAGCGAACAGATATAGAAGTCCTTGTCGTCGATGCGATTCTCTATCCGCTTGCGTACCTTATATAATATACGCTCGAACACGGATACGGACTCGTCTGAAATACCCGTGACAAAAATCTGTTTGATGTCTGGCTCCACCTCGCGGGCGGCTGCTCCCAATACCTCAGGATTCGTGGGTACTGCCCTCAGATGCATCAGTTGCAGTCCCTCACGCTCAATCTCCTCAATCATGACGCTCAGGATCTGCTCCTGAGCCTTTTTGTCCTTGGGTAGGAACACCAAACCAGTACCGTACTTTCCTTTCTCAGGAACAGGAATACCCTGCAACAGAATAAACTCATGGGGAATCTGCACCATGATACCAGCACCGTCGCCCGTCTTGTCGCGCGTCTCGGCACCGCGGTGCTCCATGTTCTCTAGCACCTTCAGCGCATTATCCACCAGCTCGTGGCTCTTGCCACCGTGGATATTGACAACCATACCCACGCCGCACGCATCGTGCTCATAGTCAGGCTGGTAGAGCCCTTGCTGAATACTCTGTCTTCTCTGTGCAGGCTTTGCCGTTTGAAGTTTGCAATTTGTCATATTATCCTTACTTTTACTTACACATTGTCTCATTTCGGCTGCAAAGGTAATACAATATGTTGGATTGGACGCTCTTTTTGCTTTCGTTTTTACTCTTAAAAAAGCCCCCAACTTACACATTGTTCAATTTTAGCCTCTTTTCCTTTCATTTTGAAAACAATCACCCCTTCCCCTTCTCTGATTCCTTACATTTTGTCATTTTGCTCCGAAAAGAAGGTCTCTGTGTCCGAACACAATAGCTCTAATAATTGATGTGTACGCGCACATAAGCGGTCAAAATGACAGTTTGCAACGAAAAGAGAGCGTTTCAATGCAAAGTGTCAACGAAATGAGGGCGAGTTCTATCGAATCATTTACAATTTGTCATTTGCTAGTAGTTTTAACAATCAAACTGGAAGAAAAATGGCGGATATGTTATCAATATGCAGTAATTTTGCACTCGATAATTATCAAAGTGTAACCCAACAAAGGGTTCGTAGTTAGTAATAATTAATAAGGTAAAAAGGTATGAAAAAGATTGAAGCAATTATCAGGAAAACGAAATTCGAGGAGGTCAAGGAAGCCTTGCTCTCATCGGACATCGACTGGTTTGAGTACCATAATGTGCACGGCATCGGACAGAGCCGGCAGGAGCGAATCTATCGTGGTGTTCAGTATTCGACTGACGTGATAGAACGTGTGGCACTGACCATCGTTTGTCGCGATCAGTTTGTAGACCCAACGGTCAAGGTGATTCTAACGGTAGCCCATACGGGTGAGGTAGGTGATGGTCGTATCTTCGTAAGCGACATGATCGACACCTGGAGCATTCGTACTGGTGAACATGGTGACACCGTACTACGTGATAAAAAGTAAAAAGGTGAAAAAGTGAAAAGGTAAAAAGTAAAAACACAAAATTTTCAGGATTATGAACGAAATTGGATTATCACTCGATACTGTATGGATGCTATTGGCAGCCATGTTGGTTTTCTGGATGCAGCCGGGCTTTGCGCTGTGTGAAGCAGGTTTTACGCGTAGTAAGAACACGGCCAACATCCTTATGAAGAACTTTGTCGACTTTATGTTCGGCTCATTGTTGTTCTTCTTCCTCGGCTTCGGCTTTATGTTCGGAAGCGAGGGTGCAGGTTTCATTGGCATGCCCAACTGGGGTGACCTGAGTTTCTATAAGGGCGACCTTCCCGTAGAGGGTTTCCTGATCTTCGAAACTGTCTTCTGTGCCACCTCTGCCACCATCGTCAGTGGTGCCATGGCAGAGCGTACGAAATTCTCTATGTATCTGGTTTACAGTGCTGTTATCTCGCTGTTTATCTACCCCATCGAGGGTCACTGGACCTGGGGCGGTGGTTGGCTCTGCAACGATGCTGCTGACAGCTTTATGATGTCTACCTTTGGTGATGTGTTCCACGACTTCGCAGGTTCTGCCATCGTGCATAGCGTAGGTGGTGTGCTGGCTCTGATTGGTGCGCTGGCCCTTGGTCCCCGTATCGGTAAGTATGGAAAGGACGGCAAGAGTCGTGCTATTCCTGGTCACAACCTGACGATGGCCGCTCTGGGTGTCTTCATCCTCTGGCTTGGATGGTTTGGATTCAACCCTGGTTCTCAGCTGGCAGCCTCTGGTGAGGTCAACCGCATCGCGATCTCTCACGTGTTCCTGACTACCAACCTCGCTGCTGCTGCAGGTGGTGTGGCCACGATGTTCCTCACTATGATCAAGTATGGCAAGCCCTCGCTCTCACTGACACTCAACGGTGTGTTGGCAGGTCTCGTGGGTATCACCGCTGGTTGTGACCTCGTGTCGCCTTTCGGAGCTGTGATCATCGGCTTGGTCTGCGGTCTCGTACTGGTTTATGCCATTGAGTTCATCGATCACGTGCTTCATATCGATGATCCCGTGGGTGCAAGCTCTGTACATGGTGTCTGTGGTATTCTGGGTACCTTGATGACAGGTCTGCTCTCTACCAGCAATGGTGCCTTCTACGGTTACGGCTGGGGATTCTTTGGTGCAGAGTGCTTCGGTATCCTGGTCATCGACCTCTGGGCAGCCGCTTGTGGATTCATTTTGTTCTACGGCATCAAATATATTCACGGTCTTCGCGTTAATAAACGTATAGAGGAGGAAGGTCTCGACATCTACGAGCATGGTGAGGCTTGTTACAACTGATAACGGATAATTGATAATTAATAATGAAAAGATTATGAAAAAGATTGTTTTAATGGCCATGATGATGGCCACAGGATACAGTGCGATGGCACAGGATGAGATAGAGACAACGATCGCTACGGATGTTGTGAATCAGTATATTTGGCGTGGTCAGGACTTAGGCAATGTGGCGCTGCAGCCGACGCTGGGCGTAGCCTACAAAGGACTGTCTCTGACGGCGTGGGGCAGCGTGGGCCTGACAGACTCAAATGACACGAAGGAGTTTGACCTGACGCTGGCATACACCCTTGGTGGTCTGAACATCGGCATCACCGACTATTGGTTCAACAAAGACGGTCTGGATCCTGAGGCACGTTATTTCAAGTATGATGCCCATGGTACGAACCACGTCTTCGAGGCCAATATCGGCTACGACTTCGGACTGGCCAGTGTACAATGGTATACCAACTTTGCAGGTAACGATGGTGTAAACAAGGACGGCAAGCGGGCCTACAGCAGTTATGTTGAGGTGAATGTCCCATTTAAAATTTCTGCCATAGACTGGACTGCTACGGCTGGTGCCGTCCCCTTTGCCACCTCGTTCTACAACGGCTGGACTTCAGGCTTCGCTGTCACGAACCTTGCGCTGAAGGCCACGAAGGACATCAAGGTGACAGATTCCTTCTCGATTCCTATATTCGGGCAGGTCGTTGCTAACCCCCGCTTACAGAAAGCCTACCTGGTCTTTGGCTTTACGCTGCAGCCTTGATCTTCCAGGTACAGTTCTCCCCCGGTCTTATGGCTGGGGGAGATATTTTATGTTTTTGGCTTCCTGCTTCATGGCATCGGCAAACTGTTGTGGACTGGTAGTCACAGGCCCTCGCATGAATTCAGGAACGTTATAGCACTTCAGGAACTGACGATGATAGTCTGGATCTTCACAAGGCAGCTCGAAAGGTTTGCTACCGTGTCCCTCGCTGTCGATATGGGCTATGAACGGTCGCGTGTAGTTGCCGTCATAGCGTCGACTGCTGAACACCACCCATCGTCCGTTGCTCGACCACGAGTGATAGCTCTCGGTATCAGGTGAGTTGATCTCCTCCATGTTGCGCACGTCGCCAGTCTGGAGGTCCAGCAGCCAGAGATCGGCATCGTGGTGCCAGATATGGAAGACACCATACTTAGCCAGAGTGAACATCAGGTATCGCCCGTCAGGCGAGATGCGTGGCAAAGTGGCGCTTTTAGAGGTGAGAGGTGAGGGGTGAGAAGTGAGAGAGTCTGCAGCAAACACCAGCTCGCGGGGTCCGAACTGTAAGGTCTCAGGGTTGAAGCTCTTCTTATAGAGATTGTATTTCAGCTCTTCTATCCGTGTGATCAACTCCTGTCCTTTGCCGATGGTGTCCTTATACTCGAAGTGGGCGCTGCAATAGTAGAGCGTCTTACCGTCTGGTGCCCAGAAGGGGAAACATTCCAGTTCCGTGGGATCGTTTTCGATGTTTCTCACCTCGTTTTTCTCCACGTCGTAGATTATCAGGTCGCTCTCTGTATCGAATACCTCAATCTTATTGGGGTCGACGGAATGGAAAATCTGACCTGTGTCGTTCGTAGAATAGACGATGAGCTTGAGCCAGGGGTGCCAGGTGGGATAGACACCAGCCGAGAGGATGGAGTCGTGACGCATATTGATTTTCTGGATGGTCCCGTCGTAGGCGATGATGGTTCCCCCTAAGTTCTGACGCGCATGGAACTGCATCCGATTTGGATCATACTGCTGATAGTTGTGGCAGTTGATACATTGTCCTTTGGCCCCTTCCGAACAGAGCATGTTGTCGTAGATGACGCTCTCGTCGTAGTTCTCCAGACAGCGCTGGTTGATGGTCAGCTCCTCGTAGGTGACATACGACGGGGAGATGAGACGGTAGCTGATATAGGGGTCGATGGAATCAGGCGAGACATAGATGTTGAAGGGTTTGAAGCGTGTCCAGTGGTTGTTTTTCTCCATATAGACCTCCACCTGGATGGCATCGCCCTTGGCACTTTCTGCCAGTCGTCTCCAGTCGTCGGCTTTGGGCTGGATCTTGTTGCCGCCATAGATGAATTCTTCTTTGCCAGCCGTCAGTCTGGCTACCATCCCATCAGCCTTGCCGTCTATCTTAAACGTCAGTGGTGCGATGTTAATAGGTACGGTGACGTTCGCGTAGTCGGGATAGATGTTGGGCAGTTCGTTCGATTCGCTGAACTTTGTGGGTATCTCGTAGCCACAGGCTGTGACACCACAGATGACGCAGATGGCGCAGGTAATATGATATATCAATTTCTTCATGTCCAATCTTTCTAACTTCTCACTTCTAACTTCTCAATAATACGTAATGCCTCTTAGGAAAAAGTATTCAAAATAATAGGTGTCGCCATATCTCTCATACAGTAATTGCCTGAATTGCGGATTGTTCGGCGCCTTCCTGTATTGCTCCATCAGATTCATGAACGCGTAGAAACTCTCCTTGACACCTTTCTGGAGTTGCCAGCCTTCCAGGCCTTCTTGTCCCTCTAGATTGGCGAAGAGCCACGCTGCCTCCTGGAAGATGCGGGGAACGGGACGATCGCCATTCAAATTATAATAATGTTCGAAACGCGGCCAGAAGAAGTCGGAGTCTCTGGTCCACATCGCTCCGAGTACGGCCTGTTCTTGGAAATAGAGGTCGTCGGCATCGTGTCGCGCCAAGGTGGTCATCACACATTTCTCCACCCATCCTTCCACCGCGTCCAACTGGTCTGTGTAGTGCATCATGTGGGTGATGGGTCCCGTCTCCTTGTCAGAGACCAGCAGTTGCGAGTCGTTCATCAGTTGTTCCATGTGATCAGCCCACGAACGATAGTAGATGGTCTGCCTGAGGAGATCGAGGAACTTCCTGGCGGCCTGCTTCTCGTGGCTGAAGATGGCACAGCGGGCCATGTATCTCAGCAACTCCACATTCCAGCCGTATTCCACGCCGTCCTCCATGCAGATACGGTGACACTCGTTCATCATGCCGTATTGGTAGAGCATCAGACGGCCTGCCACATGATACATATAGATAGGCAGCGGTGTATTGATTTTCTTAGACCCTTTGGGGAATTGGTACATCTCGCCACACTGGCGTCCCAATCGGCTCAGTGCCAGATTGTGCATGACCACGATCGATCTCGTAGGTTCGCCGTCTTGCTTCTTACCTTCTTCGATTGCGCCCTCCCAGTCGGCTTGCTCTATGCATCGCTGCATGCGCAGCTCGTGGTGGAAGTTGGCATCCTTATACCAGAAATGGTAGACGCCCCCAGCGACAACGGCCAGCACGATCCCCTGCTTGATCCACTCCAAAACGGGGCGTTTCGGTGCCTTCCACTCACAACAGGAGATCCATGTCAGCAGCAGGTAGAAAGCCGCCAGCAGATAGTAGGGGTAGTAGAACTCCGGATAGTCGTCGCTGATGGAAAAGTTGGGTAGGGCAGTCGTATAGATGTCTGCGAGGTTCGTCTCATAATAGACGAAACGGTAGTACAGCAATGGGATGGCCACGATGCTCAGCAGCGCCACGATACCGCACCTCCACCCCGTCAGGGCCATCAGCAGAATGGCAGCCAGCGCATAGACGCCCATCAGCGGATAGCCTATCAGCGTCGTCAGCACGATGAAGGCTGCCCGCAGCCACAGCTTCTCTGGTAGTTTGCGAAATGCCCACAATAAGGCTGTCCCTGCTGTCACGCCGAGGGTGGCCACATAGAAGAAGCCTCGCAGTTTGATCACATAGACCCAGTAGCCCAGTTGCATATTCGCTACCAACAGGATGGCCACAGGCACCACCGTCAGCACGATCCATTTCCCAGGTATGTTAAATGTCCGCTCCGTCAGCCACATCAGCAGCAACCACCAGGCGCATAGCAGCACGACCCCTACCCAGGGATAGTAGAAATGCTGGCTGAAGAAGGCTCCCAGATAAGACAGCATGCCGCCAGGCACCACCATCTGTTGGCGGAAGAACAGGGAGGAATTCAGGAAAAGGCTGTGTTGCTGGACCTTCCAAAGCAGATCGGCTTCGAAATACAAGAGGGCAAAGGCCACAACAGCCAACGCCCCCAGCCACAGAACAATAGGTTTCAGTTTTTTCATTCTGACAATCAAAGCTGGTTTAAATACGCCCGCAAAGGTACGAAATCTTTTGGATATAATACTTGTCGAGAGCAGAAAAAGCGTGCATTTCGTGCATTTTGCCTGGCAGAAATGCCGAAAACCACTCCCAACAGATTGTAACAAAAGTGCGCATTTGGGAAACAAAACGTTAGCAAAGAGCAATCAAAACAGCTTTTAAACTTTACAAAGTGTAAGTATTTGAAAGTTTTTAAATACAAAACGACGCATAAACCGTTGCTATCTTTTCAAAACGTCGTACCTTTGCACCCGATTATCAATCAGGTAAAGAAGTATGAAGGTAAAGAAACGTTGGATTATCCTGATGACGGCGATGACATTGATTGCCCTCACAGGTGTGTTTGTAGGGGAACCTACATTCGATTGTGACTGGTCTGTGATTTCAGCTGCCGATGTGGCTTGGCTGATCACGGCCACGATTTTCGTGTTGATGATGACACCAGGTCTGTCGTTCTTCTATGGCGGCATGGTGGGAGCAAAGAATGTCATTTCGACGATGCTCCAGTCGTTTATTGCCATGGGATTGATCTCTGTCCTCTGGGTTGTGATTGGCTTCTCGCTGTGCTTTGGCGACGACATAGGCGGTATCATCGGCAACCCCTTGACATTCCCCATGTTCCATAACGTAGGGGGTGCTGTCTATACCACTCCCGCAGGTAATATATTAGGTGGCGCGTCGATTCCGTTGGCGCTGTTCGCCCTGTTCCAGATGAAGTTCGCCATTATCACCCCGTCGTTGATCACAGGCTCGTTTGCCGAGCGTGTGCGTTTTTCGGCCTACATGTTCTTCATGATGTTCTTTTTCTTCGTCATCTATTGTCCGCTGGCCCACATGACGTGGCATCCAGAGGGTCTGTTCATGAAGTGGGGCGTCATCGACTTTGCAGGTGGTATCGTGGTTCATGCCTCCAGTGGTGTGGCTGCTCTTGCAGGAGCCATCTATCTAGGACGGCGCAAGGCGGAGACCCGCAAAAGTGAACCAGCCAACATCCCCTTCGTACTTCTGGGAGCCGCCATGTTGTGGCTCGGTTGGTTTGGTTTCAATGCGGGTTCTTCGCTTCATGCCGACGGACAGGCCATCAAGGCGTTCCTGAACACGAACACGGCTTCGGCTACGGCCATGATGACGTGGATCTTCTTCGACTGTCTGCGAGGCCGCAAGCCCTCTGCGATGGGTGCTGCCGTGGGTTGTGTCGTTGGTCTGGTGGCCATCACCCCCTCTGCAGGCTACGTCACCGTGGGCCAGAGCATCTTCATCGCCTTCGTCATCACGCTCATCTGTAACGTGGCCGTCTATTGGCGCTCTCATTCCCGTATCGACGATGCGCTCGACGTCTTCCCCACTCATGGCACAGGCGGTATCTTTGGTACCGTGCTCACAGGTATCTTCATCCAGGAGGGCCTGATCGCAGGCACGTGGGATGGCTTCGTCATCTTCCTCTACCACCTCTTGGCCATTGTCATCGTGTTCATCTACACCTTCGCCATGAGTTGGGCTGGCTACAAGCTCATCGACATGCTCATTCCCATGCGTGTTTCTGCCTTCAGCGAGAAGGTCGGCCTCGACTTCTCACAGCACGACGAGCACTACGGCCTGGCCCACATCGGCGAGCGCGAACTGGCCGAGTACGAGGAGCACATCCGCGAGAAGAACCAGAACCAGTAAAGACACCTAAGGGCGCAATGGGGCCAACCCCATTGCGCCTCGTGCATTTCCTAACGGTCACATGGTCACAGCTGTGACCATGTGACCGCTATAATTAAGCAAAGTATCAAATTATTTTACACTAAAATTTTCATTAGGGCTTTCTCGGAGAAAGGTGGCTGGTTTCTGGGAGAAAGGTGGCAGGAAAGTCAGAGTTTCCTGCCTGTAAACTTCGACTTTCCTTAGCCCAAAGTCAACGTCCAAATAATTCCTTGATAATCAAATAGATACAAAAGGTGCAAAGAATGATGATGGCGTGGTGAATTTTATTGACAATATTTGGAGTTTTTATTCTATCGTAAGTTGGCGATTCTTGGGGTATTTAACGCGATATTGAACGATGAATTCACGCTGTTCGTTTGGCTGAAGCTGTAGTTGCCAAACAATGATGCCCGTTGACTTATCCAACTGTCCGCCACTGAGTTCCTCAGTTGTCACGGTAATATTCGAATTCTGCGAGACTGGTATCTGATCTTGGAGTAATAGTGAGACAGCTTCTTTGCGGCTGTTCTTGACTGTGATGCGCCATGTCATGTCTTGTTCCTGATTTGACGCTAACAGCCGTCGAGTGGAGCGAGCTGATACTTTGGTGCGCTGCATACGGATGCCGTTATCCCTGCCTAATGAGAAATGGAGCGTATCGTTGGCTACCGTAGGATCGAGGATGGTTTTGCCGATAAACGAGTTCTCGAAATAGACATTGGCTTCACCTTCGAGCAGACTGTACTGCTGCCAATCTGTGGCGTCTGCCACGAGGAAGGCATCCTTGTCGGCCCTCGGAATACCCAGATACTGATAGGTGGCGGGAAGTTGATAACGGGCAATCTCGGTCGTTGTGGTCTTTCCGTCGGATAAGAGGGTGAGTGGCTGTTTGATCTCAAACTCGTAGCCGAATTGAGCTCTCTGCTCATTGACGGCAATCAGTTCGCTCTCAGGCATTTCCGGCTCCTTCGAGACTGCTACGCCTGGTACCTTCCCCTCAATCATACTGGCATCTTCCCGTTTGCGGCTGGTTTTGCCTCTTCCTTTTTTGCTGACACCATAACCTATCACCACCACTTCCTGCAAGGCAGCACTATCCTCCTTCATCCTGACATTCAGGGTTGAACCGTTGACGCTACTGGTCTGACTCAAATAGCCGACGTATGCAAATCTCAGCTGATTCTTGCCACGAGGGAGGGCGATACTATAGCGCCCGTTGACGTCAGTAACAGTACCAAGGCTTGTGCCAACCACCGTGACAGAACAGCCTATCAGGGGTTCGCCCTCTTCGTCGAGCACTACGCCAGACACACTGCCTTCTGTGCCCAACTCGTTGTCATAGCGGGGAGCCAGCTTGCCATAGTCGATCCAGTAAGTGCGCAACTCTGGGGCGATATTGGAACGGCTCGGATTGGCTGAAGAGAGGGTGACGGGAATATTATTCCATTCTTCCTTTGTATTCTGGAACATGTTCGCTTTGTACGACAGTTGGAGAGGCAGGCCGAGTCCTTCTGAACGAAGGTCATAGGTAGGATACCAACCTGCGTTTCTGACATAATAGGTAAGGTCGAACTCCACCTTGCCAGCTTGTGCCACCTGTAGAGTGAGGTCTGCCTCGGTCATCGTCTTCAACTTCAGACGGGCAATCGAGTCGACCGTCTTTTCCTGTTTCTCGCGTATCTCAGCCAGTTTTTCCAGTTCCTGGTCTATGGCAATGGCTTTTTTCTTCAGCTCAAGCGTCTCTTGGGCATAATAGTTATTCAGCTCCTTGATATTGGCCAATGGAGTGACGGTGGTGCGGTTGCCAATCGAACTGTTGGTCTTCACCATCTCTAACTGGGCATTTACGACCTCTAACTGTGCCTTCAGTTCACGTTCTTTTTCATCCGTCGACTTGACCAGTTTTTCAGCCTCGCGCAACTGCTTCACTCGCTGTAAACTGTCAGGATGTATGGTTCGATAGTTAACACCAAGCACCGTCAGTTTTCCACGGGCTTTGATCTGCATACTTTTCACATCGGTATAGGGTGAAAGGCCTGTAAAGGTGATCACCTGCTCTCCTGCCAAGAGATTCACGCTCAGGCTGCGCTCTACCTGGGCTCCATTGGTAAACACCGTCACGTGTTTAATACTTGGCGTGACTTTCTTATTATCACCATTTGCCGCCATCACTAACATGAGGGCCGTTGTCATCATCATGATTTTCGCTTTCATATCTGCAAATACTTTGAGGTTTAGTTGGTTCCTGTTGCAAAGTTAGGCATTTTCCCCAAATCGCCAAAGAAAAATGAATGAAAGTTTGGCGGTTTGGGAGTTAATTCTTATTTTTGCACACCAAAACCGTTGGAAAGGAGATATGGCAAAGGAACAGACGAGTATCCGCGAACGGCAGCGCACGAACCTGCGGGAGCCGAAGCGCTATAAGGTGACGATCTACAACGACGACTTCACCACCATGGAGTTTGTGGTGATGATTCTCAAAGTGGTGTTTTTCAAGAGCGAATCAGAGGCAGAGACGCTGATGCTTCAGGTGCACCACTCCGACCATGCTGTGGTGGGCATCTATAGCTACGACGTGGCCGTATCGAAAGTGCGCAAGGCTACGGATATGGCCCGCGAGGCAAACTTTCCGCTGCGATTAACGGTTGAACCAGAGGAGGGGTGATTGTTATGGCAGAGATCAGACAGACGGAACGCGCCGCAAAGGTGCTGAGAGATACGATGAAGTGTTGCAAGGAGTACAGGCATGAGTTCGTGATGCCTGAACACCTGTTGCTGGTGCTCCTCGATGACTTCAACTTCAGCAAGGCCCTCGAGATGTTCTATCCCGTTGAGGACTTGGGAGAACGCCTGGAGGAGCAGTTGGAGGCCATTGAGACGGTTCCTGAAGACAAGGAGTATGAGCCAGAGGCCTCGGCACAGATGGGCCAGCTGATAGAGATAGCCTGTCATCAGGTGATTAACAGCAGTGCTCAGGCGATGGACACGCCCCATCTGGTGATGGGCATGCTGCAACTGAATGAGTCGTGGGCCTGTTATCTGCTGAAGGATGCGCTGGGCGACAAGGAAGGCAATTTCATGAGTCAGTTTATCAGCTTCTGCGACTACGACGACCATCTGGAAGAGGAGACGGGTGAGCGCAAGTCGGATGCTGCCTGGCGAAGGCTCGTCACCTGTATGAATGACCTGTACCAGAACCATAATCCACTTATTGGCCGCGAACAGGAATTGGCGCGTACCATCCAAGTGCTCTGTCGACGCGACAAAAATAATCCGTTGCATGTGGGAGAGTCTGGCGTGGGTAAGACGGCCCTCGTCTGGGGGCTTGCTCGGATGATCTCAGACGGCCAGGTTCCAGAGCGTCTGAAGGGTAGTCGCATCTATCAGCTCGACATCGGCACGCTGTTGGCTGGTACCCAGTATCGTGGTGACTTTGAGAATCGCATCAAGCAAATCATGGATGGTATACAGGAAGAGAGCAACCGAAACATCGTGTATATCGACGAGATACATACCCTTGTGGGGGCAGGTGCCATCGGCGAGGGTTCAATGGATGCCTCGAACATGCTGAAGCCCTATCTGGAGGCAGGCTCTATCCGTTTCATCGGCTCCACGACCTACGATGAGTACAATCGTCACTTCTCGCGTTCAAAGGGACTGGTTCGGCGTTTCCAACAGATAGATATCCCTGAGCCGACACCAGACGAGACGAAGCACATTCTCCGACAGCTTCGTCAGCAGTACGAGGAGTTCCACGGCGTGACCTACGACGAAGAGGCGCTCGACTTTGCCGTCGATGCCAGTTATAAATATGTGAACGATCGTTTCCTGCCTGATAAGGCGATTGACCTCATCGACGAGGCAGGAGCGAATTTAGAGATGAGAGGTGAGAAGTCAGAGGTGAGAGTGACGAAGGCAGATATTGCCGAGGTGCTGGCGAAGACCTGTAAGGTGGATGCTCTGGCGATGAAGGAAGACGATGATAACTCTCAACTTTCAACTCTCAACTCTCAACTCTCCTCCAAGATCTACGGTCAGGATGAGGCTATCCGTCAGGTGGTGGAATCGGTACAGATGTCGAAGGCAGGACTGCTCGACGACAATAAACCGCTGGCCTCACTGCTCTTTGTGGGGCCTACAGGCGTCGGCAAGACCGAGGTGGCCCGTGTGCTGGCTCAGGAACTGGGCATCGAACTGTTGCGCTTCGACATGAGCGAATATACTGAGAAACATACCGTTGCCAAACTGATAGGCTCGCCGGCAGGTTATGTGGGCTATGAGGATGGTGGACTCCTGACGGATGCCATTCGTAAGACGCCCAACTGTGTGCTGCTGCTCGACGAGATCGAGAAGGCCCATCAGGATATCTACAACATCCTGCTGCAGGTGATGGATTATGCCCGTCTGACGGACAATAAGGGTCGCAAGGCCGATTTCCGCAATGTGATCCTCATCATGACCTCGAATGCAGGAGCCCAGTATGCGGCACAGGCCAATATCGGCTTCACGGGTAAAACGTCGCGTGGTGAGGCTATGCTCAAACAAGTGAAGAAGACCTTCAAGCCAGAGTTTATCAACCGTCTGACGGGAACGGTGGTGTTCAACGATATGGATGAGACGATGGCCAGACTTATCCTGAAGAAGAAACTGGGCGAACTGCAGGAGAAGCTCACAGCCAAGCAGGTGATGATGACCCTCAGCGATGAGGCCTTCGCCCTGTTGCTGAAGGAAGGTTTTACGCGAGAATATGGAGCCCGTGAGATGGATCGTGTCATCGCCCAGCGGCTGAAGCCTCTGCTGATGCGTGAGATCCTCTTTGGCAGCCTCAAAAACGGTGGTAGCGTAGAAGTGGAGGTCGCTGATGGCAGTCTTTCAATTAGATAAAGACCTGTGGTTTCCTGATCCTCATCTTGGTGAGGACGACGGCCTGATAGCAGTGGGTGGTGACCTGTCTGTCGATCGGCTGTTGCTGGCCTATAGCAACGGTTTCTTCCCATGGTTCTCGTTCCATCACCGTCATGAGCCGATGTGGTACTGCCCCTTGCAGCGTTTTGTCATCTTCCCCCACGAGATACACATCAGCCACTCCATGTATCAGCTCATCAATAAGAATCGCTATCAGGTCACCCTCAACCGCGACTTCGAGGGCGTTATCCGAGGCTGTGCTACGGCCCAGAACCGCAATGAAGAGGATGGTGCGTGGCTGGGTCCAGACATCATCAAGGCCTATACAGAGCTGCATCGTCAGGGCTTTGCTGCCAGCGTTGAGGTTTGGGAAGAAGAACGTCTGGTGGGCGGACTCTATGGCGTGAACCTCGGAAAATCGTTTTTTGGCGAGAGTATGTTCTCGCTCGTCCCCAATGCCTCGAAGTTGGCCCTGATCTATCTGGCCCGTATGTTTAAAACCCTTGGCGGATTGCTCATCGATTGCCAGTTTGAGACGTCTCATCTCCGTAGTATGGGTGGCCGATTCATTTCTTATGAGGAATACATCAGCATCCTCCGTCAATAAGAAGAGAAAATAGTTCAGGCAGGAGAAATCTTCAAAAATGACAGATTGCAAGATAATTGTTGTATTTATCGGCAAAATGAAAGGGGAATGAGGGTTAGGTACCAGTGAAACTTTACAAAATGATAGTTAAGTGTGTTTTTAACAATCAAAATTCATGCGGGCATAGGGGCTTTTACGCCAGAAATCAGTACCTTTGCAGCCCATAAATATGTTATTTATGGATACAAAGTATATCTTCGTCACGGGCGGCGTCGTTTCCTCGTTAGGAAAGGGCATCATTTCCGCCAGCATCGGCAAACTCTTGCAGGCACGCGGCTATAAGGTTACCATTCAGAAATTCGACCCTTACATCAACATCGATCCCGGCACGCTGAACCCTTATGAGCACGGGGAGTGCTACGTGACCGTCGACGGTATGGAGACCGACTTGGACCTGGGACATTATGAACGGTTCACTGGCATACACACAACACGAAACAACTCTATAACAACAGGGCGTATCTACAAGACGGTCATCGATCGTGAGCGTCACGGTGACTATTTGGGCAAGACGATTCAAGTGGTGCCCCATATCACGGATGAGATCAAACGGAGGATGCTCCGAGAGGAAGAAAAAGATGAGGCGCTCGATTTCGTCATCACAGAGGTGGGTGGTACGATCGGCGACATTGAGAGTGCGCCGTTTATGGAGGCTATCCGACAGTTGCGATGGCAACTGGGTCGCAACGCCGTCTGTGTACACCTGACCTACGTGCCTTATCTGAAGGCGGCAGAAGAGCTGAAGACGAAACCCACGCAACACTCGGTGAAGGAATTGCAGAGTATGGGTATCCAGCCCGACATCCTCGTACTGCGAACTGAACGCCACCTTGATAACGCCCTGCGGATGAAGGTGGCGTCGTTCTGTAATGTCGATTTGGAGTGCGTGGTGCAGAGCGAGGATATGCCGAGCATCTATGAGGTGCCTGTGAGCATGCAGCGACAGGGGCTCGACGCAGCCCTCCTGCGAAAGATCGGCATCCCTGTGGGTGAGACGCCAGAGATGAAACCCTGGCACGACTTCCTTGACAAACAGCGCAACGCCAAGCGTGAGGTACACATCGGACTGGTGGGCAAGTACAATCTGCAAGATGCCTATAAGAGCATCCGCGAGAGTCTGAACTTGGCAGGCATCTATAATGATGTGAAGGCCAAAATCCATTTCGTCAACAGCGAGGAGATCACCCGTCAGAACGTCAGCGAGAAGCTCGACGGTATGGCAGGCATCGTGGTCTGTCCAGGCTTCGGACAGCGTGGTATCGAGGGTAAGATCATCGCTGCCGAATATGGTCGCACCAATGATATTCCGACGTTCGGCATCTGTCTGGGCATGCAGATGATGGTCATCGAGTTTGCACGCAATGTGCTGGGCTATCAGGATGCCAACAGCGCTGAGATGGACGAGAAGACACCACACAATGTGATCGACATCATGGAGGAGCAGAAGAGCATCACCCAGATGGGTGGCACGATGCGACTGGGTGCCTATGATTGTGAGTTGGTGGAAGGCAGCCGTGTTTACGAGGCTTATGGTGGGGAGACGCTGATTAAGGAGCGCCATCGTCATCGCTATGAGTTCAACAATGCCTATAAAGAAGAGTACGAGGCTGCAGGCATGAAGTGCGTGGGTATCAATCCTGCCGCCAATCTTGTAGAGATTGTGGAGATTCCAGAGAAGAAGTGGTACATCGGCACTCAGTTCCACCCGGAATATTCATCGTCGGTGCTCCATCCGCACCCGCTGTTCATGTCATTCATTAAAGCTTGCGCTGATGGAAGAGCTGAAGCATGAGTGTGGTGTGGCGATGGTTCGCCTGCTGAAGCCGCTGAACTACTACGAGCGACAATACGGCACGTGGCGTTACGGTTTCAACAAGCTCTACCTGATGATGGAGAAGCAGCACAACCGTGGTCAGGAGGGTGCAGGTATCGCCTCTGTCAGTCTGAACAAGGAGCCGGGCACGGAGTATATGTTCCGTGAGAAAGCCGAGGGCAAGGATGCCATCACGGAGATCTTTTCCCGTGTGACCCAAGAGATGGCTGGTGAGCTGCTGATGGGGCATCTGCGCTACTCGACGACGGGCAAGAGCGGACTGACGTTCGTGCACCCCTTCCTGCGTCGTAACAACTGGCGTGCCAAGAACCTCTGTCTGTGTGGCAACTTCAATATGACTAACATCGAAGAGGTGTTTCGTTTCTTAACGGCCCAGGGGCAGTCGCCGCGTATCTATGGTGATTCATACATCACCCTCGAACTGATGGGTCATCGTTTGGACCGTGAGGTGGAACGACTCTATCAGGAGGCTCGTGAGAAAGGCCTCCAAGGAACGGATATTACAGACTATATCGACAACCACGTGGAGATGGCGAACGTGCTGAAGACCACGATGAGTCATTATGATGGTGGTTACGTGATGTGCGGACTGACGGGCTCTGGTGAGATGTTCGCAGTGCGCGACCCGTGGGGTATCCGTCCTGCGTTCTACTATCGCGATGAAGAGCTCATCGCCTTAGCCAGCGAGCGGCCTGTGTTGCAGACTACCTTCGACCTCTCATCGGAAGATGTATGCGAGCTTCAGCCAGGCGAGGCCTTAATCATCCATAAGAACGGCGAGAGCAGGCTGGAGCAGATCATGCTCCCCCAGCAACTGAGTGCCTGTTCGTTTGAGCGTATCTATTTCAGTCGTGGTTCTGACAGCGACATCTATCAGGAGCGCAAACGGCTGGGTGAGCAACTGACACAGCCCATCCTACAGGCCATCGACGGTGATGTGGATCATACCGTGTTCTCCTATATCCCCAACACGGCTGAGGTGGCTTTCTACGGCATGACAGACGGTTTCAGAAAACTGCATGGTGAGGTCAGGACGGAGAAGGTGGTGTGGAAGGACATCAAACTGCGCACGTTCATTGCTGACAACTCTGAGCGCAACGACCTGGCTGCCCATGTCTATGACATCAGTTATGGCAGTCTGACGGCCCATGTAGACAACCTCGTCATCATCGACGACTCCATCGTGCGTGGTACAACCTTAAGAGAGAGCATCTTCAAGATCCTCGATCGTCTGCACCCCAAGAAGATCGTGATGGTGAGCAGTTCGCCGCAGATCCGTTATCCTGACTACTACGGCATCGACATGTCGCACCTCGAGGAGCTCTGTGCCTTCCGTGCTGCCATCGCCCTCATCAAGGAACGCGGCATGCAGAAACTGATTGCCGATACCTACAAGGCCTGTAAATATTCGCCAGCCTCGCTGAACCATGTGCGCAATATCTATGCACCGTTCTCCGTGGAGGAGATCAACCGCAAAATCGTGGAGATGCTTCGTCCGGAAGGGATGCAAGCCCCCGTGGAACTGGTATTCCAGAGCATCGAGGGTCTCCATCATGCCTGTCCCAACCATCCTGGCGATTGGTATTTTACAGGCCATTATCCTACCCCTGGTGGTATCCGCCTCTGCAATGAGGCCTTTGTCAATTATGTAGAGAAAGTATTAAAGATGCAGTTATAAGAATAAGAAATGAGAGAAGCAAAACTGATACTCGAAGATGGCACGACATTCTGTGGCAAGTCGTTTGGCTACGAGGCCGATACAGTCGGTGAGGTGGTCTTCAACACAGCCATGACGGGCTATCCGGAGAGTCTGACAGACCCCAGCTATGCAGGACAGATCCTGGTGACAACCTTTCCGCTGATAGGCAACTACGGCGTGCCTGATACAGGTTTGGGCGATAACGGTCTGCCGCTGTTTATGGAAAGCGAGAAGATTCATGCCAAGGCCTTGATTGTGGCCGACTATAGCGAGACCTATTCACACTGGAATGCAAAAGAATCATTGGCAGCGTGGCTGAAGAGAGAAAAGATACCCGCCATCACGGGCATCGATACCCGCCGCCTGACAAAGGTGCTCCGCGAGCATGGCGTCATGATGGGAAGGGTTGAAATAGTAGACAGAAGTCAGCCATCAGCAGAATGTAGTAAGGAAAGCTTTGACTACGCCTCCATAAACTGGGTGGAGCAGGTGAGTTGCAAGGAAATAATAACGTATCACCCTGAGACTCCTCTCTCTCCTCTCAAAAAGGTTGTCCTCGTCGATTGTGGCGTGAAGGCCAATATCATCCGTTGCCTCATCAGGCGTGGTATCGAGGTGGTGCGCGTACCTTGGGACTATGACTTCAATCAGTTGGAGTTCGACGGATTGTTCCTGGCCAATGGTCCTGGCGACCCAGAGCAATGTGGCAAGACGGTGGAGCATATCCGTACTTTCCTCAACAACGAACAAGTGCGTCCTTGTATGGGTATCTGTCTGGGTAACCAACTGCTGGCCCGTGCCGCTGGCGCCAAGACTTACAAGTTGAAATATGGTCACCGTTCGCATAACCAGCCTGTTCAGCGGGTGGATACCACACAGTGCTTTATCACCTCGCAGAATCACGGCTATGCCGTCGATGACTCGACGCTGCCTGAGGATTGGGAGCCACTCTTCGTGAATATGAACGACGGCTCTAACGAGGGCATCCGCCATAAGTCGAATCCCTGGATGTCGGCACAGTTCCATCCGGAAGCTTGTTCTGGGCCTGTGGACACGGAGTTCTTGTTTGACGAATTTGTGACGATGTTAGAAGTGAGTGGTAAGCGCTCGGCTTTGCCACAGAACAATTCTCTCACCTCTCACCCCTCGCCCCTCACTTCTATCAAGAAAGTTCTCCTTCTTGGCAGTGGGGCCTTGAAGATAGGACAGGCTGGCGAGTTTGACTATAGCGGAGCGCAGGCTTTGAAGGCGTTGAAGGAAGAGGGCATTCACTCGGTGCTCATCAACCCCAACATCGCCACAGTACAGACCTCGAAGGATGTGGCTGATACGGTGTATTTCCAGCCTGTGACGCCTGACTTCGTAGAGCGCGTCATCGAGAAGGAACGGCCTGACGGCATCCTCTTGAGTTTTGGCGGACAGACAGCCCTGAACTGCGGTGTGGAACTCTATGAGAAGGGTGTGTTGGAGAAATATGGTGTCAAGGTGCTGGGTACCCCTGTGCAGGCTATCATCGACACCGAAGACCGTGACCTCTTTGTGAAACGTCTCGACGAGATTGGTGTTAAGACCATCAAGAGCGAGGCGTGCAACACGGTGGAGGAAGTGCAGAAGGCTGCCCATGAGTTAGGCTTCCCTGTAATCTTAAGAGCTGCCTATGCCCTTGGTGGTCTCGGCTCTGGCTTCTGCGACAACGAGGAGGAGTTGCTGGCACAGGCCGAAGAGGCATTCTCGTTCTCGCCGCAGGTGCTGGTGGAGAAGTCACTAAAGGGCTGGAAGGAGATTGAATACGAGGTGGTACGCGACCGCTACGACAACTGTATCACCGTCTGTAACATGGAGAACTTCGACCCGTTGGGCATCCATACTGGTGAGTCGATTGTCGTGGCACCAAGTCAGACGCTGACCAATAGCGAGTACCACAAGTTGCGTGCACTGGCCATCAAGATTATCCGTCATATCGGCATCGTAGGTGAGTGTAATGTGCAGTACGCCCTCGACCCCAACAGCGAAGACTATCGTGTGATTGAGGTGAATGCCCGTCTGAGTCGTTCATCGGCACTGGCATCGAAGGCCACGGGCTATCCCTTGGCTTTTGTCGCCGCTAAACTGGGACTGGGTTACGGACTCTTCGAACTGAAGAACTCGGTGACGAAGACCACGAGTGCCTTCTTCGAGCCTGCCCTTGACTATGTGGTCGTCAAGATTCCCCGTTGGGACCTCACGAAGTTCCACGGGGTGAAGCGTCAGCTGGGTTCGTCGATGAAGAGCGTGGGTGAGGTAATGGCCATCGGCCGTACTTTCGAGGAGGCCTTGCAGAAAGGTCTGCGGATGATAGGTCAGGGTATGCACGGTTTTGTGGAGAACCACGAGATCAGGATTCAGGATATTGAGAAGTCCCTCCACGAACCTACCGACATGCGTATCTTCGTAGTGTCGAAAGCCCTGAAGATAGGTTACACCGTCGAGCAGATTCATCAGCTGACGATGATTGACCGCTGGTTCCTGCAGAAACTGAAGCACATCGTCGACATCGACCAGCAGCTCAAGGAGTACACCCACCTGTCAGAGATTTCTGAGTTTATGGAGCCGAGTGAGTTCAAGGAGTATCTTCAGTCGCCAGAAGTGGCCTTGTTGTTGCATGCTGCCAAGGTCTATGGTTTCTCCGATTTCCAGATGGCCCGTGCCATAGGTCTGGAGAGCCGGATGAAGATGGAACAAGCAGGTCTTACCGTTCGCAAATGGCGTAAGATGTTAGGCCTTGTCCCCACCGTCAACCAGATTGACACTCTCGCAGCGGAATATCCCGCCCAGACCAATTATTTGTATTTGTCGTACCTTTAAAAACAGAAAAATATGTGTGGAATAGTAGCAATACTAAACGTCAAGGAGCAGACACATGAGCTCCGTGATAAGGCCTTGAAGATGAGTCAGAAGATCCGTCATCGCGGACCAGACTGGAGTGGCATCTATTGTGGTGGCAGCGCCATCCTTGCCCACGAGCGACTGAGTATCGTCGACCCTGAGAGTGGTGGACAGCCGTTGTATAGTCCAGACCGCAAACAGGTATTAGCGGTGAACGGTGAGATCTATAACCATCAGGAGATTCGTCGCCGTTTTGCTGGACAGTATGAGTTTCAGACAGGCTCTGATTGTGAGGTGATCCTCGCGTTGTATCGGGAGAAGGGCATCGACTTCCTCGAGGACCTGAGTGGTATTTTTGCCTTTGTGCTCTACGACGAGGAGCGCAACGAGTTTCTGATAGCCCGCGATCCCATTGGCGTCATACCTTTGTATATCGGCTACGACAGCGACGGCACCGTCTATGTCGCCTCAGAGCTGAAGGCGCTCGAAGGACAATGTGAGCGTTATGAGCCATTCCTGCCTGGCCACTACTATTGGAGTGTTGACCCAGGTCAGAAGTGGTACTACCGTCGTGACTGGATGCAGTACGATGCCGTGAAGGATAATCCCGCCTCGGTGGAGGCTATCCACGATGCGCTGGAGGATGCCGTGAAGCGTCAGTTGATGTCCGATGTGCCCTACGGTGTGCTGCTGAGTGGCGGTCTTGACTCGAGCGTCATCTCCGCCATCGCAGAGAGGTTCAGTGAGCATCGTATCGAGGACGACTCGAAGACTCGTGCCTACTGGCCCCGCTTGCACTCGTTTGCCGTGGGACTGAAGGGGGCACCCGATCTGGCGAAGGCGAAACTGGTGGCTGATCATATTGGTACTGTGCACCACGAAATCAACTATACCATCCAGGAGGGTCTTGACGCCATCCGCGATGTCATCTATTTCATCGAGACCTATGATGTTACCACCGTCCGTGCCTCTACGCCGATGTACCTGCTGGCTCGTGTCATCAAGTCGATGGGTATCAAGATGGTGCTTTCGGGTGAGGGTGCCGATGAGATCTTCGGGGGCTACCTCTATTTCCACAAGGCACCTGATGCCAAGGCCTTCCACGAGGAGACCGTCCGTAAACTTGGCAAACTCTATCTCTACGACTGCCTCCGTGCCAATAAGAGCCTGTCGGCCTGGGGTGTTGAGGGTCGTGTGCCATTCCTAGACAAAGAGTTTCTCGATGTCGCCATGCGCACCAATCCTAAGGCAAAAATGTGTCCAGGAAGTACAATAGAGAAGAAAATCGTACGCGAAGCCTTTGCTGATCTCCTGCCTGAGGAGGTGGCTTGGCGCCAGAAGGAACAATTCAGCGATGGTGTAGGTTATTCTTGGATTGACACGTTGAAGCAGATCACTGCTGAGGCCGTCAGCGACGAGCAGATGGCACATGCTGCCGAGCGTTTCCCCATCAATCCTCCAAAGAACAAGGAAGAGTACTATTATCGTAGCATCTTCGCTGAGCATTTCCCCAGCGACTCTGCTGCCCGTAGTGTGCCCAGTGAGGCCTCTGTCGCCTGTTCTACGGCAATCGCCCTGGAATGGGATGCTGCCTTTCGCAACCTCAATGATCCTAGTGGTCGAGCCGTCAAAGGCGTGCATGAACAGGCCTATTAACAGGCCATAAACGGCGTATTTAACTTTTTATAACGCCAACGCGACAATTCATAGTGGAAAAGGTTGTAACTTTGCAACCCAAATGGAATTGTGTGATTATATAAATAAGGTTCGCGAGGACTTTCCCATTCTGTCGCGTGAGGTGTATGGCAAGCCGTTGGTGTATCTCGACAATGCTGCCACCACCCAGAAACCGTTGTGTGTGCTCGATGCCATGCGTGACGAGTATCTGAATGTGAATGCGAATGTGCATCGCGGAGTGCATTATCTGTCGCAGCAGGCAACAGACCTCCATGAGGCAGCCCGCGAAAAGGTGCGAGGGTTTATCAACGCCGGCAAGATCGAGGAGATTGTCTTCACCCGTGGTACCACAGAAGCTATCAACCTCGTGGCGAGTTCGTTCTGCGAAAGTCAGATGCAGCCTGGCGATGAGGTGATCGTCACAGAGATGGAGCACCATTCAAATATCGTCCCCTGGCAGCTGCAGGCGATGAAGCGGGGGATTGTGGTGAAGCATCTGCCGATAACGGATGACGGACGTTTGGTTTGTTCTTCGACAAGCGAAGCGGCAGAGCCGAGCGGCGATGACATCGAAACATACATCACGGAGCGGACGAAGATCATCAGCGTGGCGCATGTCAGCAATGTTTTGGGAACGGTGAATCCCGTGGAGGAGATCATCAAGACGGCTCACAAGCATGGCATCCCTGTCTTGGTGGATGGTGCCCAGAGTGCTCCTCACTTCAAGGTGGACGTGCAGGCGATGGACTGCGATTTCTTCGCCTTCAGCGGCCATAAGATGTACGGTCCCACGGGCATCGGCGTGCTCTATGGCAAGGAAGATTGGCTGGAGAAACTGCCACCGTATCAGGGTGGGGGCGAGATGATTGACAAGGTGACGTGGGAGAAGACCACCTTCGAGCGACTGCCCTTCAAGTTTGAGGCAGGCACACCCGACTATGTGGCTACTCACGGACTGACCAAGGCTATCGAATATATCGATTCCATCGGCTTCGATATGATACAGGCTCATGAGCAGGAACTTACCCGCTACTGCATGGAACAGCTGATGACCATCCCTGATATGCACATCTACGGCCCCCAACTGTCAACTGTCCGCTCGGCCAAAGGCCGCTTGCTACCAACGGGACGCAAGAACTGTCAACTGTCAACTGTCAAAGACGCTGTCGTCTCTTTCAACGTGGGCAACATCCACCACCTCGACATGGGCACCCTTCTCGACCGTCTGGGTATCGCCGTGCGTACTGGTCAACATTGTGCCCAGCCCCTGATGGATCGCTTGGGCATCTCAGGCACCGTTCGCGCCTCTTTTGCCCTCTACAACACCAAGCAAGAGATTGATATCCTCGTGGCAGGCATCCGCCGCGTTGCCCAAATGTTCTGAGTCATGCTGGCCAGTCATTATTACCAAGGCAAGATTGAGGCAGGTTGCGATGAGGCCGGGCGTGGTTGTCTGGCGGGTAGTGTCTATGCGGCTGCCGTCATATTGCCAGAGGACTACCAGAATGAACTGCTGAACGATTCCAAGCAACTGACGGAGAAGAAGCGCTATCAGCTTCGTGAGATCATCCAGCGCGATGCCGTTGCCTGGGCTGTAGGCATCGTCACCCCTGAGGAGATCGACAAGATAAATATCCTCAATGCCTCGATTCTCGCCATGCATCGGGCCCTTGATCAGTTGAAGGTCCGCCCCGAGGCCATCATCGTCGATGGCAACCGCTTCAAGCCGTATTATGATGTCAACTGTCAACTGTCCGCTCGACCCGAAGGGGCGCTTGCTACCGAAAGGGACGCAAGAACTGTCAACTGTCAACTGTCAACTGTCAACTCTCAACCAATACCTCATACGACGATTGTCAAGGGCGACGGCAAATACCTCTCCATCGCCGCTGCATCGATCCTCGCCAAGACCTATCGTGACGATTACATGAACGAACTGGCGAAGGAATACCCCCAATACGATTGGCTCTCGAACAAGGGCTACCCCACGAAGAAACATCGCGAGGCCATCAAACAGTTCGGCATCACGCCCTACCACCGCAAGAGCTACAACCTCCTCGGTGACGGACAGCTTAGTATCGAATTTGAAGCGTAGCAGCTAATCCATTCTGCCGTAGGCATCGAGTTTCTTAAGATAGAATTCGCGGAAGTCCTGCCAACGGTAATAAGGCGGTGTCGTCGTGGGCAAAGGCAATGTCGCCTCTTCCTCATTCAACAAGACTTTAAAGAGAATATCTTTGTCTCCCGGATTCTTGCGGTAGAAAACAAACTGCAGGTTAGCACCCATGGGAAATACCCTACATGCCCACCATCCATTAGGTTCTACCTCATTGAGATTCATTGTCTGGAAGGCGAATCCGTTAAGGTCTAACAGGCAAACCAATGGCAGGAGCACTGTCTCATGGCCATAGCGCAGCGTTGCACCGGGATGCTCCAATTGCAGACAACTGTCGGCGTCGGCAATGATACGACGCAACAGATAGCGCTGTGTATAAGGCTGACAACCGCCATTGAGCAGTGACGGTCCGTACGTGATATACCACCAAGCGTTCTCGTTTTGCCAAAATTGATGTATCTCTTGATTCGTGAACAAGGCAACAAGCGGGCCACCTTGCTGTTTGGTATTCTGTTGCATCAAACCCGTCTTTAGCAGATAATAGGGCAACCAATAGTCACTGACGTATTCGCGGATATAGGCTGTGTCATTAAAAAGCAGGTTTGTAACACGAGGATTATGTTTGATGTTCTTAATAAAAGCTTCATAAGCAGCCTTGGCCCTCTTAGTCATCATGGAGTCGCGCAACTGATTATCTTGATGATTCATGTAGTACATATCGTGCTGCGATGCATCCATGTGAATCTCCAACTGTGGATTCATGGCCGCCAACTGTGTCAGAGCTGCTGCCATTGACATGATACATCGGTTGACAACTGTACTATGGGCATCCATAACAACATTCCCCTCAAAAACTTCAGGGAAACGCTCTACCATACGGCGTGCTATGTCTCGATGCTGTATCTGCCCAAGCAGAGAAAGCGTGCCCCAATAACCTTCAGCATCTTTAATGATATCAGCCAAACGTTGTAGCATCTCCTTACCTAAAGGCGTCAGTTTGCCTAACGAATCACCTTTATGCAAATAACCATAGGGTATATCATAGCCTTTACGATTATCTAAGTAGCGTGATCCATGACGGCCATAATGGCTGATGTAGAATGGTCGCTTGCCAGCAGGTGGAGGAGTAAGCTGTTTCGTTGGCATCGGATATGCATAGTAGTTGCTGGCTGCAATATCAGGATTATCTTTGATAACCTGATATGCCTGTTGGGCATCTCCAGTTGTCAAAATGCCAAGTAATATCTGAGTAAGCAACAATCTTTTAGTGATTCTCTTCAACATGTTTGAAAAATAATAGAGTTCAGTGTGCAAAGATACAAAAAAAAACCGTAACTTTGCAGCCTGAAAAGAAAATAACGCAAAAAATACAAAAATTATGGCAAAGAAAGCATTATTGATGATTCTCGACGGATGGGGAATCGGTAAGCATGGTAAGGGTGATGTGATTTTCAATACTCCGACACCTTACCTCGATCTGTTAACAGCAACATCAGCCCACTCCCAGCTCCAGGCCTCTGGTGAGGATGTCGGTCTGCCCGACGGTCAGATGGGCAACTCTGAAGTAGGACACCTCAATATCGGTGCCGGCCGCATCGTGTATCAGGATCTGGTGAAGATCAACCGCGCCTGCAAGGACGGCTCTATCATGGAGAACCCCCAGGTGAAGGCTGCCTACAGCTATGCTAAGGAGAACAATAAGAAGCTGCACCTGATGGGGCTGACCTCTGACGGTGGTGTGCACTCAAGCCTCGACCATCTGTTCAAGCTCATTGAGATTGGTAAGGCCTACGGTCTGAAGAATCAGGTGTTCGTGCATTGCTATATGGACGGTCGTGATACCGACCCTCGTTCCGGTAAGGGCTTCATCGAGCAGGTTTCGAAGGTCTGCGCAGAGAATGATGCCGCCATCGCCAGCATCGTTGGCCGTTTCTACGCCATGGACCGCGACAAGCGTTGGGAGCGTGTGAAGGAGGGCTACGACCTGATTGTCAACGGCAAGGGTAAGCAGGCTACGGATATGGTTCAGGCCATGCAGGAGAGCTATGACGAGGGCGTGACCGACGAGTTCATCAAGCCTATCCACAACTCGACTGTCAACGGCACTATCGAGGAGGGGGATGTCGTCATCTTCATCAACTTCCGTAACGACCGTGCCAAGGAGATGACCATCGCCCTGACGCAGGAGGATATGCCGGAGCAGGGAATGAAGACCATCCCCGGTCTGCAGTACTACTGCATGACGCCGTACGACGCCAACTTCAAGGGCGTGCACATCCTCTTCCCGAAGGAGAACGTGGAGGATACGCTGGGCGAGTACCTGTCCAAGCAGGGCAAGAAACAGCTGCATACTGCCGAGACTGAGAAGTACGCTCACGTGACCTTCTTCTTCAATGGTGGTCGTGAGGCTCCCTACGAGGGTGAGGACCGTATCCTGGTGCCCTCTCCGAAGGTGGCTACCTACGACCTGAAGCCCGAGATGAGTGCCTACGAGGTGAAAGACAAACTGGTGGGTGCCATCAATACGCAGGAGTATGATTTCATCGTGGTGAACTTCGCCAATGGTGACATGGTGGGCCATACAGGTGTCTACAACGCCATCGCCAAGGCTGTCTGGGCCGTCGACAACTGTGTGCGTGAGGTCATCGAGGCTGCCAAGGCCAACGACTACGAGGCTATCATCATCGCCGACCACGGTAATGCCGACAATGCCATCAATGCCGATGGTACGCCGAATA
>JAEEGK010006707.1_pt1 | contig 27625 bp, 16 predicted proteins | sample 8958771 | NCBI WGS metagenome assembly JAEEGK01 (sample SAMN16246547, study PRJNA631951) | gut metagenome | biome: gut microbiome; feature: rumen; material: SC-attached | host: Bos | place: Iran: Karaj | collected 2018-10 | reverse complement strand
ATCCCCAATCCCCAATCCCCATGAAGGAGAAAATTATTGTTTATATATTGACCAATAATAAAATAAATAATTTAATAAAAAATATATTTATAATAATTAATATAATCACAAAATTTAAATATCTATAAAAAAAATAAAAAATTAGAGTTGGTCAAATTGGCCCACTCCTACAATGAATTGGTTAAAATAATAAACAAAGGTTTATAATTATAATTAGAAATGATTTGAGGGATTTATCTAAAAATATATAGAAAAGAAATGTTGTAAATGCTCTTGTTTTAATTATATTTTTTCAATTAAAAATAAATTTTAATTTTTTCTTGTTAATTATTTATAATTCCTATTAATTTAGGAATAATAATATGTTGGAAATTTAATAATTTATAAATTTTTGGTTATAAATTTTTATTTTGGAATTTTTATTATTTCTAATGCTTTTATTATAACACAATATTTATTTATACTTTTTAAAAATATTATTTAAATTTAAATTAAATAATCTTCTAATTCATTTGCTCTTATTTTTTTGATTTTATAAAATAATAATTTAAAAATCAGTGCAGATAGAATAAATATACAAATAATTAAAATACATAATATAAAAATAAATAAAAGTTTATTTTTTTTTCCTATTGAAGAATAAAATCCAATTATTCCATTTTGAAAATCTATAATTATTTGATATTTTTTTACAAATATTTCACCTAAAATCCATTTAAAATTAGTTATTTTTTCAAAATAAACTAAAAAATAAAAAATACCATTTTTTTCGAAAAATAAATCTTTATAAGTCATTTCAAAATTCATATTTAATATTTTACTTTCAAAAATAATTGAAGGAAATTTTGTAATATCAATATCTTGGCAAATATAAATATAAAATTCATTATTAATTAATTCTATTTTACATTTTTTATTCATAAAATAATATTCAAAGAAATTTTCATTGATAAATTTTTTATATAAATTAGAACCAACAATACCTTTTAATTCTAATGAAAACATTACATTAATATTAACTTCCTTTTCTTTATTTGAAAAAATAATATCCTCAAATTTCATTGAATATTCTTTATCATAATGACTTATAATTTTTAAATTTTTTTCTTGATAATTATTATCATATAAATGAGGATAATCTCCAATTATAATTTCACCTTTTTTATCTGAAATATATTTTACAGTTAATATTAATGAATTAATAATTTTTTTTTCATAGAAAAAATTTATTAAACTTTTATTTCCATTTGTATTTTTATTATTTTGAAGACCTATAATTCCATTCGTATTACTTATATTTTTATCTGAAGATTCTACTAGTATAAATGAATAATTTAATTCAAAATTATTTATGTTCAATGTATCTATTGAATGAAATCCATAAACATTATTCTTTTTTATTGGATAGTTATTGATATTTGAATCTAAATATTTTAAAGTTTTAGATGGGTTTTTTTCATAAAATTTTTTTGGAATATATATATTTGAGCTATCTAAAGTGAAATAAATTATAATTTTATTTTTTAAATTTCCAATTTTAATTTCAGAAAACAAATGATTATAAACTAAATTTTCATAAGAATTAAAATCTAAAGATTCTTCAAAAGGTAGGATAATAATACAAAAAATAATATTAGAAAAACCAAATATAAAAAATAACATATGTAACATCATAAATAAATTTTATATTTTTAAAATTTTAAAGCATAAACTTAAATATTTATTTAAAAAAATTATAAAAATTTAATATTAAAAAAAACATCTTCAAAATTTAATCAACCAAAGCTTTTCTTTCATCATCAAAGTCATCATCTTCTAATTCCAAACTTTTCCCATAATTATCTTCTTCATTTTTAAAATTATTTTTTTCAAAATAATTTAAAATAAAAAGTAAAATTAAACTACAACAATGAATAATTAATATACTTAGGAGACCATAATGTTTATATCCTTTAGGAGAAAAATAATCATTAACACAACCATAAATAAAAGGAAAAGGAGTATCAATAAATAACATTAAAGCCAAAGAACTTAAAGATAAAGCAGTAGCTTTAAATTTAGGTTGAACACTTTTAATTATTAATCCATTAAAGAAAGATAAAATAGTAGCATTTAATATAAAAAAAATTAACAATATTAAACAATAAGAATATAAATTTGTCATAAAAGGAATAAATAAACCAATAATACAATTAATAAATTGTAATCTAATTGCTATATAATTTGCATTTTTACTTTCATAATCTCCGAAAAAATTACTAATAAAACTACTAAAAAAAATAGCTCCAAAAGGACCAGTTATACTTACTGTACTAAAAGTTAAAACTATTTTTTTTGAATCATTCACTTTTAAAGCGTTTCTTATATAATCTGTTGACCAAAATTGAATGATTGCTTTTGTTCCACTTGCTATTGCTCTTGTTAATGTAAATATTATAAAATATATATTTTTTAATACTGTTTTTATATTTTCTATTATCGATTCTTTCTCTTTAATTTTTATATTTGAATTTGATTCAAATATATCTTCTTCTTTTTCATTATTATTTATTTGATATAAATCATGTGAAAAATATTGATTTGGTGATGAATAAATTAAAAATGATATTATAAATAAATATATTCCTTCAAATAAAAAGCCTTTATGCCACTAAATTATATAATTAAATTAATTTTTATTTTACATTTATTTCACTGAAAAAATAACAATATAAATATCCTATTACTTTTCCCATTGGAACTGAAAAAGTTTTTATTGTTAATTGAACAGTTTTATATTTTTTAATTCCATATTGATCAATCCATATTGGAATATAAATTGAAGGAGGCATATGAAAAAATCCAATAAAAAATCTTAAAATTATTAAAGTAAGTGATTTTTGAGTAAAATTAAATATTATTAGTAAAATTCCTTTTATGGTAATAAAAAAAAGAAAAGTATATTGTCTATCAAATTTATTTGATATTATCATATATGTTAAAGAACCAAATGCTCTTCCAAATGAATTTACTGAATCAAATAAACTAAATTCTTTATCATTCATTTGTAATTCTAATTTTATTCTTTTAGAAGCAAATGATATTATTCCTGTTCCTACATTCATTATTAATTCAACACTTGTTATTATGAAAAATAAATATATTCTTAAAAAAAATGATAAAGTAACTCTTCTTTTTGTCATTAATTCCTATAATTTAATTTAAAAATATTTACTATTGGCTTATCATCATAAGACCTCATAAAATCGTTTTTAAAATGAAAAAAAAAATATTTAAAAAAAAATATATTTTTTTTTAAACATAAATAACATAATAGATATATTGTAAGTAAAAAAAATCATTATATATATTTTGTATCTCAAAAAAGATTTGACAAAATTTCATTAAATTAAAAAAAATAAAGAATTATTTAGATTTAACAATCATTATATCTTTTTTAATGAATTCCTAATTTTTAGATTCACAAGGAAAAAAATGTGATAATGAAAAATATGTATTATCAACATTCTTTGTTTAAACATTACTGAACATAGTAATAAAACAAAATATATTTATTTTATTTAAATTATAAAGAATAATTTGTGAACTTTTATTCTAATAAATTTATTTATTAATAAAATTGTAAATGAAGAATAAAAAATCTTGTCATTAATTTACCCATTAAAGGATTAAAAGAAATGTATTGAATATAATAATTTTTAAAGAATTAAATGATATCTTTATTTATTATTCTGATAAATTAATTATATATTTAATACATAATTTTTATTTAAATAGAAAAAAACATATATATGATTTTAGTTTATTTTTCTTTTTTATTTTGTTTTATACATAATACTTTAATTCTTCCTTTTAAAAATAATAGATTTCAAAAGAATAATTTATCTTTAAAAGAAATAGTTTCGAATGAAATATTTACAGAAATAAAATTAGGAAATCCAGAACAAAAAATAAAACTACAATTAACATTTTTATCTCATTATATTTTCATAACAAAAGATTATTATAATATAAATAAATCATCAACATATTCAAAATTAGAAACAAAAGAGAAAAAATATTCTTCAAAAGAAATGGATATAGAAGGTTATTTATCAACAGAAAAAATAAATATACAAAATAATATATTATCAAATTTCTCATTTATCTATCTTGAAAATACAACTATAAAAAATTATAATAGAACATTAAAAAACTGTCTTTTAGGTTTAAGACCAAAACCATATTATTATCAAGTAAATTTATTACAACAATTAAAACAAAATAACTTAATAGAATCATATATTTATTCAATAAAATATAATAATGAAAATGAAGGAGAAATAATAATAGGAAAATATCCACATGAATATAATATAAATTATAAAGAAGAAAAATTAAAAATTATATCTGCTGAAATTTTTGCTTCTAAATTTGATTGGAGTACTCAATTTAAAAATATTACTTATGGAAATATTACTAAAGAATATACTTTAAATGGTGAATTTTCATTAGATTATTCTGGAATAATTGGAACTAAACAATATAAAGAAGAAATTGATAAATTATTCTTTAATCAATTATTTAATAATGGTTCTTGTTCTTATGATCAAATTCCTTTTGGAAATGATAATTTTGTTCATTTATTTATTTATATTTGTAACAAAGATATTAATATTATAAATTTTACTTCTTTAAATTTTTTTCATTATGATTTAAATATGAGTTTCACATTTGGAAGTGATTTATTTAAAGAGTTTAATGGAAAGAAATATTTTATGGTTTTTTTACCTGAATATAATATTAATAGATGGATTCTTGGAGAAATTTTTTTAAAAAAATATCTAATTGTTTTAGAACAATATAAAGGAATTATGGGCTTTTATTATGATATAGAAACAAAATCAAATTTTCCTTATTCTTATGTTTTTATAGCCTTTTTATTAATTTTAGTCTTTATTTTAAGTTTTTTACTATATAGAGCATTAAAGAAAAAAAGAAAATTAAGAGCAAATGAATTAGATGATAATTTTGAATATTTACCATCACCTAATTAATAAAAAAAATATACTAAAAAGAAACGAAAAAAAAAAATCAATTTATTTACCTTTAATTTTTTAATAAAAAATAACGAATATTTCTATTCTAATAAATAAAACCAAAAATTCCAAATCAAGTATACCTTAAATAAAATAAATAAAACCCTTAAATATATATAAAAATAAAAAAAATCCAAAAAAAAAAATGAAAGACATGTATGATGAATCATATAACAATCCTTATCACTTTAACCGTCGTTCGAAAGTATCAGCATATCAGCAGAAATTAAAAGACCGAAACAACAACAATTGGATATTACAAAACATGTTTGGAAAAGAGAACCAACAATCAAGAAATATATCAGCTCCTAATTTTAATCAAAATTTTCAAAATAACATTCCAAATTATTCAAGAGATAATATACAAACACCTCCAAATTATAATAATAATCAATATTTAGATCAATATAAAAATAATCCTTATAGAGTTCCAACTTATGTTATGCCTTATCCAATTCAAAATCCAAATGATTCCATGATTAATAATGAATCAATGGATAAAACTTTCGAAGAAACTCCAAAAAGAAATAAGAAGAAATATAGAGAAGATCTTTTACAACAAATTGAAGATAAAAAAAAAAGAGATAAAGATAGAAAAAGACAAGAAGAAGAAATTGATAAATTATATGAAGATAAATACAACAAAGAAATGGAAGAGAATAAAAAAAAAGACAATAAAACAACTCAGAAAAAAAGAAAAAGACCAGAAGATATAGAAACAAATAATCCTCCAATATCACGTAAATATAAACCAAGAGACTATCCAAAAGATAATAATAGTGAAATAGAAAAAGATTATGATAAATTTTTAGATAAGCAATTTAAAAATATAAATTATGATTTGAGTAATAAAATAGATTCAGAATTGAAAAAGCTAAAAAATGCAGGATCTTCAAATTATATTCCATATAATCCCGGAATGAAATCTCAGATAAAAAATAAATATCCAGATAATCAAGACAGAGATCAAAAACAAAGATTATATAATATGATATTTAATGATAATAATCCAAAAAATCATAATTCAAGTGTTCCAAAATATCAACCAGCATATTTTGGTTTTAATAATGAAAATATTCCAACAATTCCAAAAGGAAATTTAGATACTTCATCACAATATATTCCAATTAATCATCCAAGAAATTATTCTCTTCCTCCTTCTAATGAAATGGAACCTATGTATAGAACTTTGAGAGAATTAGAAAATTTAAATCCTAATGATACTAATAGAGGAGGAAAATTTAATCCTAAATATAAAATGAGAGATTTAGATATTATTGATCCTGAAGATGTTAGAAAATACCAAAATTATGATCCAAATAAATATAAAGTCAACTTGAGAAAAGAACCTATTCCTGGTTATGATACTAAACATAGGAGAAAATATCCTGAAAAAGAAAAAGAAAAAGAACCTGAAGATGATTATCCTCCTAGAAAAAGGAATAAATTATATATGTCTGGACCAACTGGTAAAGTTGATGAAGAATCTGAACCAAAATCTAAAAAATTATCTTCTAGAAATATTAGTGTACATGAAGAAGAAATAAAAAATGAAGACGTCAAAACTCCTTTAACAAGAATTCGACCAGGAAAAGAAACAATGGATATGTCCCCAGAAGAAAATCCTCATTTTACAAGAAGATCATCGAAAAAAAGTTCAAATAAACCAAGAAATGAATATCCAATAATTCCAAAAGAAGAACCGATAGAAAACTTAAGAACATCTCGTCAAGAACCATTAAAAGTGAATCCCTTAAAGAAATCAATAAGAAAAGAAGAACCAGAATCAAAGTATAATCCAAATGATATTCAACCTCTCCAAAAAAGAGAAAGCGTCTTCAATAAAGTAAATAAAACAGAAACTGAACCTCCAAAACCTAAAAGACCAGAAAAAAGAATTTTGGAACCTGAAAATAATGAAATATCTGTTGAAGGATATGAAGATGTTAGTGAAGATATTGAACAACATAAACTGACTACTTTCCCAGATCAAGGACATATTAAAGGAATTAAACAAGAAAAAAAAAATGAAAATGATAAACCTGTCGAAGGTGAAGAAATTGTTTTTTCTGGAATTGTTGGTGGAAATAAAGAAAATAATGTTCATAGTTATCATGATTCTAGTGAAGGACAATTAAGAGTTTCTCATAAAATTAATACAATTCCACGTAAAAATAATAATATTCAAAATGATAATAAAGAAAAAAATCCTCCAAATTCAAATAAACCAAGTGAACAAGAATTTTTATTTGATGGAAAAAATGAAGAACAAAAATCAGAAAATTATGGATATGAAGAACCTATTCATTATCAACCTGAATATGAATATGAAAAATATGATAAAAAACCAGAAAATGATAACAAACAAAAAGAAATTGAAATTGAACATTATGAACCTACATTTATTCCAGAAAAAAAGACCTCACTTAAAAGAAAAAAAGAAAATGAAAATGCAAAAAAACAAAATGAAATTGAAATTGAGCATTATGAACCTACATTTATTCCAACACAAGAGAATAAAATTAATAATACACAGCAAAATCAAAATGAAAAAAAACCAAATGAAATTGAAGTTAGTCATATTGAACCAGAATATATTCAACCTCAATATAATAATGAAAAAGAGAAAAATCCATCAATTAATGAAGAAAAAAAAAGTGAAATAATTGATTATACAGAACCAATAACAACACAACCACAAATTAATAATAAGAAAAAAAATAAAATTCCTTCAGAAACAATACCTCCAAAAAAAGAAGAACAAAAAGAAATTGAAATAGAAGGTTATTATGATAACTATGTGGATCCAAATCAAGAATATGAAAAAAGAATTAGAACTCCAAGTAAAATTATAAGTGAAAGAGATAGTGAAGAGCAAGTTTATCAACCTGAAGGGTTTTTAGATGAAAGTGCAAATAAATATAAACATAAAGTTTCAGGTCGTTCAAAAAAAGAAATAATACCTGAAACATATGATGAAGCATGGATTATTAATGGACAAGGTATTACTCCTATTCCTGTTGATGACATTGATAAAATGTCAGGAATTATAGAAGGTCAAAAAATTGATGATTTAATTTCTTATAATGATCCTTCAGAAAATAATCTTAAATTACATAATATATATACAATCAATTATTCATCGAAGGAACCGATTGAACCAATTGAACCAATTAACATTGAAAATATAAGTTATGAGGATCCTGAAATTCAAAAAAATATGAAACATTATATTTATGCAGGAAATACAAAAAAGAATGAACCTTTAATAGAACAAGAACCAATTAACATTGAAAATATAAGTTATGAAGATCCTGAAATTCAAAAAAAAATGAAACATTATATTTATGCAGGAAATACAAAAAAGAATGAACCTTTAATAGAACCAGAACCAATTGAACCAATTGAACCAATTGATATTGAAAATATAAGTTATGAAGATCCTGAAATTCAAAAAAATATGAAACATTATATTTATGGAGGAAGTAAAAATAAATTAGCACAGCCATCAGTGATTTCTAATACAAGTCATGATTCAGGAGTGATAGATGGAATAAATGAAGAAAGATTATCATATAACGATGAATCAATAGACAATAAAAAAAAACATCATTTAAATACAATCAATTATGAACACATAGACAATGAACCAAAGGTTCCTGTTGAAGTAAATGAAATAAGATATGAAGATACAGATGAACCTAGAAGACATTTTATTGTAACAGGAAAGAAAAATAAAATAGAACCTGAAATTGATAAAAAAGAATTAGAAGCAAGTTATATATCTGGAATAATTACTCCAAAAGAACAAATAATTGTACAAAATATTAGTTATGAAGATGATAATGCTTCAATGAATAAGAAACATAAAGTTTATCCTCTTTCTTTTAAAACAATAGAAGAAAAAACACCAGAAAGTATAAATGTATCATACACAGGAAGTCATCAAAGTGGAGATATAGTAGATGATCCCAATCCAGCAATAAATCAAAATGATTTTCTTGATAAATTTAGTGATAATTCAAATAATTTAAAAAAACATAAAGTTACAGGAGGTTATGTAAAACAAGAAGAAATTCCAATACAATCACAATCTTATAATGCTGGATTAATGGGAGAACCTGATATTATTGATTCTGGAATTATTAATGGTGGAAAAGTTGAACCAGTTGAATTTGATAAATTATCTTATAATGATAGTGTTATTAGTGAAAGAAGACATAAAATTTTTAAATTAAATAAAGAAAAAAATCCAGAACCAGTTGAATTTGATAAATTATCTTATAATGATAGTGTTACTAGTGAAAGAAGACATAAAATTTTTAAATTAAATAAAGAAAAAAATCCAGAACCAGTTGAATTTGATAAATTATCTTATAATGATAGTGTAATAAGCGAAAGAAAGCATAGAATAACTAAATTAAACAAAGAAAAGATAGATCCAAATGAAATAGCAATTAATATAACAGGAACTATAAATGGAGAAGGTGGTTCATATATGAGTTATATAATAACACCAGAACCAATTATAGATATTCAAAATATAAGTTATGATGATTCAAGTGTAATAAAAGGAAAAAAACATAATGTTCCAGAATTATTTATAATACAACCACAAGTACCAGAAGAACAAGAAGAAGAAGAAGAAGAAATTAGTGAAAGTTCAATAATAAAAGGAATAAAAAATTTAGAATTTGATGATCCAAGTTTTTCAAAAAAGAAACATAAAGTAGTAACAAATTATGATATATATGAACCACCAATAATAGTAGAACCAGATATTTTAGATTATGATGATCAAAGTGTAGTATCAATTAAAAAGCATAAAATATCAAAACTAAATCCTCCAAATTACCAAGAAGAGTTAATATCAGAATTTAATTTAACAGGAACTGTAATTGGAAAAAAAGAAGAACAAAATGAATTATATTATGAAGATTTGGAGAAAAAAAATTATAAACATAAAATATCTTCATTATCAAATTACCAAATAGAAGGTGTAATATTAGGTAATGATCCATATAAAGAAGAAGGAATAATAGAAGGTATCCAATTAATAGATCAAAAAGAAATTTTATTTGATGATACATCAATAGAAAAAGGAAAGCATAAAATTCAAGGTTGTAATCCAGGAAAAAATGAAGAACCACCAAAACCAGAAGAACCATTATATTATGATGATTCTTCAAAAATTGTCAATAAACATAAAATTAATTCTTTAAATACTTATACTATTAATGGTTTAGTATTAGGTGATGAACCTTATATTGAAACTGGTGAAATTCAACCTGTTCAAATTATTGAAGCTCCTAAAGAAAGTTTATATGAAGATAATGATAATAATATTAAATCACATAAAGTTATTGCTCCAAAAAAAAAAAGTGAGCAATTAAACGATGAAGTTGTTATTGAAGGAATAATTGAAGGTATTAATACTCCTGATGAATTTTATACTGGATTAATTAATGGTTATAAAAATGATTTTCAAATTCCTTCTTTACAAAAAAATGAAAGTGAACATGATAGAAGTTTAAGTCAAGTTTATATTGATAGAACTGATAATTTAGATGAACATGATATTAATTTGGATAATATTATTTTTTAATGATTTTTATATCCATTTTTTTTTGATTATTTCATTTTGGTTTTTATTTTTTATTTGAAAAATGTTTCTAAATTTTATTTTTATTTTTTATTATTTGATTGATGTAAGTAAATTTTATATATGATATTAATTTGATATTTTTTATTATTATTAAATTTTTTATTTTTTTAATTTTTTTTTTGATTATCAAAATCTAATATTACTCAATATTTATATTTAAGTTTTATTAAACATTTTCAATCATTATCTTTTTTTGAATTTATTATAATTATTATTAATCTTTTCCTTTTAGTTTTTTTATGATTCAATGAACTTTAAATTTTTTAATAAAGATTTTGTATATAAATTCAGTTAATTTTTATTATCTAATAATCAAAAATAAAAAATAATTCCATAATAATAATTTATGTATTTTTTACATACAAATTAAAAATAACTAAATTAAAAAAGCATCAATAAAAAAAATATAATTATAATGGAAAAAGAAAGTTCAAATAATTTCAAAGGAATTTATTCAAAAAAGATAAATTTAAATACACTACAAAACAGAATAAAAAAGGAAATCAAAAAAGAAGAAAAAGACAATTGTTCAACATCAATAAACAGTATGAATACATATCATTCAATTAACACAGAAAAAGATAACATTCCAACATTTATAATTGATTTTAATAAAAATGAAAAAAAATATAAACCATTATCAAGACAAAGAAATAATAGTTTCAATAATTTAAGAAAAACAACAGAAGAAATACCAATAACTTTAAATATAAATAATTCTTCAAAAGATGATTTTCAAAATATTTCTTCTTTAAATAATACAACTTTATCAAATTTAAAAACAAATTTTACTATAAGAAGAAAAGTTGATGAAGCATTTCGTTGTTCTCAATGTCCTTTAATTCCTTTTTTAAATTTTGAAATAAATAATAAAGAAATATTAATTAGTGAAAAATGTGAAAATAATCATTATAATAAATTAAATTTAAGAGATTTTATAGAAAAAAATAGAAAAAATAATTTAAATGAAGTTAAATGTTGTAAATGTCAAAAATTCCAAAAAACTGAAAAAGTGCCTTTTTCATATTGTAGATTATGTAATTTATTTTTTTGTAATGAATGTACGATAAATCATTCTTGGCAACATAATTTAATTACTTCAAATGAATTAGATTCAATGTGTTATAATCATGTTGAAAAATTTATTTATTTTTGTGAAAAATGTAATAAAAATTTATGTAGTAAATGTTATAGAGAACATAATAAAAATTTTTCTGAACATGAAATTATTTTATTAGGAAAAAAATTTTTAAGTGAAATTGAATTAAGTAAAATTAAAAATAAATTAATTAAAGAAGAAAGTTTAATTATTTATAATAAGGAAAAAGTAGAAAAAAAAATTGAAGAGTTAAATAATATTATTAATGAAATAAAAATAAATTATGAATATTATAAAGAAGTAATTGAAAATAAAATTATAATAATAAAAAAATTATTAAGTATATATAATAATGGAATAAGACAACAAAATTTAAATTTTGAAATAATTCAAAATATAAGAAATACATTAAATTTTAATTTTAATATTGATTTTACTTTAACAGATAATTTAATCAAAAATAATTTTGTAAATTTAAATATTTCAAATCAAAATAACTTTTCAATTAATGGTATTTGTATGGAAGAAAAAAAAATAGAAATTAATAATGATTTTTCAATGTCATTATATAATGAAATTGAAAATATGAGACAAAGTGTTTTAAATTGTGAAATTGGAGTTAATACTGAAGAATACATTAATTATAATTTAAATAATAATAAAAAAAATGAATTTACAATTAATTTAAAAAAAAAAAGAAGTAAAAGTTTTAGTAATAATTTACAATGTATTCAAGAAATTAAAGAAAATGTTTTTGCAGAAAAAAAAGAAGGTAAATTTGAAATTAATAATTTTGGGTCTATTAATTTTTTTTCTCAAAGAAAAATGGACAATTATATTATTCAAAAAATTAATAATGAAAGTTTTATTTTAAAATCTAATAAATGTTTTAAAGATTATTTTATTGTTAATAATAATATTTTAATTGAAGGTAATTCAAAAAATTTTATTTTTAAAGAAGAAAATTGGTTTTATGAAATTAAAGGAATAAGAAATTATATGTTTAAAAATCTCAAAGAAGAATTTAATATATATTTTGAATTATTATCATATGAAAAGAAATCTAATTTACTTTATCAATATGAAAATCTAATTTCAAATATTAATTATTTTAATATTTTAGGAAACAAAAAAAAAAAAATCGAAAATATCAACGAAGAACAATTCACAAAAAACAATACATTAATTGATAATAAATTATTAAAATCTCAACTTTATTTTATTGAAATTAATAATCAATTATCAATTTTTGGAAATAATGTGAAAAATAATGTAAAGGAAAAAAAATTTAATATATTAGATATTGAAAATAAAGTAAATTGTATTGATATTATAAATATAAATATATATAAAATTTTATCAATAATTAATTTTAATATTGAAATCTTAAATTCAAAAATAAAAGATTTAACTATTGATTCTAACATAAATTATGAAATTATAGGAGAAGAACAATCAACAAATAAAAAAAATATTAATTCCACGTTTGTAGAGCATAAAAAAACACATATTTTTTCAATTGAAACATATAATAATATTGAAATTTTAAACACAAAAAAGCAAAATGAATTATCAATTAATTCTGAAAATATGAAAAATATAAGAGAAACTAGTATAAATAATCCTCAACTTTTAGATAAGCAAAATCACCAATTGTTATTTATAGAAAATTCAATAAATAATATTGAAATTATAAATATAAAAAAACCAAATATTTTATTTATAGATTCTAATATAAATAAAATTGAAATTGTAAATAATCATAAAAAATCAGAAATAAATATCAACAACTCTGAAATAAGAAATATAAAAAATCAAATTAATTTATCAATAAATTCAATCAACATTGAAATTTTAAATAAACCAAAAACTCAAATAAAATATTCTCAAAATATAGAAATAAATATAGAAATAAAATCAAATAAAAAGCAAATTGAATATTTAATAGAATATTTTAACATTGAATTAAAATCAAAAATAAAAAATTTTGCAATTCTAGATTTCACAAAGAAAAACAATTTAAAAGAATATGAAAATAGTAGATATTCAAATACATCTTCATTATCAGATGATAAATTTCAGATATTAAAAATAAATAATAATCAAAATTACTTAATATCAAAAGAAACAAATATAAGTTATGAAACTCCAATAAAAAACCAAAATTTAAATATATCAAACAAAAGTAATAATAAATTTTTATTAGAATTAAATGAAAAACCAATTTCTTCATTAAGTTTTAGAGAAAGATTAGAAAAATTTGATAAAAAAAATATTAATGTAAATGAAAATATAAGTTATATATCTTCAATAAGTTCAAAAGATAAAACTTCTTCTATTCAAAGATATCAAATGATTAATGAACATATTGGAAATATTAATTGTTTAATTGAAATTAAAAATAAAGATTTTATTTCTTGTTCTGATGATAAAACTATTAAACTTTTTGATTCTAATAATTATTATCAAAATAAATTAAGTTTAACTCCTCATTCTCAAAGTATTATTTATTTATTAAAATTAAATGATGATTTTATTTTATCTTGTTCTTTAGATAAGAATATTAAATTAATTCAATTATCTAATAATAATAATTATAGTATAATTAAACAAACTATTTCTATTCATAGTGAAAAAATAAATAAAATGATTTTATTGAAAAATAATCAAATTGCTTCTTGCGGAAGTGATAGTTTAATATTAATTTTTGATTTTAATCAAAGAGAAAATTGTTTAATGATATTTAAAAAAATTATTAGTAAAAGTTTTGGAATAGATAATATTATTGAATGTGAAAAATACAATAATTTATATGCTTTTTCAGAAAAATCAAATTTAATTGAAATATATGATAATCAAAATTATGAATTAAAAAATAAAATTGAAAGTATAAATTATATAGGAGGAAATAATGGAGTAATTATATATAAAGATGATTATTTAATTTTTTGTGAAATTAATGGAATATCAATATTAAATTTATTAAATAATCAAATTGAGAAAAAATTTGATTATAAAACTTCATATAATTATTTATTTAATTGTTTATTATTTATTAGAAATGAATATTTATTTGGAGGTGGAATAGAAACAATAGATAATAAGAAAAAAATAATAATAAAAATTTGGAGAGTTGAAAATAAAGATAATAATATAATTTTAGAAGATTTTGATATTAAAAATAATCCTCATTCAAAACCAATATTTTGTTTTCTTGAATTATCAAATAAAAAAATTGTTACAGGTTCTGAAGATTCATAAATAAAAATATGGGATTTTTACCCAGAAAAAAAAGCAGATTAAATAAAATTATTTTGATATAATATAATTTATATATTTATATATATAAAGAACAATCAAAAAAAGTCTAAAAAGAATTAAAAAAGAAAAAAAAGGAATCCAAGGTGTCTGATATCTTTTTTAAATAACAAAATAGTAATTCAGTAAAATAAAAGAAGATTTATTCGAATAATGATTTTTTAAATAAAGAAAATAAATAAAATAATACTACACTATAAAAAAATTTACAATTATATTATTTTTTGAAAATCTTTTATTGGACAAAAGATGTTTTTAATAATAATAAAATTATATTTATTAAACCTTAAATTTTAAATTACTTAATTCAATAACAAAAATGTTATAAAAAAGGAATATAATTTGAGTTATGTTGAGTTAAATTATCTAAAAAAATTTTTTGAACATCCTGCCTGGGACTCGAACCCAGAACCCCCAGATTAGAAGTCTGATGCGCTTCCATTGCGCCAGCAAGACGTATATATAATTTAAAGTTTTTAATTAATATTTTATTTCATTTTATTTATTATTTATTTGTCAATTTTTATATTTGTTCATTTAACTATTCTTTTTGGGTTTTTATTTTACAAACATTTAGATTTTTTTTCTCCTTAATTTTGAATAAAATAAATTTTTTTTTCAAAATTTTCTAAAATCATATATTTATATCCCAATTATTTTTATATAAATGATTTTGCATCAATAAAAACATATTTAAAAAATCTAATAAGTCTTATAAATTTATCTCCTTTAAATTCAAAAAATAAAACAAATTAATTATTAAATGGTTTTCATTTTATTATTAATTAAAGAAATATTAAATTTATAATAATTATACTATAATTAGAAAAATATTTAGTAAAAATTTTTATGTAATTCAAGTAAATTTTGGTTTATATTATTATTAGTTTGTTTACTTATTAGATTGAAACTTATAATTTCTTATTATATATATATAATATATTTTATTGATTAATGAATTATTTAACTAATTTTTATTGAAATTTAAAAAAAAATGAAAAGCGAACTTATAGAAAAATCGTCAGAAACCTATTTAAATCAAGAAAACTTAATAAATAAATCAATAAATTTAGAAGAAGAAGAAAAAAAAATATCATTAATCAATTTAGAACAAGAAAAAAGAAGAAAGGAGAAAAAAGAAAATGAAGAAAATAAAGAAAGAAGAATAAATTACCTAATATCTTCCTCAAATAATATATGTGAAAAAAAAAGCCCAGAAAAAAGTAAAAAAGAAGAAAAAGAGAAAAAAATGAAAATTAAATTATTTGAAAAAGAAATGATATATTCAAAAGAAAAAAATGAAATAAATAAAAAAGAAAAAGTGTCAAAAAAATTAAAAATAACAACAACAAAGACAAAGAAAAAAAAGGAAAATACAAAATCAAGAGCATTAAAAAAATTATCAAAACTAGAAATAAACATGAATAATAATAATTCATATGAAATTAACAAAACTCAAGAATTAAATAATAATATAAAAATATTAAAATCAGAAAGAATAAATAATTTATCTTTGAAAAAAAAAGTCAAAAATCAAAAATCAAAAATAATAATTCTTCCTCCAATAAAAAATTTACAAAACGAAAAAAATTCAAAATTAACATATTGTATATATAAAGGAAATAATGATAAATTAATAGAAAAATGTTTTAAATACAGAAAAGAAATTTGGCAAAAATCAGAATATCCATTATCAAAATATTGTGATTTATTATGGACTCCTTTAAGTAAAGATATTGATTTTAAAATGTTAGAAAATAAAAAACAATATGTTAATCATTTAGAATATCATGATGAAATAACAAATAAAAGAAATTTATATTTAACTTTATTAAATTATTGTGAAAATAAACATTATAATTTATTTAATTTTTTCCCTTTTACTATTATATTCGAATTAAAACATAAAACTTTAGAAACTCAATTAAATCAATTTAAATATCTTTATGATAATATTGATAATTATGTTTATGGAATAAATAATGATTTATTTTATCATAAATATAATGAAATATTTTATACTTATCAATCAAAAAAATTTGGAAGTGAACAAAGAATTTTTTTCCCAAAAACACATTATGAAGGATATAATTTATGGTTAATAAAAGCAATAAATTTAAACCGCGGAATGGGAATCAAAGTCGAAAATGATTTAGATAAAATAGAAAAAGAAATAATTAATATTAATAACAATTTAAAAATGGAAATATCAAATAAAAAAAAAAGAAAATGTAAATGTATAATAATACAAAAATATATTGAAAAACCATTATTATATCAAGGAAGAAAATTTGATATTAGATTGTGGGTTTTATTCATAGGAAATAAACCAGATGATGTTTATATATTTAAAGAAGGTCATTTAAAAGCAACTTGTGGAAATTATGATTTAAATTCTAAAGATTTATTTATTCATTTAACTAATTATAGTATTCAAAAATATAATTCTGATTTTTCTAAAATTGAAATTGGAAATGAAATTCCTTTTAAGGACTTACAAAAAGATTTAGATTCAAAAAAAATTAAAATTAATTTTAGAAATAATATTTATCCTAAAATTGTTAGAATTGTTAGAATTACAGCTGGAGCAGCAAAAGATAAAATAAATAGAATGAAGAGAAAAAATTGCTTTGAAATTTATGGTTATGATTTTATGATTGATGATAATTATAATCCTTTCTTAATAGAAATTAATACTAATCCTGGATTTGAAATTTCTTCTCCTTTAATTGATATGCTTTTACCTAGATTAATTGATGATGCTTTTAAATTAACTATTGATGCTGATTTCTATCTTAGTAATATATATATTAATTCTCCTTCTAATTTCCCTGTTGAAGGATATTCTAATAATGAAAATATGTTTGAAAAATACAGTGTATTATAAATTTATTTTATTAATGATAATAATACAAAACATACTTTATATTTAAAAGATATTCCTAATTATAAGCCTTATATTTATAATCTTTATATAAATTAAAAAAATTTATCAAACAAAATAAATATACAAATAATTATTATATATGAGACAATAAAAAACTAAACCAACAAAAAAATAATAGATTAAAAAACATCATTAACAGAAAAAAATGAATAAAAAAAATACATAAAAAAATAAAAAAAATAAAACAACATGGTAGAACTCCTTCCTGATCCATTTGAAGACCGTGTAATAAAGGAAGTATCCCCTCCTCCTCACCTTCCCTTTCCTCATTCAAAATTATTTCCAAAACCAAACATTCCAGATTGGAAGGCGATACGTCACCATTTAGCTATAGAGGGTCGTATAGACAAGTCATGCCTGATGGAATTACTCTCACTATTCGAAGCGCAAATAAAATCGGAGCCAAACATCCTTAAAATACAAGACCCAGTGACAGTAGTAGGTGACCTCCATGGTCAGTTCTATGACTTACTAAAGTGCTTAGAAGTAGGAGGAAATCCAGATGACACTAAATACCTTTTTCTAGGTGATTATGTTGATAGAGGCACTTATTCTATTGAAAATTTAATTTTGTTAATGTGTATCAAATTAAATCATAAAAATACTATTCTAATGTTAAGAGGAAATCATGAATGTAGACAAATGACTTCTTTCTTTAATTTTAAAATGGAATGTGAAGTTAAATATGATTCTGAAATATATTTAAGAATTATGGAAGTATTTGATTGTTTACCAATAGCATGTTTAATAAATGAGAAATTTATAGCAATTCATGGAGGAATATCACCTGAAATAGATAAAATAGATGATATAATGAAAATAAATCGTTTTTCAGAACCACCTCGTTCAGGTGCAATGTGTGATATGTTATGGAGTGACCCTTGTGATAAAGATGAAGATGCTGTTAAAACAAGTTTTATTAATAATACTAATAGAGGTTGTTCTTATGTTTTTGGATGTAAAGCTGTAATTCCTTTTCTTAAAAAAAATGAAATTATAAGTATTATTAGAGCACATGAAGCTCAATTAGAAGGATTTAAAATGTATAAATGGAATAATAATGTTGATTTTCCTTCTGTTATTACAATTTTTTCAGCTCCTAATTATTGTGATGTTTATTCTAATAAAGCTGCTGTTATTAAATTTAAAAATAATATGGTTAATATTCAACAATATAATTATAGTCCACATCCATTTATTTTACCTAATTTTTTAAATATTTTTACTTGGTCTATTCCCTTTGTTTCTGAAAAAATATCTGAAATGCTATTACATATTATTAAAAAAGATCCTTCTTTTGATGATAATAATGAAAATAATTCTACAGTTATTGAAGATACTATTACTGATTCTTTAAGAATGAAGGTTAAATTTATTACTATGTTAATGAAAATGTATAGAACTTTAAGAGAAGAAAGTGAATTAATTATGAAATTAAAAGGCTTTTGTCCTGGAAATAAAATTCCTAGAGGTATTTTAATTCAAGGTCCTGAAGCTTTGAAAACTGCTTTAGAAAGATATAAAAATGTTAAAAATTTAGACCGGGTGAATGAAGGTATGCCTAAAAGTTATCATTAAAATAATAATTATAATTTATTGTTATTTTTTTATATGGTTTTTAAATATTTAAAAATATTATTAAAAAAAATATTGGGATTTTTTTATGAATTTTTTAATTTTTTTATCTTTTTATAGTTTTTATTAAAGGTTATCATTGATTCTTAAATTTATTAAAAATTTTATGTATGTTAATAGTAGAGCTTTCAATTCAGGTAGGATGAAATTTTTTAATATGAAAACAAAATAATATTTAAATATATTTGAAAAAGAAATAAATTATTAATTCAAAAGTAAAAAATTAATTTAAATTCAGATTTTAATTCATTTCTTTATAGTAAAGACATTGAGCATATATATAAGAAAGAAAAGAAAATTATACTATTCATCTTGAATTTTAAAATATTTGTTTTTTTTATTTCATTAATTCAATAATTTTATTTTTTTTAAAAAGAAAAAAATACAAATATGAATAATTTAAAAAGGGAATTTCAAGAGAATATTAGTTTACTTAATATTTCCGAAATTGAGAGTGATGAGGAAAAAAATAAGGAAAACGATGATATCTTGGAAAATGAAAAATTGAAAAAGTTTTTAATTGATTCTGCTAAGAAATTTAATTTAAATTATATTGAAAGAACCAATAATAATACTAAAAAAGATGATAAACATTTATCAAATGAAATGTTTGATAATGAAGAAAATGATATTGTCAATTATAATGATTTAAACTTCACAATGATAGAAAAAGTGTTTAAAATAATATCTTCAATAACAAATAAATGAAAAAATAAAACCAAAAAAACAAAAAACAAAAATATTAAATTTTAAATTTAAAAAAAAATATATTATACTAATTAATTATCTTAAATTGCATTTATAAAAATGGTAAAAATAGATAAAAAAACAAAAAAAAAGAAAAGAAAAAACAATTAAAAAGACAAAAAAACACAAAAAAAAAATTGAATTCATTCCTACAAAAGCAAATTTAAAAAAATTACATAAATATAATTCACAATAAAATATTATACCGAAATGTCTAATAGACAATTATAATAAATTATATTAAAAAAAAAGTAGATTTATAATTCTTTAACAATTCATTTATCGATAAAATCAGTTAATTGTCCAATATATAATTAATCATATATAATAAATTATTTAATGAAAGAAGAAATTTAAAATTCATATTTGTTTTTAAATAAAGTCCTTTAAATTATAATAAAGATGAAAAAACTTATAAAATTAAAGTGAATTAAAAGATCATATAGTTCTTTCTGCTCTTTTTAAATTTATTCTGGAAAAAAAATTTTCTTAAGATTAAAGTTACTGAAAATGAAGTTTGAAAAAAATAAATACATGAATATATGAAAAAAATATTTATTGGAAAAAATGAAAAAAAAGGTAATATGAATTTAAAACTCACTTTTTCTGAAATTCAAAGTAATGCTAATAAACATAAAGCTGGCCAAATATTAACTTTTGAAAAAAAACTTAAAGTCACACTTTAGATTGTTTCAAAATATTATACTTTAAATAATTAAGATTTGATTTTTTTCTTTAATTTATTTTTTTCAAAAATTTTTTTTAATTAGAAAATGCATTCAAAATATTAAATTAAACTTTATAACTTTATAAACATTGTAAAATAAAATAATAAAATAAAAAAATATATTAAGAAATATAATTATCCTCTCTCATTTTTTTAATTCTCAAATCTAATTTTTTCATATCTTTATAAATATCATTTCTTTTTTCCATAATTTTTCCTTGAAACTCAATAAAAAATTCAATTCTATTACTCAAAGTAATAAACTCTCTAGAATAAGGACTAAATTTATTAGATTGTGTTTTATTTAATTCTTTAATAGTATCTTTAAGAGGTCTAATAATATCATAATCATTCATAATTTTATTATAATTAAACCCATTACAATTTTTTTTAATAATTCCAATATATTGTTGAATAATATTTTTAGCTAATTCTTTTTCATTTTCCAATTCGTCAGTTAATTCTAAAATTTCAAGCATTCTTTTTTCATGAGGTTCTAAATTTAAAAAATTAGTGATAGTGACAATAATCATACTAGTTAAAAAAACTCCACTTAAACAACTGATCATAGAAATAATTCTTCCTCCAGTAGTTTTAGCAGTAATATCACCATAACCAACTGTAGTCATAGTAATTAAAATTAACCAAATAGCATCAATATAATTATCTAAGGAATCATTTGCTGGTCTTTCAAATATTCTTACTGAATATGCCATTGTAAATAATATTAGAAGAAAACCTGATATATATAATTTAATAGGAGAAAATTGAGCTAAACATTTTAAACAATATAATAAGGAATTATTAAATGAATATTGACGACATGAATATTGAGAATCTATATCCATAAAGGTACTTATATATAAAAATGGTCTTATTATAAAATATACTCTAAATAATAAAAATGCTAATACCATTGAATTAAATGAATAAGGTGAAGTATATTCATCTGTTTTTTCAGTAAATTTTATTTTGAGAAACATTGGAGAAGGATGAAGACCAAAAAAAATTAAATATATTATTATTCTTATATATCTACCAGTTGATATTAATGTTGCTCCTACATTTTCATATTTTGCTTCAATATCTCCTTTTAATATTATTTTTTCTTTCATTATTATTCCAATGAAAAATAATAGTGTTTGTAAATGTAAAAAATATAATAATAATAATTCTGAATTATCTGGTTTTTCTTCATTATTTTTATATGATATTTCATAATAAACTATTCCAGTTAATAAACTTAAAAAAGCCGAAAGAGAAATTAATATTTCTATATTTAATGATTTTCTATAATATTCTAAAGCTGCTTGATGATAATATTCTGTTTCTACTAAAAATGTTTTTCCTGATAATTTTTCATATATTTCATGAAATTTACGAATAATATTTAAATGTTTTGATTGTTTTGCAATTTTTTTTTGTACTTTCACATCTTTAAATATTGATGAATCTAATAAACTTTGTCTTTTTGATATTGAATCTTTTTTTGTCATTGAATTTTCTTCTTTTATTATATTTGATTTTATATCTTCACTATTATTTATATTATTTATATTTGAATTATCTATTGATATTGTTTTTGATTCTGGTTTATTATTTTCATTTAAATTTTGATTTAATTCTAATTTACTATTATTATGATTTTGAAATAATTCTAATTTTTTTATTTCTTTATTTTCTGATGAATTATTCTCTGATTTAGAAAATTCTATATTACTTAATGAAAAATTTTGATTTTCTATTTTTTGAGTTTTTTCCTTATTTAATTTCTTTTTCTTTGATTTTGATTTTTTTGATTTTTGATTTTTTTGTTTTTTTTTGATTTTTTTCTTTTTTTTTCTTTTTTCTTCTTCTTCTATACTTTCTTCTTCTGAATCTTCTTCATCTATACTTTCTTCTTTATCTGAAATTTTTTCATCTTTCATTTTTAATTATTTCATTTTTTTCTAAAATATTTAATTTTATTAAATAATATTTTTTTTATTTTCCTTTAAAATAATTATTTTCACGTCATCAAACAATTTATCAATTATGATAAATCCTTCATTACAATATAATATAATATTTAAATAAAATAAAAAGAAATAACTTAATCTAATTCTTATTTCAAAATTCTTTTTTTCAACAATAAAATTTTAAATTTCTTTTTTTTCCTTTAAAATCATTAAAAAATAAAATAAAAAATAAAAAAAAAATAATGGAAAAAAAACCAGAAGAAGAAAAGAAAGAAGAAGAAGAAGAGGAAAAAGAAAAAGAAGAAGAACCCGAGAAGAAAAAGAAAAAAAAGAAGAAGCATCATAAAAAGAAAAAACAAGGTCCAAAACAACCAAATAGTGGAATCCGTGAAAATCCATATCGTTCATTATTTAAACCTCCAGAAAATATAGAAATAACAAATTCAAGAGCACAAGACAATTCTCATTTTAGAGTTCTTGGTTCATGGGAAGAAAAACCATGGACTCAAACGTAAGAAAAAAAAATATATGTTTCCTTTTTTTAATAATTATAGTAATTTCCCAACCAAAGATATTGATGAATTATTCCCAAATAATGATTGGCCAATAGGAATCCTACAAGAATACTCTTCCAAGTAAAATAAAAACTAATAATAATTTTTTTCCAAAAAAATAGTAATATATGGCGTTCAACAGATAAAGAGAAAATAGAATTAGAGAGAACAATGCAGACAGATATCCAATCCTTCCGTAAAGGAGCTGAATGTCATCGTCAAATTCGTAAATATGCTCAACAGATAATAAAACCAGGTCGTAAAATGATAGACATAGTAATTGACATAGAAAAATGTTTAAACTTCATAACGAATGCACATGGTCTCGATATAGGACAATCCTTCCCTACAGGTTGTTCCTTAAACAACGTAGCAGCTCATTATACTCCTAACCCAGGTGATGAGACTGTATTACAAAAAGATGATATATGTAAGATCGACTTCGGAACCCATGTGAATGGTCTTGTTATTGATTGTGCATTTTCAGTTGCATTTAATCCTCGATATGATAATCTATTGCTCGCGACAAAGGAGGCTACAAATGAAGGGATAAAGACAGCAGGAATAGATGTTAGAATGGATGAAATAGGGAAAGTAATACAAGAAGTAATTGAATCATACGAAGTTGAAATAGATGGCAAAATGAAAAAATTAAAACCAATAAAAAATCTATGTGGACACACAGTAGGAAGATATATAGTTCATGCAGGAAAGACAGTACCATGTGTGGAGAATTATAGAAATATGAAGATGGAAGAAGGAGAAATGTATGCAATAGAAACATTTGCTTCAACAGGGAAAGGAGAAGTAAAACCAATGATAGATTGTTCACATTATATGCTTGAACAATATGCAACAGGAGAAAATTTAAGGAAGAAAGAAGAGAAAGAATTATTTGAATATATTAAAGGGAAATATTCTACTCTTGCTTGGTGTAAGAGATGGTTAGTTGAAGATGGATTTAAAAATGTAAGTCTACCTTTAAGACATATGATTAATGCTGGGGTAGTACAAGAATATCCCCCTCTTGCTGATATCGATGGCTCTTTCACTAGTCAGTTTGAACATACTTTTATGCTTTTACCTACTAAAAAAGAAATTTTCACTGTTGGCGATGATTATTAATTTTTTTATAGGGATTGATAAAAAATAAAAAAAGATAAAATCAATTTTTTTTCACTTTTTTTCAATCTTTATTTTAAACTTTTTTTTCTGATTTTCTTTTTTTATAATAACATAATTAATTAATTAATAATGGATTATAATTTCAAAAGTGATTTATGTCCTATATGTTCACAAGGATTAAATTATCCTGTTGAATGCATAAATTGTAAAAATTTTTTTTGTCTAGAATGCGCCAAAGAAATTATAGAAAAATCGAATAAAAAACAAAAAGAAAATAATGATGAAGAAAAAAAAGATATATCATCATGTCCTCTTTGCAAATCATCTCCTTTTTTATATCAAGAAAATAGAGCTTTTATTCAAGTAATAAAAGATAGACTTTATCAATGTAAAATTTGTAAAGAAGACTTTTCATATAATGAATATATTAAACATAAAGAAATTTGTAAAATATATAATTGTGGATTTTGTAAAAAAATTTGTAATGGAGAAAAAGATTTATTGTACCATTTTTCAAGTAATATTTATCATAGAGAATATATTATTAATATTATGAATTTATCGAAAAAAGTATCTGAAGAAAAAATATTTCTTCTTACATTAAAATCTCAAGAAAATCAATTAAATCATAATGAAATATTAATTGATATTATCAAACGCAAAAAAAATAAAGAAAAAAATTCATCTCTTTTTTTCAAATCAAATCATAAAAATAATGAATACAATTTTAATAATGAAGAAAATGAAGTAAAAAAAAAAAAAAATTCAGTAAAATTTCAAAATATAATATATCAATTAAAATTAGAATCAAATAAAAAAAAGATGTTAAAGAATTCATCAAGTGATGTAAATATTTTTAATAATATTCCAGAAAAATTAAATTTTGACATAATTAAAAATTTACCTCTTAATCTTAAATATGATATCGAATCAGATTTAATATATTGCTATAAAGATTCAAAATTAGATTGTGAATGTTGTAAAGATCATATTTGCAAACCTGGAAATTGTTTATGTAAAAATTGTATGAACAAAAATAAAAAATATCATTGTATCAAAGAATATTATTTAATTAATAAAGAAGGAAGAGTGGCAAAATATATTAATCAAACTTTTCAATGTTATTATTTTTTTACTGAAACATACCAATATAATAATAATACATATATTAAAAAAATGAGATGTAATTATCTTAATACTTGTAAAGCTTGTAAAGAATTAACTCTTTTAATTGGAAAATATTTTCCTCAAAAATTAATTGATAGATTAAGAATTCTAAAGTAATTAAAATTTATAAATTTTTAAATTTATATTTTTAAAATAATAGTTAAATAATATCTTTTTAAATTTATTTACATAAAAATGAAATTAAAAAGAGATACATTTGAATGTCCAATATGTTGTGAAATATTAAAAGAACCAGTTGAATGTTTAAATTGTAACAATAATTTTTGTAAAGAATGTGTTCAAAAAATAATTGAAAAATCAAAAGAAAAAAATACAGAAGATAAATGTCCTTTATGTTCAACAAGTCCTTTTCTTTGTAAACAAAATTTTGTTTTAGATAATTTATTATCTAAAAAAAACAATTGTAAAATTTGTGGAGAAACATTTAATAAATTAGAACAATTAGAAATTCATATGAAAACATGTAAAAAATTTATATGTTTTTTATGTAATCAATCATATAATGGGAAACAAAATTTTTTTAATCATTTTTTAGAATCAAATCATAAAAATAGTATAATTAAAATAATGAATAGATTTAAACAAAGTGAACGACAACAAATATTATTATATTATGAAAAAGAAGTAAATAAACCTACATTAACTAGAAATGAATTATTATTTGCAAAAATAAAAAAAAATAAAAATAAAAATATAAATCTGGATCTTACAACTTCTGTTGTTTTTAGTGAAAATAGTAATTCTGATTTTAATTTGAAATCTCAAGAATACGAAGAAATGAGTTTTAGAGAAAAATCAAATAAATTAAATAATATTTATTATCAATTTTTGTTTGAAGATTTGAGAAAATCACAATCAATTGAAAATATTCCATCTTATAATAATAATGATGATGATGAATTTATTCATAAAATTATAAGTAATATCTCAGATACTCAAACATTTGTTGAAGAATGTGATTTATTTTATTGTTTTAAAAATAATAATTTAGATTGTAAATGTTGTGAAGATCATATTTGTAAACCTGGAAATTGTTTTTGTTTAAAATGTATGAATTTAAATAAAAAATTTCATCAATTAAAAACACATTTTTTAATTAATAAAGAGGGAAGAGGAGCTAAATATTCAAATAATACTTATCAATGTAATTTTTCTTTTCAAATTAAACAACAAGTTGGCAATAATATTTTTTCTAAAAAAATCAAATGTAATTATAGAAATCCTTGTAAAGCTTGTAGAGAATTAACTGTGTTAATGAACAAATATTTACCTAAGAATTTAGTTGATAAATTAAGAATGTTAAAATAAGAATAAAGAAAAAAGATAATTTTTAGATATTTTTAAGTCTATTAAATTATATTTTAATTATTTACATTAGTATTATAAAATAAAGAATAGATTTCTAAATCAATTTGAATCTTTTTTCAATTTCTTTAAAATAAAGAAAACACAATAAAATTCAATTATATCTTTCATATTAAAGAATAAATATTTCATAATATAATTTTTTCAACCCAAAAATAAATAAAGATATCAAAACGATTAAAACTCCAGAAAAAAACTTAATAACTTTAATAGATTTGA
>JAEEGK010006706.1_pt1 | contig 27631 bp, 20 predicted proteins | sample 8958771 | NCBI WGS metagenome assembly JAEEGK01 (sample SAMN16246547, study PRJNA631951) | gut metagenome | biome: gut microbiome; feature: rumen; material: SC-attached | host: Bos | place: Iran: Karaj | collected 2018-10 | reverse complement strand
AAAATATTTTATATCTTATGATTTGTTTAATAAATATAAGAAAAAAAAATCTGAAATATAATTTATAGAGAATTATTTATATTTAAAAAAAATAATAATATAAAAAATAGATAATTATCATTGATTGTAATAAATATTTCTTAATATTTTATATAAAGATAATTTATTATTTATTTATATCTTTTTTAATTTTATTAATCTGTTTCATAACCTTCATCTTCATCAAAATTATAATTATATTTTTCTTTTTTTGAAGTTTTAATTATTAAATCTTCATCATCATTTTCAAAACATTTATTCATTTTTTTATATTTTAAATTATTTTTCATTATTGGTCTTACAAAATAATTTTCAATATTATTTTCAATACATTTAATTTCAAATTTTAATTGTTGGAAATCTATAAGAGGAATTTTTTTATTATTTAAATTTAATTCTAAATAATTTTTTTCCTTATTAACATATTCTGTTAATTTTTGTTTATCAAATTCATTCATTTCAACTTTTTTTTCATTTTGTTCATAAAATGAAAAATCATTTGTATTCATTGAAGCATTTGTTAAATTTTCTTCATTAAATACAATAGGATTATTAGACAAGTCAAGAGTTTTTTCATTGCTAATATTATTTTTTATATTTTCTTCATCATTTGCTAAAATAAAATTAATAAATTTTTTACATTCTTGAAGTCCATCAAAAGCAATATCTAAAATATTTTCATCTTTGTATTCCTAAATAAATTATTATATTTTTATAAATATTTGTTTACATTATTATCATAAAATTCATTTCCGAAACTTATATTTTGTCCATTAAATTGTTCATTAATTTTATCCATTTATTCCTTTTATTATTTGTATATTTTTTATAGATGAATAAAAAAATTAATATATATGAAATTTTATTTTATAAATTTTAAAAAAAATTAAAAAAAAAAAAATTGATAAAATCATATAAATTTAAAAATATTTTTTTAGTTCTGAAATAAACTAAAAAATAATAAAAAGACCAAATAATTACCAAAAAAATAAAAAACATAATTTAATAAAAATTAAAAAAAAATTACTGATTTAGCTTTTTATAATTTATAAGTTCCTTCATAACATAAGCTAAAACAGCTTTAGGATCATCATTATTATCAATTTTTCCACTAATACCCAAAATATCAGAGCATTCCTTAATATAATATTCCAAATCTTCATCATTACATTTATTAGTAACTTGTGCCAATTTAATTTTTTCACTAGCAAACTGTTCATCTAAATCAAACAATTCTAAATTAGGAACTTGAAAATCTTTAATAATAGGATCAAAGACTGCTAATTGTAAAGGAGGTAATGGAGTTTCAAATTGAGGTGGAATTATACTTAAAATTTCATGTTTAACATTTAATTTATCATATAATTCAATTGATTCTGGAACTAAATTATTATCAATTTTAAATAAACTCATATCATATAAATCATTAAAATTTCTTGGTGGTTCTTTCGCTTCTTCTAAACAGGATTTTATTTTATCACTTAATGATATTATATTTGGAATATATGTATAATTATTTATTATAACTTCCTTTGATTGAATTGTCAATCCTGGATTTGTTATTCCTAATAACCATTTTAATATACCTTCAATTACTTTTCTATTTTCTTCTTTATCAATGTAATCATTATTTAAAAATTTAATTGAACCTAATAAACAAATTTTACCTTTTCCACTTTTAGAATTTGCACATATACATAAAGGACGATTTAATGGATATGATATTATACCACTATTAAATACTACTCCTACATTTTTTGCATTTGGATTTATATCAATACTTTGACCAAATGGATAAACTATTTTTAATAAGGAATCATCATCATCATCATTATCATCATTATCTAATAAATCAATTTTTTTCTTTTTATTTACATTTTTTATAGTTTTTAAAAAATCAGGATGAACTTTTAAAGTATCAATAAAACATTCTTTAGGATGAAGATATTTATAATATGAAGTTCTTACAACAGAATCAGAATGAAATTGAATTCCATAATCTTTTAATAAATCATTTAAATTTGTATTATTTTTTGAATCTCCACCTTCTCCTTGTAATATTAATATATTTCCTCCTTCTTCTATGTATTTTTTTAATATTTCTATTTCTTCCGGTGTAAATAATTGTTTTGGTTCTCCTATTATGAAAATATTTGCTGTTTTTATTTTTTCTAATTTAAATTCTTTTTTCATTAATGCTGTCTATAATAAGAAAATTGTTATATATTATAATATTTTTTTTACATTAGCGTATTGATGAATTATATTGTTTATAAATTTGGAATATTTTCCTGCTGATGTTGAAATTATTTCTTTTTTTGTCCCATTAAATACAACTTTATATTGTTTTTTTTCTTTTTTATCTGACATTTCTGTTTTTTAATATTCAATTAAATAATAATTTTAATTAAATAATTTTTCTATTAAATAAATTAATTAATTTTTATTTTTATTTTTATTTTAATAATCAGTCATAAATTAATTATTTAAAAGAAAAAACAAATAAAATTAAAAAAAAATATATAACAACATTTAAAAAACATAAAAAAAAAAATACTCAAAAAATAACTTACTTAATTTTTGAATTAAAATAATATTAAAAAAAACCAAAATAAATAAATAAACTTTACTTCTCATCTTTTATTTCTTCCTTAGTAACTTTCCCAGCAAATTTATTAATCAAAGTATTATTAATAGTTTTTTCCTCTAATTCATTATGTGCTTTTTCATCATCATCAATATGTTCATTTCTAAATTTCTGTGCTTCAGTAAATTCATTTGCATAAGCTTTATGTCTTTTTTTTAAAAATTCTTCTTCTTTTTGAGTTTCATTTTTAACATTTTGTAATTGATTCATAACATTATTTAAAACATCTTCAGTTCCTTTTATTTTATTTACTTCTGTTATTTTTTTTAAATATTCATCATCACCTTCTTCATATGGAATATAAGGAGTTTTTGGTTCATCTATTTTTTGCCTTGGATGAAGTTTTCTATCTTCAAATTGTTCTTCTATTGTTTTATTATCCCATACTATTCCTTTTTTTTCTCTTTTTTCAACTTTTGTTTCATCTTTGTGAAGATGATGATGTTTTAATAATGGTTTTATTGGTTTTTCTTCTTGATTAGGATCCATATTTTTTTTTTAATTTTTTTTTTATTATTTTGACGTTTTTTTTATTTCAAATGAAGTTTTTTATATAATTAAATTTTATAAGTAAATTTATTTTAATTAAATAATATTAAATTTCAAAATTAGAGAAATAGGTGTTTTTTTTTATTTTTGTTATTTGAATATTGTTTTTTTTTCTTATTCATAAATGGAATATAATATTAATTTAAAAAATAAAATTAAATTAAATAATATAAATAAAATATGTCAATTAACAAAAAGAAAAGGTATCATTAAAAAAAATAATTTTTATAGAAATGAACAAACAAAAGAATTAGAAAAAAATATAAAAGATGATGAAAGAGAATTACAAGCAATAAAAGATGCTTTTGAAAAAGGTAATTATGAAGGATTAGGGAAACTTCCTTTAAAAGTTGATAAATTTAAAAGAATATCTCAAGGAAAAGTACCAAAAGAATTATCAGAAAAACAAAAGAAAAAAAGAGAAGAAATGAATTTAAAATATGTTGAAAATTTAGAAAAAGAACAAAAAAGATTATTTAAAGATAGAGCAGGAAGAAAAAATAAAATAGATCCAATTAAAAAAATAGAAATTACAAATTATGAAAATGCATTTTTAAAAGAATGTAGAGAAGTATTTTCAAAAGATAATAAATCAAATACAAATAATAAAAAAAATCAAAATACAGAAAAAAATAATAATGAAAATATAAATAATAATAATAATAAAACACAAAAACAAAAATCAAATAATCCTTCAAGTTCAAGATTATCTTCAAAAAAAGAAAATAGAGTTAAAAATAATAATGAAGATAGTATGAGAGTTACTCATGAAAAAATTGAAATTGAATGTGACACAGATGCACAATTAGATGAACAATTTTTAAAAAAATTAAATGATGAAGATAGAGATTTATATGAAAATCAAACTGGGAAAATTTTTGAATTATTAAAATCAATTCATTTAGGAAGATTTATTGAAAATTTTATTCTTGAAACTTATGATAATTATGATGATTTTATTAATTTACCTAAAAATTTTTTTAAATTATTAGATGAACCTTTTTTAAATCCAGCACAACAAAAAAAATTATATAATAAAATACATGAAGTAAAAAAACAATCTAAAGAGAAAAAAAAAGAAGAACAATCTGGAATAATTCCAGCAACTGAAATAATAAATAATATAAAAAAAAATCAAATTCAACAAAAGAAACAAAATGATAATATTCAAAAACAAAAAAAAGAAAATAAAATTTTTGAAAATACAATAATAGATACAAAAAATAATAATAATAATAATAAAACAAATAATAAAATAGAAGAAAATAATAATGAAGAAAATGAAATAAAAAATCATATTAATGAATTAAAAAAAGAAGAAATTGATCCTGATTTATTAGAAATTGAAGAATTAGAAAGAAAACAAGCAGAAGAATTTAAAAAAGCAGTTGAAGATTTTAGAAATGGAAATATTAATAATAAAATTATTATGAAAAGTGAAAATGGAATGACTGCAAAAGAAAATGATATGATTAAAACTGATGTTAATCAATCTGAAATTTTATGTTGTTGGAATTGTTTTAAACCAATTAAAAAAGAAGAAACAATTTTTAAGAATTTTAATGCCAAAGATGATCAAAATATTTTATTTAAAAAAAAAAGTTTTTGTTCTATGAAATGTTTTAAAGAATTTGAAGTTAAGAAAAAAAGTACTATTATTTGTTTTCAATGTGAAAAACAATTTGATATTAAAAATGGTTTTATATTATATGATAGACAAAAGTTTTGTTCTACAAAATGTAAGGAAGAATATATTAATGATAATAATTTAAATGAAAAAAATTTAAAAAATGAAACTATTAAATCAAAAGATATTGAAAATGAAAATGATGATATTTCTGAAAATGATGATTATGATCCTATGAATGATTTCTAAATAAGGATACTTATGAATACAATAATTTATAAAGTACTTATTATTATTAATTTCATTTTAATAAAATATAAATTTAGTTAATTTTATTTTTATTTAAAATTAATAATATTATAGATAAAATTTATATAGATTTATTAATTAAATATGGTAAAAAAGGGAAAAAAATTCAATTAAAATAATTAAAATAATATAGAATAAAACAAAATTTGAAAAAAAGTTAACTTTTTACGTAAAATGTTTAAATAAAAGTTAAAACAAAAACAAAAGCTAAAAATATTAAAAAAAATGAAAACAAATGATTTTCAAAATATTTTTTAAATATAATTACTATTTCAAAAATATTAATACTTACTAATAATTTTATATTATTTTTAATTTTAATTAATTTTTAATAAAATATTCATATTTTTTTCCAAGTAAAAAATGTTATTATTTATATTTAAAATTTTTTTTTTAAGTAAAATATATTAATATGAGAAAAAACCAAATTAACCCCCATTCACTTCGAAATAATCCATCTTCAAATGAACTTAATTTTTCCCCTGAAAATAATAAAATATCAATTAATTTAGATGAATCATTATCAGTTCCTCAATCATTTTCATCAAATGAAAAAAGTGAAAAAAATGAAAATGTCAATTCAAAAAAAAAAAACCAAAAAAATAAAAATTTCATTCCTTTAACCTCAAATCACAAAGAAAAAAAAGGAAAAGATTTACAATATTTAAGTCCTCAAACAAATTTTTTAACAATGAAAATAAGAAGAAACAAAATAAATGATTTTAATGAAAAAATGGAAATAGAAAGAGAAAAAAATGATTTATTTGATATAATAGATTATTCATTAAACTTTAAAAAAAATATAACATTTGAAAAAATAATAAAAGAAAACGAATTATATAAACAAAATAACAACTTAAAATACTTAAATAAAAATTCTCCATATATAACACTTAAATTAATAGATTCATGTGTAGATTTAAGAACATGTACAAATAAATATTTTATAGGAGAAAATGGAATAGATTGTTCAATGAAAAATCATGATAATGAATATATTAGTATAGGAAGACAACAAATAAATGAAAATGCAATAAGACCAAATGATATTATGTTATTTCCTACTGATCCTTCTATTTCTAGAAGTCATTTTAAAATCTTTCATCAAGATCTTTTTAATGAGTTTAAAAGATACAAAGTTAATATTGATTTAATTAATCGAATTTTTATGAAAAATAAATTGTATTCTTTACCTTATCATGTTTGGATTCAAATTATGATTTATTTAAAACCAAGAAAAAGTATTAAAATTATTGATAATGGAACTATTTATGGAACTTATGTTCAAATTAAAAATATTACTTCAATTCAAATTTTAATTAATTTTTATTTAATTGTTTATAGATATTCAATTTCAAATATTCAAAATTCAATTAATTATTTTTATTTAAATGATTATATGACATTTTATTCAGATAAAAATCAAATAAATCAATCTTTAAATGAGTCAATATTAAATCCTATTTGTTTATTATCATATTTAAATAATTTAATAAACAATATTTCATTAACAGAAATAAAAAATAAAATAGAAAATTTCCTTAATTCAACATATAATAATATTTTAATCCATCCTTTTTCAGGAGAATATCCTTTAAATTACTTATATGATAAATATAATTTTATATTAAAAGAAAATCAAGTTTTTTTAACATCATCAAATAATGGATTCATAATAGAACAAATACAACCATTAAGAATAATATTAAGTAATTTATTTAATAGATTTTGTAATATTGAATTTTTAATGACATTCATATCAAAAGATTATTTAATGAAAGGACAAAAATTAGATCCTCAAAGTCATATGTTTTCAGTAACAATTGATGAAATTAGAAAATTAAATTTAAATGATTTTTTACTTGAAAATATTGAAAGTCCTTCTATTCAATTAATTATTACTGAAGGTGATCCTTGTGGAATTATGAATAGAGTTCATATTGTAGTTCTTATTAATAATATTATTAATAATAATTATTCATCTTTTTCTATTGGGTTACAAAATGGATTTTTATTTGGAAAAAATAAAAGAACCTGTTTTAATTTTTGTGAAATGGATTGTCATTGTTTCTTTTATTATAGTGATATTAGTTTTAAATGGTATATTTCAAATGTTTCTAATTTATTTGGGAATAATGATAATAATGAAGGAAAAGATAATTTTTCTTTATATATTTGTACTTCAAATGATAAAAAAGGTAATAATAGATTTCAAGAATCTGGAAATGAATATATAGTTAATGATGGAGATAAGATAAAAATTAGTGAATCAGTTTTTGAAATTGAATATCATAATTTTTATTAATTTTATTTTATATTAGAGTTATTTTTTTGTAAAAAATAAGTTTATTATTTTATAATTAGAATTAATAAATATAAAAAAATCAATTCAATAATTAATAATTTTTTTAAAAAAATAATTATAATTTTTATAAAAAAAATTATTTATTTTTATTTAGTTCTCTTAATTTTGTTTTTTGGTCATTAATATTTTTTTCATATTGTTCTAGTTTTAATTCTAATTCTCTTCTTTGATTAATTTCAATTTTTTTCTTAGGGAATTCAGGTAATTTATTTAAATCATCATTTAATTTATTTTTCTCTCTTTGTAATTTTAATAATTCATTTTCAATTTCAAGTATTAAACTTTCTTTTTTAATATGATCTTTTTCACAAGGAAACATATTCATTGTTTTATCTTTGTCAATTTCATCATCTTTATTTATTTTATCTAAATTATAAATATTATTTGATTCTTTTACAGTTAAATGTTTTTTATTACTAGAAAAATACCTTTTTAAAGGTTTAGTTTTTCTTTCATTAATATTATCATAATCATCATTATTATAATAACTATTATAATTATTATTATTATTATAATTATTATTATAATTATTATTATTATTATTATTATTATAATTATTATTATTATTAAGATTGTTATTATTATTATTATTATAATTATTATTATTAAAATTATTATTATCATTATTAAAATTATTATAATAATTATTATTATTATGTGAAAAACTTGATTTTGAAGTTTTTTTAGAATAATAATTTATTGGTGTGGATTGTCCCATAACTAAAGTATTTTTTAATGAATTATTTTCTTCAGTTAATTGTTGTAATTTCTTTATAGCTTGATCATATTTATTTTTCATATCATTTAATTCTTCATTATTTTTTTCGTTATTTTTACCATTCAATTTTTGTAATTCAATATTTTTTTTTTTTAAATCATTATTTAAAGATGATACCTTTTTTTGTAAATCTGTAATTGTTTCATTTTTAAATGTTATATCATTTCTTATTTGTTGAAATTCATTTTTAAAATTATTTATTTGCATTTGTAAACTATCATTATTATTTTGTGTTATATCTAATTGCCCTTTTATTCTTTCTAAATCATGATTTAATTTTTTTATTTGTTCTTTATCTTCTTTTGATTCATTTTTCATTTTTTCAATTTCATTTTTTTTTTCTTCTAATTCATTTTTTGTATTTTCTAATTCTTTTTTTTCTTCATCTTTCTTTTCTTCTTCTTTTTTTTCTTTTTCTTTTTCTTCTTCTTTTTTTTTATCTTCATCTAATTGTTTTTCTTCTTTCTCCTTTTTTAATTCTTCAATTTCTTTTTTTAATTTATCAATATGTTCTAAATATTTGTTTTCTAATCTATCAAACTCTTCTTGCTTTTTATAAAAAATAAATTCACTAATTCCTTTTAATTCTTCAGAAGAATTATCATCATCATTATTTATTAATTCTTTTTTATTATTTTTTATTTTATTATTATTAGTATTTATATTACTATTATTATTTTTATTTGTATTAATATTATTATTAATAGTATTATTATTTTTATTTGTATTAATATTATTATTAATAGTATTTTTATTATTATTTGAATTTTTATTATCATTTTTTTTTTCTTTTGATGGATTTTTTTTATTGTCTTTTATTTTTGATTCTTCCTTTATATCTGGTTTTTCATTATTATTTACCTTTGGATATTCAAGTTTGGGTTTATCTTCTTTTGTAAATATTTGAATATCAAAACTATCTTTTTTTTTTTTTTTATTTTGGTTTTTATTTGGAAATTTTTTAGAAGTATTATTCTTTTTTTTATCATTAGTATTTTCTTTAATATTATTAATTTCTGGCACATTTAATGGTATATCGTTCCTTATTGGAACTTTTACTTTATCTTCATCATTATTTTTTTCTTTTTCTTTTTCTTCTTTATCTTTTTTAATTTCTTTTATTTCTTCTTTAATTTTTTTATTGTTATTTATTGAATTTTCTTTTTTAATTTCTATTTCTTTTAATTTATGCTCAGAATCTTTTATTTCCTTTACTTTAGTATTATCACCTTGATTAGGTTGTATATGAGTTGAAATTCTATTTTTATTTTCAATTATATTTGAAGGGATTACTTCCGTATCTTCATTTGAATATTCATCATTTATAATTAAACTACTTTCATCTTCTGATTCACTCATTTATTTTTTTTAATTCTTATATTTATTTTATTATTTTAAATATAAAGAAATTTAAAATTTTTTTTATTTTATAACACATAATTTCTTATTATACAATACTTAATTATATATCAATAAATATTAAAAAATTTTTATGATATAAATATACTGAATTATTTTATTACTATGTTATAAATATTCTCAATTTATTTTCTTATTGATAATAAAATTTTCATAATTATTCTTATTTATAATAATTGGGTTTTATATTCACAAAATTTAAAATTACTGGAAAATTTGTCACTAATTTCTGAAATATAATAGGGCCATAAGGGAAATTTTTTAATCCATCAATTAATGATACAATAAATTTAAGATAATAAGTTTTATAAGGTTCAGAAGATTCTTTTATTATTTGTTGTAAAACATAATTTCCATATATATCAAATAATAATGTTCGAACATTCGAATAAGTACAAACATTTACAATTATCATTTGTTTTATTTCATAATTTGAATATTCGAAACATTTTTCAAATACATTTGATGAATATTTTCTACAAGAATTATTTTTAAAATCTTTAAAATAATTATTTATAATAATAGTATTCACTTCTCCATCATTCATTGATAAAGCAAATTGAACAACATAATTTCCAAATTGATCATTAAATAATTTATGAGATATTTGTGCAATATTCATTAATAACATTTTTCTTTGTGGATTATCCAATGATTGAATTGATTTTTGTAAAGTACAAACTGAATGTTTATGTGTAGATAAATTTAAAATATTTTTTTGAATAAAATAAATGATACTTTTATTTTTTGGAAAAGGAATTAAACTCATATATTTAATAATAATATGAGTTGCATTTTGATCAATAAAAATTTTATATAAATTAGGAAATAAAAGATTATTAAAATCTTCTAATAATAAATTATTGTTAAAAATTCTTTCAATTAATTTTTGAATCACTCTTGTTCCATATTGATTTAAGCATATTTCTAAGAAATTGTGACTAATTATATATGTTATAATTTCTTTTATTTGATTTATATTTATGTATTCAATTAATTTTTGGATGAAATAATTTCCAAATGGATCAAACATTAATTCATTTATTTTACTTTTGATATTTGTAAAAATGCTTAATGCAATCTCTGGATTTTCATCTATTTTTTTTTCTAAATAACGACATCCTGATTGGCTTTTACATATAATATCACTTTTTTCAAATATTTCTTTTAATGAATATAAATTATATGAAATATCATTTTTGTAATTAAAATTATTATTTTTAACAATTAATGATTTATTATTTTTGGTTTTATTATTTTGGTAAATTCTGTTATTTAATTTTGGAATATAATTTGTAAAATTATTTTTATTTTGATTATTTATATTTAAAGTATCTATATTATTTTGAATAAATAATGTGCCAATATTTAAACTATTTATTTGAATTGAATTATTTTTATTTGTTTGATTCTCATTTTCAAAAATATTTCCAGATGTAACTGAATTAAATTCTTTTAAATTATTAATTTTGTTTAAAGAAACAATCTCTTTCTGTAAATCTTCATTTGAATAATTTGAAGTTAGATAACTAAAAAATATAATAATTATATTTTACTATGAAAATGGATTATTATTATTTAATTTTCCAAAATTTATATTATTTATATCATTTAATTCAGACTGGCAAATATCTGATTTTAAGATATAATTTTTATTCGAATTAAAAATATTATGATTATCATTTGATTCTATTAAATTTTCTTCAAGATTTAATGTATTCAAATTTTTTGCTTCTATTTGAATTTGAGGTTTTAAGTCATTTTGATTTTCTTTATTAATTGAATTTTTATTTGATTTTAAGATTATTTTTGGTTTATCAAACTCAAATGAACTTGATTTACTAGTTAAATCATTCTCTAATTTAAATTTATTATTTTCAAATGATTTATTTTGAATTTCCTCTATATAATAATTACATTATTTTAAACTTACTTTGTCTTGATAATATTTCTTCTATTTCATTTATTTTTTCTCCATTAATTGAATCAAATGAAATATCTTTGTCATTATTGGATTGATATGAGAGAATCATTAATATGTTTAATAATAATTTTTTATATACAAAAAAAGTAATAAAAATATAAAAATTTTAATTTAATTAAATAATATGCTATAATTTGAAAATGATATTTTATAATATTTTTTTATTAAAATCAACTATATTAAATGATATTTTTGTTTTTTTAAATAGATATATTCATTATATATATAGATAATAAAATATTATTAATTTTTCCTATTTTAATTTATATGGAAGGAAAATAATGTTTAACTAAAATTCAAAAAAATATTTTTGCAATTTGAACATTGAATTTGAGAAAATTTCAAAAAAATTAAAGTTTTTGATTATTTTTTAAAACTTATTAATTAATATATTAATAATTTATATATTTTAAATGATATTTCTTCTTTAATTATAAATGCCTTATATAATATTTGAGAATTATTAAATATGTTTGGTTTTTTATTCATATGAATAATAGTATAATCTTTTAGAATTATAAAATATTATATCTTTTTTAATTGATTTGAGTAATAATTACTAAATATAAATATTTTTATTACATATATTTTTTTCATATAATAATATAATTAAAGTAATTTATATTAACTATTAAAAACAAATAAATATTTTTTTCAAAAAAAATAATCAATAGAAAATATAATAATTTAAAATTATTAATTTTTTAAATAATAATTATTAATTTAATTATTTATTAAACTCAGTAAATATAATCTCTTTATTGATAATTTTTATATTTAAAATTACAAAAATTTTAATGTCTATTCTTAATAAATTGTACATTCAAAGAGTTCATTTATTTTTTTTATTATCAATTTTAATTCATTTATCTAAATCTCAAGAAATAATATTCAAAGATGATGATATATGTGAAAAATTTGGAAGTAATTTACTCGCACATATGTTTAAAAATGAAACTGAAAATAAATTAAATAATACTAAAGAACCTTTTAAAGAATTTGAAAATATAACATTAAATGAAATAATAAAATATTCAGGAACTGGTTTAAATGACTTAGGTGATTATTTTGGATGTAAAAGAAACAAAGATGCAGAATATTATTTAATGATGCTTTCTACACCAAATAATCCTGTAATTCAAGTTTCATTAGGTTTTTGTTATTATAAAAATTGTACAGAAAATTATTTTCAAAACTTTAAAAATAAATTATCAAATAGAATTAGTAAAATTTACCCATTAAATACAAATTTATTTATGATGGTTTTAAATCCAGAAAAAGAAGTAGAAAAAACAAGAAAATCATATGGTAAAAAACCACAAATAATACTATTTATAATAATAACTTTATTAATCTTTGAATTATTTATAACATTAATAAATCCAAAAAATAAATTTTTAAAAGCATTTAATTTAATAAATAATTCAAAATCAATATTTTCTGTAAAAAATCCAAATAAATTATATGAAAAATTAAGAGTATTTGATGGAATAAGATTATTAAGTGCATTTTATGTAGTTTTTGGTCATGTTTGTTTTTATCCTTTAATGATAGGTGCAAAAAATACAATTGAAATTATTTATGCTTCAAAAAAATGGCATTTTGCTATAATAACAAGTGCATATTATGCAGTTGATGTCTTTTTTTATATGAGTGGATTTTTTTTTATATTTTCTATTCAAAAATATTTAAATAGAAAAATTAATAAAATGAAAATTTTATTAATGGGTTTAATTATGAGATTTATTAGACTTTTACCATTTATGCTTATTGCAATTTTTGGTTTTACTTATTTACTTACTTTTTTAAATAATGGTCCTAAATATTTTGGCGTTGAAATTGCTACTAAATCTTGTATAAAGAATTATTGGCATAATTTAATTTTTATTAATAATTTAATTAATTATCCTCCGACACTTGATGATGGCGGTTGTTTTAGTCATGGATGGTATCTCGCTTGTGATATGCAATTTTTTGTTTATTCTATGTTAATTGTTATTATTTTTAATGATAAACCTAAAGTTAGAAAATATCTTTTTATTATTACATTTATTGTATGTTCTTTTGTTCAAATGATTATTGTTTTTATTAAAAAATATCCTTATAATGATATGATACATGAAACAGATTCACAAAATGCAAGTGATCAATTTAATTTATATTATATTAGGCCTTATGTTAGAGTTACTCCATATTTAATTGGAATATTTTTTGGTGAATTATTTTTAGAAACAAAGTTATATAAAAAATACAATTCTAAAGAAAAAAAAGAAAAAATTCAAAAAATTCAAAAAGAACAACTTGATATAAATAATATGAGTGATAATTCTAAATCAAAAGAATATGAATTTCCCCTTTTAAATAGTTCATTTCAAATGCAAACTAATAGTTTTTTACCATCTAATATTCAAAGTAATAATAATATTAATAAAAATGATTCTTTAAATTCAAATATATCAATTGAACCAAAAATTAATAATGAAGAAGAAGAAGAAAATGAAGAAATTTATGAATCAGATAATATTTATTATAAAATAAATAATTATTTAGAAAAAAATGATAGTATTAGTTATTTTATTGGAATAATCGCTTTTATTTTATTAAATTTAGTTTTTTGGAATTCTTCAATAAGTAATAAATTAGAAAAAGGATTATCACTTTTTTGGAGTGCAATGTTTCAAACATTTGGAAAAGTTATTTATATTTTTTCATTAGGTGTTTTAATTCATTTAACTTTTCTTGGTAAATTCAATACTTTAAGTAAAGTATTAAGTTTAAAATTTGAAACTCAAATTGCAAGAGGTTCATTTGGAATTTATGTAGTTCATATTTATTTTCTTGCAATGTATTTTTTAGGAACTAATACTAATTTTTATATTCGATTTATTGATTGTGCTATTCTTGGAATTGGATTTTTCCTTTTTTCTTGGATAGTTACTTTAATTCTTGGTTTAATTTTTGAAAGTCCTATTATTGTTTTATCAAAAGGATCAACTAAGAATTAATAAATTTTGTTTTATTCATTTTTAGAATGTAATTTTAAAAATTATTAAATTTGAATATTATAAATAAAAAAATTTATTAATAAAATTTATTATTATTTATTATTTGATTACCAATTTGCATCATTCTATTACTTTTTGGTAAATTATTATCTGTTCCATAATTCCAAACACCAGAAACTAATTTATTAAAATAATTATCATCATTAATTCCAAATGAAATTTGAGTATAAAAATTAATAAAATCTTGTAATGAAATTAAAGTAAGTTTACTTGATTTATTAAATAAACTATATTTTTTATAAACATCTAAATTATCAATAAATTCATTATAAATATTATCTTTTGAATTACTACCTGAATAAGCTTCTGGATGTTTTGAAGGATTAAATTTTTGTTTAATTTCTGCAAAATGAATACTTCCATTATTATTTGGTTTTATAGAAGAAAATACATTTTTAACTAAATTTAATCTTTCATCATTCATTGTTCCTACTAAAACTTTAACTAAATCATCATAATTAATTTTCCTTTGTGAATTATAATCAAATTTATTAAAAACTGCTTTTAACTCATTTATTGAAAGAGGTAATTTATAATGTTGAAATATTGATTCTAATGATTGAAAATCTATTGTTCCTTTATGTGTTGGATCATACATAGTAAACATTTTTTCAATATTAAAAATTCCTTTTGAACCTGATTGACTAAGATAAATTCTTAATTTATCAATTGCATTATTTGCTTCTGTATTATTATCACTTAAATTTATATTTTTTTGCTGTTCTAAATTTTGATTGTTATTTATTGATTGAGATGATGTATTTTCTAAAGTTGAATTATTTGATTCTGTTAAATCTTCTCCTGTGAAAAAATTGAAATTTTTATTATTATCTGTTTTTGTTATTATTGTTTTTTTAAAATTTTTTCTATTTATATCTGGTGTATTATTATTAGTATAATTCATTGGATTTTGATAAGGTGTTCTCATCATGTTTTGATTTTGAAATGGAGTTTTATTTATATTTTGATTTTGAATTGGAGTTTTATTGAAGCTTTGATTAAATTGATTATTGTTTTCTATTTGATTTTGGAATGATGTTCTTTGGTATGGGTTTGTGTTTTGATTTTGAAATTGATATGAATTTATATTTTGATTTTGAAATTGAGTTATATTTTGGTATGGATTTATATTTTGATTTTGATATGGATTTATATTTTGATTTTGAATTTGATTTTGAATTTGATATTGATTTGGATTGATATTTTGATTTTGTATTTGATATTGATTTGGATTTAAAGTTGGAGTTTGCATTTGATTTTGAATTTGATATTGATTTGGATTTAAACTTGGAGTTTGAATTTGATTTTGATTTAGATATTGATTTGGATTTAAATTTTGATTTTGAATTTGATATTGATTAGTATTTAAAGTTGGAGTTTGCATTTGATTTTGAATTTGATATTGATTTGGATTTAAACTTGGAGTTTGCATTTGATTTTGATTTGGAATTATATTTTGATTTGGAATTATATTCTGGTTTTGACTTATATTTTGATTTTGATTGATATTTTGATTTTGATTTGGTTGTTCTTGAAATTGTAAATTACTATTTTGTTGTTCTTGAATAGGATTTAATTTTTGATTTAAATTTTGATTGATATTATTATTATTATTTATAATTGCATTTTCCATATTCCACACTCCATTAATCATATCTTTAAAATATTGCTCATTATCTATTGAAGCACTAATTCCAGAATAATATTCAATAAAATCTTCAAAAGAACATTGAGTACTTTTTTCTTTATAATTCATATAAATATCAAAAGTATAATTAAATTCATTAATTATATCATTTTCATTTTTTTTCCCCATTTTAACTTCAGGATGTTCTTTTGCATTATATAAACTTTTTAAATATGATATTTCAAGAAAACCTTTCATTTCATAATCTAATCTTGCAAAAGCTTCAATAATTACCATTTTTCTTTCTTCTGAAATATTACCTCTTATTATTCTTAATATTTCATCTGTTGCAATACTATTTGAATCACATAAATCTAAAAAACTAAAAAAATCCAAAATAAAATTTGGTTCAATATTAATATTTAATTCTTGAATAGTTGTTGCAAAATCTTCAAATGTTATTGTCTTTTTTAATTTATCTTCTTTTTCTTTTAATTTTTGTTCTAAAGAATAATAAGTTATTCCATTATTTATATTAATTTTTTGTTGGAAATGTGTTGCAAGTGTTTTAAAATATTTTTTAAATCCACCTGTTTCATATTCATTTACTTTATTGTTATTATTATTATTATTATCATAATTTATATTTCTATTCATATTATTTATACTCTGTTCAATTTGTCTATTAATTTGACTTTGTTGTTGATAATCATTAATATTATTATCCATATTATTATTCATATTATTATTAAATGATTGATTTTGATAAAAATTATTTTGTCTATCATAATTTGAATTATTATTATTATTATTATAAATTGGATTATTTGGGATAATTGGATTTGAATTTTGATAATTTTGAACTTGATTAAATGGTATATTTTCAATTTGATTAAATTCTTTATTTTCTGAAGGATTTGAATAATCATTACTTAAAGGTTCTAATTTTGCTTCTCCATATATGTAATGACAAAAATTATCATAATTAATATATCCAGAATTATTTGGGTCATAATTTGAAAATAAAATTTCTAAAGGTTTTTCATCAAAACCAATTAATCCTATTTTTTTAATTACATTAAAAAAATCCGTTTTTGAAGCTTTACCTGTTTTATAAATGTCGAAAAATTTAAATGCATTTATTAAAAAAGTTATTTCTGATGTAGTAGTTTTTGCTCTAAATGATAATTTTCTTTTTAATTCATATTCAAATATATTTTTTAAATTCGAATCCATTTTTAAAAATAACGTCTAAATTATTTATTTTAAAAAAAAATATAAAAAAAAATTATTTAAATTTATTTTACAAACAAACTTTTTCCCTTTGTTTAACTATTTTAAATAATATAGCAGACATTACAATTTTCTCCGTTTTTATTATTATTAATTCCTTTATTTTCATTTGAATCTTCTAATTGAATATTTTCATATTTTATTATATCTTTATCTGGTCTATTTTCATATTCTTTTGAATTTACAAATAAATTAATTTTTTCCATTTCATTTATTATACATTTTAAAACATTTACTCTATCTTCTTCTTCATAAATATGAAAACAATTTTCTAAAGTATCATCATTAATTTGAAATGAACTATACATTTGAATTAGAACATATTCTATTAATTCAAATCCATTATGATAGAAATTTTGATAAAATTTCATTAAATTATATCTTTTTAAAAATGTTTTTAATTCATTTTTTGGAATTGGAATTGCATTATTTTTAAAACATCCACATTCATATCCATTACTAATTGAAATTTGGAAATATTTTTCTGTTTCTTTATTTATTTTTTTAATCATAAATTTAACAATTTTACTATCTATTAATTTACAATCAATTTCTAATTTAACTAATATTCTAAATATATGACCTGGTTTTTTTATTCCTAATAATCTTTCAATATCATCATATTTTAATTTAGTTTCATTAGATTTCATGAAAGAAACTAATTTATTTATATCATAAACATCATTTTCAAGGAAATTATTATAATATTGAAATAAATCAATATTTTTTAACCATATTTTTAAATAATTTCTATTTTCATCATTATTATCATTTATATCACTTAAATCTTTATAATCATTTCTTTGAAATAAAGAATCATTTATTATAAATTCACTTATTAATTTATTATTAAAATTTAATCCTTTATTATTATTTTTCATACCTGTTTGACTTTGAGTACTAAAAGTTGTATTATTAAAATTATGAATATTTGTATTATTAATTTTATAATCATTTTTATAATTTTCAATTGATTTATCAAAGTTAATTTGATTAATATTTATATTTGTATTAAATCTTTGTTGAATTGTAATATTATCATTTTTAATATTATTCATACTATTATTACTTTTACTATTATTATGTATATTATTTTTATTATTACACATATTTATTCTTTTATTTAGAATTAATTGTTTATACATTTCATCAATATTGTTTTTAGTATTATTTTCATTTTTATTTATTTTTTTTTCTTCATCATTAATACTTTTTTGAACATCATTTTTTATATTGAAATTATCAGAATTTACTTCCATTAATGGTAAATCACTGACACGATATGATTTTGATTCTGATCTTGCATTACTTTTTGTATATTCTAAATTATTATCATCTTCATTTCCATCTTCTAAAGAGTCATTTAAATTCATTTTATTATCATTTTCATTATTATTATTTACTTTTTGGTTATTATTTGACATTTTTTCTATAGTTTAAATTTTAAATTTTTGAAAAATCAAAAAATTTTTTTATATAAATAAAAATTGATTTAAAAATAAATATGTATTGATAAAATTAATTTTTATATATTTTTTTTCATAAATTAAAATTACTTATCATAAATATAAATAAATTTTTTATTATAATTCAATTTCATCTTTTTGAAGTAATTCGTAAAATCTTAATTCAGATTTTTCTCTCATAACATTAAACATATTATGTATTTTATCTTCAATTTGAACAAGTTTATTTTCTGATTTTTTAAAATCTTCAAATAAATTTTTCCTTTGAAAATCAATATAACAATGAAGCATTTTATTTAAATATTTTGATGTATGAATATTTTTATGTCTTTCAATTTTATCAATATTTTTTGGTTTTTTTCTAACACTCATTTTATTTAAAATTGAATTATTTACATTTGAATTATTGTTTAATTTTAATTTTTGTTTTAAATTTATTATTTCATTATTACTTTCATTGTCTTTTATTAATAAATCTGATACTTCATATAATTTATTATTATCGATATTTTCATTTAAAAGAAATTCATCTTTTTTATCATTATCTTTTTCATATTTTCTAGTATCAACTCCAGTTAATAAAAATTCATCTGGATGTTTATTTAGAAATTTCTTTTTTAATTTTATTACCCTTTTATTATGATTGATATTTATTGAATGAGTCAAGATTTCAGGTAATTTAATTGTTTTTATTTTTATTTTTGCAAATTTACTTAATGTATTCTTATTATTTATTTCATTTGAATTATTTTCAGTTTGGCCATTTTGAATCCCTATACTATTCAATTTATTTCTTTTTATTTTGTTTAGAAATTTATTATTTCCTCTATCTCTAACTTCTGTTTCAGAAATATATGACATTTATAAAAAATATTAAAATACAATTTTATAATTTTGATAAATTCAATTTAATAAACAATTTTAAATAAATGAAATAATATTTTTAAATGTATATAATATATTTATACAATATTTTACTTTTTATATATATAATCCTTATATTATTTTTTTAATTTCTTTTTATGTAATTTATTAAAAAAATAATATTTTTATTTTATATTTAAATAAATAATATGTAAAATAAAAAATTTATATGAACTCATAACAATTTATTTTTTAATAAACTTCCATAATTATTTATTTCTTTTTCTTTTTTCCTTTCCCTTTTCCAGTATCATTTTTAACTTCTTCAACAACTTCTTCTTTTTTTTCTTCTTCAACTTTAGGTTCAATTTTAATAACTTGTTTAACATTTTCATTATTATTATTATTATTTTCACCTTTAATTTTCTCAAGATTTTTTTCACCATCTTTTTTATAAGCATCTAAATCATTATCAAGATAATCTTTATAATTTTCTCCTTTATTTCTCTTAAAATAATTATCTAAATCATCATCTAATTTTTCAGTTGTTAATTTTTGTTGTCTTCTTCTTCCTAATCTTCTTCTAAATTGAGGACGTCTTCTATTATTATTAAAATTATTGTTTCTTCTTCTTTGACCATTAAAATTTCTGTTATTATTTCTTCTAAATCTATTATTGTTTTTTATATTATTTCTTATTCTATTTCTTATTCTGTTTCTGTTTCTTACTCCTCCAAAATTTCGTCTTCTATTTCCTAAGAGTCTTCTTGGACCTTTCATTTATTTATATATTTTATTTTTAAATTTTAAAAATTTATTTATTCTTTTCGAAATTAAAAAATTATGAATATTTTTTGTTTTTATTATTATAAATGTTTTTTTCATTTTTAATAGAATAAATAATAAAAGATATAATTGAAATTTTGAGTTAATAAAAAATTCAATTATTTAATAATCTATATTAAAAAAATTATATAATTTGAATAAAATATTTATTTTGACAAAAAAGTTTTTAAAAATATTAAATAATATTTGGTTTATTTACAAAAAATTATTTTCTTATATAAATAATTTATTTTTTTTTTGAATTTTATACTTATAATATAAAAGAACTTTTCATCATATCATCTACTGCAGTATTTTTTTCTAGTTTTTTTTTAATATCTTCTGGAGTAAGTAAAAAGTTTTCATTTATTATTTCTTTTTGGCGATTATTAAATTCTCCTATATTATAATATTTCTTATTATTTGTTAAATTATTAAAATTTGTACATGTAATATTTTCTTCTTTTTCAAAATCATTTTTTGGTATATCTTCTCTTTTTTTTAATTTCCAAACTTTTTTATTTTTATCTACTAAATATAAGATATTATTTGAATTTTTTTCATTTAAAATTTTTTTTAATTTCTCTAAACTTTCATCATCAAAAATATTTTTTAAATTACAAAATTTTTCTTTCATTAAAATAATATCTTCATCTTCTTGAAATTTATTAATTAAGAAATTAATTTGTCTTTTAATATCATTTATTTCATTATCAAGTTCATTTTGTTTATAATAAAAATCTTGATAATGATTAATTTTATTTTGATTTTTATTTTTTATTTCTTTATTTTTTTCTAAATTTTTAGATAATGTAATTTTATTTATATTTCTTGCAGTATAACAAGTTGATGTTTGTTCATTGAATTTTAACATTGTGTTTGAATTACCATAATCAGAAAAATATCTTTTAGATTTACTTTTTAACTCATAAAACTTTAATTTAAGCTGTTTTATTTGATTATTTAAATTATTTAATACTTCATCTTTATTTGTAATAGTATTTAATCTTTCTTGAAGTTCAATTTTATTTTCTTTTACATTATTATTTATTTCATTTAATGAATTTTTTAATTGATTATTTTCATTTACTAAAATATCTAATGTTAATTTTAACATATTTTTTTCTTGCTCAATTCTTTCTCTTTCTTTACTAATTTTATTTTTCATTTTTAATAATTATTAAATACTTTTATTTATTTAAGTTTTTTTTGCTTGTTAAAACTGATAAAAATAAAACAAATTTAATTTAATAAAAAAAAGATATTTAATATTAACATTTAAATATTAAATTTATATATTCTATATTAACCAGCTAAAGAAAGTTTAGATTTCGTAAAATCATTTTTAAACAACCAAATACAAAAATGTTGAATTAATTCAATAATTTCTTTTTTATCATTTTCATTATCAATATCAAAAAAATTATTAGCTTCAAGAAAATTACTATAAAACTCATTACAAGATTCAGGAAGACTTTCAGCATTAGAAATAGAAGTAACTTCAATTTTTTTATCTTTTTCCTTATCTTTATTTTTACTTAAATTTTCACATTCTCTAAACAATAAAATAAACTTTAACAAAAGAATAAAATATTTCTCATTACATTTTTTTTGACATTCATAAACATATTGATAAAAAATATCATTACAATTTTTTAATCCTTTATCTTTTAAAATAACATTTTCATTATTTTCAATTAAATTTTTCAAAATTGGAATATCATTTATATTATCAGGTTTACTGAATAATTTATCATAATATTTCCCTTTAAATAAAAAATCATAAACACAAAGAGCACAATTTTTAACATCATACTTTTCATCATTATTTCTTTTTCTATTATCATCATCAAAGAAATTATCATATTTTTTTTCAAAATCTTCAGATACATTTTTAATATATTTTCTTGGCCTTCCTCTTCCTCTCTTTTCCATTCCTTCTAATAAATCAGGATGTTTTGTTTTTTTATGATTATTTAAAGCTGGTTGACTTAAATAACTTTTACCACATTCACATTGATAAATTCTTCCTTCTTTTTCATGTTTTGATCTTCTTCTCCTTCCTATTATTATTTTAAAAATATTTTTTATTTTAAAAATAATAAACTTACGTTGTTCGTTGCTATTAAAATTAAGCTGTGATGGAATATTATTTTGAGAAATTTGATTTATTTGATGTTGAAGAATTACTTGTTGAGGAAATTGATTTGGAATTTGTTGTCCTTGGATTTGTGGGTATATATTTGGGTAAAGCATTTGCTGTTGTGGAATTTGGTTCATTCAATAAAAATAATTATTAATTAATTATTAATTCATGTATATATAATTTTTTGATGAGATTTTTAGACTTTTATATTTATATTTTTTAATTAATTTTTTTTTATGATTTTTAAATTGTGTTTTTAGGTTTTTTGAATTATAATTTATTTTGGATTTTTATTTTTTTTGTTTTTGAGTTTGTTTTTTTATTTCTTTTTCAATGATAAAATTTAAAATTTAAATAATATTTAAATATAATGAATTATTATAAAAAATATTTTTTATTAATGTATAATTTTTATTTTTAAATTTAATTCAAATGAAAAATAATAAATATTCAATTCAATTATTATTTATAAACCACTTTTATTATTTAATTTATATTTTTTTAACAATATAATAGTAATAAAATAATATATTTCTACAAACAAAATATTATTAGAATTATTTTTTAAATAAATTTTTAAAAAATGAATTATTATGATTTAATTTTTTTGTAGTAAAACTTTCTGTATTATTAGTTCCTTTTCTTTTAATAAAATTTTCACCTTCAATTTGTTCTTTTAATAAATCTATATCTTCTTGTAATTGCCGATAAATTAATTTTTTTTGTTTATAATGTTGTCTTAAATTTGAATTTTCATTTTTTAACAAACGATTTAAACTAAATTTATGATTCCATTCACTTTTCTTTATAAAAATATCAGTTTCAAATTGACTTAATTTAGTTTTTAAATTTCTTAATTTTTTTACTTGAGATCTATCACTTGATGAAGGATTATTTGTAATTGATGGAGAAATAATAATACAAGAATTATTTAATTTAGGTTGAATTTCTTGTAATAATTCATCTCTTTTTTTGAAAGTTTCTTTTGAATCTTTCTTAACCCACTTTAATTCTTCATTTACTTTTTCTTTATATATTTCTTTATTCTTTAATAATTCTTTATTTTCTTTTTTTAATTCTAATATTCCTATTTTAATTAATTCTATATCTTTTTTTTTATAATCTATAAAAATTGATTTTAAAAATAATTCAAAAGGTGAAATATTTTGTTTATTAATATTAATTTTATTATCTTCATATAACATTTTTATTATATTTTCACGATTTGAAATATATTTTAAATGATTAGTTATCACAGAGATGCCATTATTTTCCATTATATTGAATTAAAAAAATATTTAAATCAAAATTAAAATTAATTAGAAAACACCAACAAAATTATATAATATTAATTAAATCATTTAAAATCAAAAAAAAATAATATCAATGTAATATTTATAATACCATTATATTTAAATAAAAAAAATAAAATAAAAAATCAAAAAAATAAATTTTTATGTTTTTAAATTAAATTAAAACAAAAAAGAGTAAAAATTTTTGGTATATAAAAAATAAAACCAAAAACAAAAAAAACTATTTTACTCTTCATTAATTTTCATATACTGAATAAAATCTTTAAAAGTAATTTCATTTCCATGTTCAGTAGTATTTTCCAAAATATGTTGCATTTCTTCTTCACTCATATTTTCTCCAATTTCTTTACAAATTCTTTTAAATGTATCAAAAGTAATAGTTTCATTTTCAGGATTATCAATAAACAAATTAAAAATAGTTTTCAAACCTTCTTCAGTTTTTCTATCTTTTAATCCACCATTAACATAAGAAGAAAATTGAACCCAAGAAACAATATCACCATCTTCAGCAGAAGTACTAATTAAATTAAATAAATCTGGATTTGTTTCATCAAATTTCATTCTTTTCATAGCATTAATAGCATCATTAATATTTATAGTTTGAGTACCATCTTTATCTAATAAATCAAAAGCTTGTTTTAAAAAACCAGAATCTTCTTCTTCAACATATTCTCTATTAACATGTGCTGTTTTTTTTGTTGCTTTTAAATTATCATTTTTAACATTTTCTTTGTTGTCTTTTTCATTTTTTCCACCAGTTAAAAAACTTTGATCTATTTTTACATTATCATCTGCAAAAATGAAAACTGTATAATTTTCGTTTTCAAATATTTCATTACCAATTCCAACTTGAGTAAATTTTGGATTTGTTAAAAATTGTCTTCCCATTTTTTTCTTATCTATTTTATTTAATAGTAATTTTGGTATTTGATTTTCTGCCTCATCTGCACCAAAATCTGCTACTAATGCTATATTCATTTTTAATACTGAATCAGGTAAAATTCCTTTTAATTGAGTACCTGTTCTGTATTGAATATAGTTTGAATCTAAAGAAAATTTTTTTGCTTCCATTTGTGCAATTTTTGATAATATTGGATTTAATGTCATTTTCTTTTGAGGTTTCATTGATTCTAATTGATTTATAAATTGATCTATTTCTGCTAAAAATGGATCTGTTGATTTTATACGACTTAATCCTTTTCTGAGAAGTTCTATTTGTTTGTGGATTGATTGAGGGTATTCACGAAATTTGTTTAATTCGGTGAAGACATCACGCTCATATTTACTCATTTTTTTGTTTTTTATATAAAATAACTGATAATTTAGATATTTTATTTATTGTTTTTTTTTATTAATTTTTTTTCTTAATTTTTTATTTTTTTTATTTTACTTTTTTAGCTTTAATGGAAGTATATTATGTTAATTGATTTATTTAATATTTTGAAATTAATTTTCATTATTATTTTTTATGAATATTTTTTTATGTATTTATTTCATATTTTTTTATTAATTATTAAAATATTTAAGGTTTAATCAAGATATAAATAATATATTAAAATATTAAATAAAAAAACAATTAAAACAAAAAAAATCAATTATTTTATAGATAAATATTAAAAAGAAAAAGAGATCAAAATAATAAAATTAGTTTAATTATTATAAATTAAAAATTTTGGAAATCTATAAGAATTAAACTTATATAGGTTTCCATAAGATTTAAATTTTAACCTATGAACATTAGTTAATGATATCAAGATTAAATTAAGTAATACAATTATATTAAAATATTAATAAATATAATCTTGAAAATTTTAAATATATATTTTTTTATTTCATAATTTAAAAATTATATTAAAATGGGTATTTGTAATTCATCTCAAAGAGATAAGGAAAAAAATCAACATAATGTAATAAAAAAAAGTTGTTTTAAAAAAATTCATCCTATTGGTAGAGGTGGATTTGGAACAGTAAGAAGAAATATATATAATAAAATATTATATTAGGTTTGGAAAATTGAAAATCAAAATAAAAAAATATATTATGCAATGAAAGAAATGTCAAAAGTAAAAATATATCAAAAAAAAGCAATAAATCTAATTAAAAATGAATTGACTTTATTATCAAACTTAAGACATCCTTTAATATCAAATTTATATTATGCATTTCAAGATAAAGAAAATTTATATCTTATAATGGATTATTTATCAGGAGGTGATTTAAGACAATATATTAAAAATTATCATTTATGTAAAGAAGATGAAATTAAATTCATTATTTCTAATATAATTGTAATTTTTGAATATTTATATGAAAATAATATTATTCATAGAGATTTAAAGCCAGAAAATTTAATTTTTGATAAAAAGGGTTATTTACATTTAACTGATTTTGGAATTGCAATAACATATAATAAAAATAAAAAAATAAAGAAATTAGGCGGAACTCCTTATTATGTTGCTCCAGAAATTTATGATAAAAAGTCTAAAATAAGAACTTTTTCAATGGATTATTTTTCATTAGGCGTTATTATATATGAATTAATATTTGGAAAAAAACCTTATTCTGGAAAAAACAAGATTGAATATCTTAATGAAGTTCAATTAAAAGAAGTTAAAATTGAAATAAATGATTTACCCAAAAATTTTAATAATAAAAATTTATTTTGTGATTTTATTAATAAATTACTTAAATTAAATCCTAAGGAAAGATTAGGTAGTATTAATGGCATTAGTGAATTAAAAAATCATCCTTTATTTGAAAATTGTAATTGGCATAATATTATAAATAAAAAAATTATTTCTCCTTTTGTAGATAAAAAAATTAATGAACAAAAAATAAAAAGAATAAATTCTATTAATGATGAAATTATTATTGATAATTATAAAGAAATTCTTGATATAATAAATAAAGTCGGTTATTTTAAAGAATATAATTATAATTATTATGAAAAAACAAATAATAAAAACATTAGTGATGATAATTTAAGTACAATGAATCAAACGAATGATAAAAAAATATTTTAAATATTAAAATTAAATTTAATAAACCTTTATTTATTTATTTTTGTGGATAAAGATATATATAAATGTGAATCTTTAAAAATTGAAATAAATATGAAATATAGTAAAAGTAAAATTTATATAAAAAATATAATAATTAAAATAAATTTTTTTACAAAATTATTTTAGCCAAATATAAATATTATATTTTTGTTTACTATTATCAGGGAAAAAAATTAATAAAAAATTATCTTAATTCATTATATTACTGGTTATTATTTTTATATGTTATTTTTTTAGTATTTCATTTACCTTT
>JAEEGK010006705.1_pt1 | contig 27633 bp, 22 predicted proteins | sample 8958771 | NCBI WGS metagenome assembly JAEEGK01 (sample SAMN16246547, study PRJNA631951) | gut metagenome | biome: gut microbiome; feature: rumen; material: SC-attached | host: Bos | place: Iran: Karaj | collected 2018-10 | reverse complement strand
AAGGATTTTACGCTGTGACCCGATTATTCCCGCGTGAACGGTGAACTGATCATCATCTCCGGGCCCACATCATCGGGTAAGAGCGGTATAGCCTTGGATATCGCCGAGAGGCTGGGAGGAGAGATCGTCAGCGCGGATTCGATGCAGGTCTACAAGGGCATGGACATCGGCACAGGGAAGCTTACGAAGGAGGAGATGAGAGGGATAAGGCACCACCTCATCGATGTTATTGAACCTACAGAGGATTACAATGTATCTAGGTTTGTAGAGATGGCTAGGGCGGCGATCGATGACATCATCTCAAGGGGCAAGGTACCGATAGTAGCCGGCGGCACGGGATTCTACATCAAATCGCTGCTGTACACCGGTGATACCGGCAACCCCGGAAAAGATCCAGATTACAAAAAGCTGTTAAGGGAACGTGCCGAAAGAGAAGGTTTGGCAGTGCTTTATGATGAATTGTCCGCAGCGGATCCCGTGGCAGCGGAAAGGATGGACAGGAACAATCGTGCCCGCATCATCAGGGCATTGGAGTACAATCACGCCACCGGCCTGAAGTACTCTGAATACTGTGATTCAGTCGAACTTCCCGAACCGAAGTATAAAGCATTGTCCTTCGTCCTGGAATGCGAGCGTTCCATCCTCTACAGGCGCATGGATGAACGTATCGACAGGATGCTGTCCGACGGGCTGGTGGATGAGGTCCGCACCCTGTTATCGAATGGCGTGGGTCCGGAATGCACATCAATGAACGGCATCGGATACAAGGAGATCGCAAGGTATCTGTCTGGCGAGATACCGTTGGAGGAGGCCGTCCGTCTCATCAAGAGCAACACTCATCATTATGCGGTGAGACAGAGCACATGGTTCAGGAATCAGAAGGATTCCAAGGTCATCGACTGCAGCGACAGGGACAGAGCGATAGAGGAGATAATGAGGATCATTTCTTCTTGATCTTCTTGCGCTTGATCTTCTTGACCTTCACGCATCTGCCCATATAGAGAAGTGCCAGCACACCCAGGGAAATCAGTGCGATGTGGATGATGGCATCCCTGCTGTCGGGCTGGATGTCCATGTATTTCACCGAGGTGTATTTTCCGAAGATGTCCTCGTAGGGGTTCCCTTCGGTGCCTACATCCCTTGTGGGCGTGAAACCGTAGATCGAACATTCCGCCTTGTATGTCTCATTGATACCGAGACTGAAGGCGTTCTCCTGGATGTCGGGTTTGCTGTTAAGATGGATCTCTTTTACGTTGTAACATCCGCTGAAAGCATTCTTCCCGATCACACCGACGGTCGAGGGCAGAGTGATAGAGTCTATGTTCTTCTGGTCCTTGAAGCAGTTCTCACCGATGTTGACGACATCATATGTCTTCGATGCTATCTCAACGGTCTCCGGGATGATTAGTGCCTTCATGCCCCCGGTGTATTTCTCTGAACTTACAGCTTCTACCTGACCGTGTTCTGAACCGTAGGGGTCGGCAGCGATCCTGTATGTTATCACTATCCCTTCTTCGGTAGGGATGTTCTGATCGGCATCTGAACCGTCGGATGTGATGAGAGGTATGAGCGTGACTGCGATGAACAGGGCGGCGATAAGTAGAGCGGATCCTCTCATCTCTTCGCCCCCTTCTTCTTTTTGTCAGGAACAGGTTCGATACCGCATCCGCCTTCATGTGTGATTATCGCATTCATCAGTTTGATCTCGTAGGACCACTGGTTGTACAGGTGGTTGTTGGTGCTCCTGTAGACCATGAAGATGAGGTAGATGGAGTACAGTCCTCCTGTTATCAGGTAAAGGAATATGTGTATGATGAACCACTTGTGCTTGACCGAAGGGATCATCTCAGGGATGTCCAGTCCTTTGTCGTACAGCTCATATCTCAGCTGCGCCACGAACTTCACCTGGGAAGATTCGTGGGCATAGGGGTACTTCATGCTGTATGTGTACACCAAAACGAACATCAGGAAGACGAAGACCATGCCTACGGAGAACACGATGTAGATGTTTAGACGGAATCCGAACTGATAGTACACGACCTTAGGGTAGCATATAGTGAGCACGAACACGACGAAATAAGCCGCGAGGATGATCGATGCAGGATATATCACCGATGAACTGTCCTTCTTCCTGCAGTTCCTGTCGAACTTCATCAGATCGGCGGTGCTGCATCCGAGTTCCCTGGCGTAATGGATCAGTATGTCCCTCCACTGCCTGTCCCTGTTGGAATGGTCCTCGAGCCTGCGGTATGTCAGGAACATCATGATGAGAATCAGGAACCAGACCATCATCATCGCGACGGAACCGAGATTCTCCAACAGATTCTCGTTCCCCGAGGTGTAGGTGATGATGGCACTTCCCAACCCTACGGCAATGAAAGGTATCGCAATGAGGAGCAGCGTCGCATCAGGACGCATGATCGTGTCATTCTTGTATCTGTTCATGACACAATTGACGAAATTGTTGGCCTCATCCAGCGATGACATTCACGGCCGAATCCGATTGGTCCGATAAATAATGATTGAAAGTGAAATCTGTAAGTGCGATTGGAATCTGAAAACCGTTTTATCTTAAGGTATTCATTACGGTGCGATGGTCTTCAAGAAGAGAAGGATGAGGTCGCGCAACATCCGTCAGTCCAGGAAGGAGAACAGCATGCCTACGGGACTGATACTGGCGGAGATATTCCTCGCCGTGATGTGCGCATCATACGCCTTCAAGATCACCGGAACGATGATGGATATCGCCGCGGATGATGCTCTCTATCCTTCGGTCATCAACGCTTTCATGCTCCAGATGAACCTCGTCTTCCTTGTGACGACCGTCTTCGCACTGCTCGGTATCTCGTCGAGAAGGGCGGAATCATGGAAGAAGGTCGTAAGGACATGCTTCACGTTCACATTCTCCACATTCATGTCCGCATTCCTGGTGCAGTCGGACAGTTTCGTCCATGAGTTCGATTTCAATCCTTATGCTACAGCAATCGTACTCGGCATCGTGGTTCTGATGATGCTCTTCTCAGAGGACATCAAGAAGTTCTACACGCCCCCGCTGACGAAGGTACGTCCCACCGCCAGCTGGGCCAATTACATCCTCTTCGGCAAACTGTACAATGTGGAGTACCAGGTCAAGATCAAACAGCCCGATGCCGCAGTGAATGAGGAAACTTTGTCATCTTAAGCAATTTTCTTAACCCATCATATGCATAGGGCATCATGGATCACAGAGAGAGGTTCCTTTCACATTTCGAAGGCATCGTTCCCGACAAGATGCCGATGTTCCTGAGGGACTTCACTCTCGGTCTCGATGTCATAGGGTGCATGACGACCGATCTCTTCGGGGAGAGATACGATCCCGAGCTGTCGTCAAGATCTGTTCTGTCATTTGCGAAGATGACGGATCAGGATGCCGTCATCGGGTGTGTCCATTCGCCTGCATTCCTGGTGGAGCAGTTCGGAGGCCGTATGAAGTATCCCGATCACGGCATACCTTCGGTCATTGAACATCCGTTCTCCGAACCTTCCAAACTTGATTCTGCGGACACCGTTCCGAAAGGCAAGGCGGCCGATGCGATACAGTCGTACCATATCACCGCAGAAGCAGGCACCGATCTTGCCATCATCGGAAACATCACAGGACCGTTGACCAAAGCATCGGTGCTGATGGGTATGGAAAATCTTTCGCTGGCACTTCATGATGATGTCGATTTTGTGAAGGATGTCATCGACATCGGAATGGAACTGTCGATGACCATGCTCGAGGAGATCGATGACGATATCGATGCGGTCTTCATTGCATCCGCAACGGACAATCCGACACTCTTCGGAGCCGACGTTGTCAATTCCCTTTCTATCCCGTATGTCGAGGAGATGGCGGACACGATCTATTTCATGGGGAAGTATTCCATCTATCATCCCCACGGCGATTACACCGATCCTGTCTCCATGGATGCCGCTCTGAATTCAGGCATAGACTGTTTCCAGTTCGCTGAGGAGAACGATCCCGTTAGGATCAGGAAACTCATCGGCGACAGGTGCGTCATCATGGGCGGTACGGACATAGTGCCCTTCCTTTACTCGGGAACCCCTGACGAAATACGTTCAGAGACGATGAGGTATCTTGAGACATTCTCCGACACAAGATACATCTTCAGTTGCTCCTGTTCGCTGCAGAGAGGGACATCCCTTCCTTCAATTGAAGAGATGTGCCGCTGCGTGAGATGAAAGAAGGGTGCAAAGGCATTAGAGGAGGACACTCAGAATGGGTTCTGAGCGAGAGGCCTTTGCACATTGTCGTATAGTTTGATATTATTATTAATTATTTGGTTTGAAAATAAAATAATAACAGAACGGAACAATCAGGTGCATCATCGAAACGGATAGATCAAAAGATGGTATGGAAGGAAAAATATCATTTCTTGGAGAAATACACATCATTCGCAGCTCTCGAATTGACTGTCATACAGCTGGCGATAGAATCCGCCTTTGGCCAGTAGTTCTTCATGTTTTCCTTTCTCGATGATGCTCCCGTCCTTGATTACGAGGATCATGTCCGCATCCTCTATGGTCGAGAGCCTGTGTGCGATGACGAAGGATGTATGCGACTCCATGATCTCGTTCATGGCCTTCTGTATCTTCCTCTCGGTGAACGGATCAACTGCACTCGTGGCCTCATCCAGGATAACAATGGGTGAATCTCTTATTATCGCCCTGGCGATGTTTATCTGCTGTCTCTGCCCCACCGATATCGACATGGCATCATCGATCACCGTATCCAATCTGTCGGGCAGTGATTCTATGTACCTTTCCATGCCGACGGATTCACAGGCTGAAAGCAGGGTCTCATCATCGATATCTTCGCCGAAGGTAAGGTTCTGACGGATGCTGCCTTCGAACATCCATGAATCCTGGAGTATCATGCAGAAGATCCTGTGCACATCTTCTTTCCTGAGTTCTCTTATGTCAATCCCGTCGACAAGGATCCTTCCCGAATCCAATTCGTAGAATCTCATCAGCAGATTTGCGATGGTGGTCTTCCCTGAACCTGTGGGGCCCACAATAGCTATTTTCTGTCCGGGCTTGATATCCAGGTTCAGATTGTGGATGACCTCCCTGCCCGGATTGTATGAGAAGCAGACGTTCTCGAATACCACGCTTCCGGAAGCTCTCTCAGGCGGCTGCCTGCATCCATCCTCAGAAGGCATCTCGGGCAGATCAAGGAATTCGAATACCCTTTCGGATGATGCAGAAACGGTCTGCATGGAGGCCAGTGAATTGGAAAGGCGCCCCATCGGTTCGGTGAAGTGTTTGACATAGATGAAGAAAGCAACCACTACACCGAATCCTATCTTCCCGTCTATTATCATCATCGAACCTGCGATGCAGACGAACACGTAGCTCAGGTTGCTTATGAACCCGATTATGTTCGGCATCGAGGAGGATATGGTCCTGGTGATGCAGGTGATGCGGAACAATCTGTCATTGACATCTCTGAATCTGTCTCTGGCTCTGTGTCTGCCGTTGTACTGGTTCACTGCGTCAAGACCGTAATAGGTCTCTTCGACAAGGCCGTTGATGGCCCCGGTGTCGACTGAAAGGTCCTTGAACAGCGGCTGGGAACGGTTGATGACTGTGAATATTATGACAAGACCGACTACGGTAGGTGCTATCGCTATAAGTGCCAGACGCCATTCCATGATGCACATCATAATGAATGAACCTATGATCATGGTGAAGGCCACGATGGTGTGGGATATACATTCCGCGGACTGGTTGCGGATGTTGTCCGTATCGTTGGTGAACCTGCTCATTATGTCGCCGATGTTCATCCTGTCGATGATCTTCAGCGGGAGTCTGGTAATCTTCTTGTTGAGATCGATGCGCATCACGTTGCCGTTGAATTCCGATGCTGACGGTATGATATATCCTGATGCGGCACGGAAAAGGGCTGCGACGGAATACATCGCCACCAGTATCCACACGATGCCCAGTATCCGTTCGACATCCATGGGGACGGAAGTCCCGACGGAAGCTGAGATGATGTCCACGATCTCATTCAGATACTGCGGTGCGATGAGAACCAGGATGGAGGATGCGAATGACAGCAATATCCCCGCGTAGATGTGCAGACGATACTTTCCGATGTATCTGTAGAGCCTGAACATCGTCTTCCAGAGGTTCTGGGGCTTCTCCATCGTCGCCCAGCGGGGAAGAGGTGTGGGACTCATCAGGATTCCTCCGAGAACTGCAGCTTCATTATGTCACGATAGGTCTGACACCTCTGCAGGAGTTCGTCGTGACTTCCTTTGTCGATTATCCTTCCGTCCTCCATGACCAGGATCTGATCCGCCTCTCTGGTCACACCAGCCCTCTGGGTGATTATGATCTTCGTCATATCCTTCAGTTCTTTGCTTATGGCCTCGCGTAGGGACAGTTCAGTCTTGAAATCCAATGCCGAGAACGAATCATCCAGGATCAGAATCTCGGGATCATGGCATACTGCCCTGGCTATGGAGATCCTCTGCTTCTGACCGCCGGAGATGTTCCTGCCCTGCTGCAGAAGATTCGCATCCAATCCCTCCGGGTACGATCTGACGAAATCTTCGGCCTGTGCTATCTTCAGTGCCTTCCACACCTTTTCGTCATCGCTCTCTCCGGGACCCTTGCCGTAATCGACATTCTCGCGGACGGTACTGTTGAAGATTATCGGTATCTGCGGAACATAGGAGATCTTCGAGTAGAGCGCATCCGAACGGTATTCTCTCACATCGATACCATCTATCCTGACGGAACCGTCTGTTGTATCGAACATCCTGAGCATCAGTTTCGCCAGTGTCGATTTTCCGCATCCGGTGGGCCCCACTATAGCGACAGTTTCATTGGGGCGGATCTCGAAATCGATATTCTCGACACAGCTGGATGCCGAACCCGGATATCCGAACGTGACGTTTTCGAAAGCAACTGTGCCCTTTTCCGGGGTTTCTGAATCGAATGTCCCTTCCACAACGGTCCTTCTCAGATCGAGGACCTCCTCTACACGCTTGGAACATACCGACGCCCTTGGGTATCCGCGGATGACCTCAGTCATCATCATGAAGGCCATCAGCACCTGGATCGCGTATGAGGAGAACACGATCATGTTGGAGAAGAGTGCTACCTGGGTTCCGCTGTCGGTGGCGGCGGAAATCAACAGCGCTCCGGTCCAGTAGATTGCGATGGTAAGGAAGTTCGATATCGCATCGGTAGCGGAGAACATGGGCACAGTTGCCCTGAAGACGGAGAGATTGTTCCTGAGCAGATCCTCTGAAGCCTTATCATACCTCCTCGCCTGGAATCCGTCCGCATTGTAAGCTCTGATCGTCCTGAGACCGACAATGCTCTCCCTGGCGTTGCTGTTCACACCATCGGTCAGTGTCTGGATGCGTCTGAAGAATTTCATCGTGTACATCATCACAGCGACGATGATCACTACTAGGACTAGCACTCCGGCGACGGTTATCGCTGTCCATTCCCAGCATCCGCCTGATATCTTCACTACCGCCCAGACTGCCATGATGGGCGATTTGACCACGATCTGCATCGCCCGGCCGATGAAGTTCTGTATCTGGTTGATGTCGTTGGTGCTCCTGGTGACCAGGGATGCAACGCTGAATCCCTCCATATCGCCCGGTGTGAGATCGGTGACCTTGTTGAACACCATTGAACGGAGTTTCTTGCTGAGCGATGATGCGATATAGGCTATGATGACACCCGTGATCAGGGATGCCGCGATACTGGCAAATGATGACAGGAGCATCAGGTAACCGTATTCGGTGACGGAATCCAATGATGCACCGTTCTCGATGGCCAGGGTTATGTTGTTCATATACCCCGGGATCTGCAGATCGAAGAACACCTGGATGACTATGGTCGCGATACTGATGAGGAAAAGGATCCATTCCTTCTTTCCAAGATATTTCAGTATCATCGGTCTCTTCCATCCGTCATCGCATCAATAAAAAAGGGAGCTGGTACTCCCTGTTTAGATAGAGTTTACAGATCCCAGCAGGACCGTTGGGACGTCGTCCTCATAGATGATCTTGCATTCGATATCATAGACGGAAGAGATCATCTCCTCCGTTATGACATCCTTGGGTGCGCCTATGTCCTTGATGATACCGGGAGGGGACATGACGATGATCTGGTGAGCGTATTTCGCTGCTATGTTCAGATCATGGCTGATCATCAGCACGATCATGTTCTCTTCGACGGCCAGAGCTCTGAGGAGTTCAGAAACGTAGACCTGGAGCTTTATATCCAGATTGGCCGTCGGTTCATCCAGTATCAGCAGTTCCGGTTCCTGGACAAGTCCTTTGGCTATCGATACCTTCTGATACTGTCCGGCAGACAGTTCATTCACTCCGCGCATCGCGAGATCTTCGATACCCATCATGCGAAGGGCACGCGTGACCATGATCAGGTCGTCCGAAGTGGTTCTCCATCCGCCTTTGTTGGATCTCCCCATCAGAACGGCTTCCGTTACCGGCAGGGAGAAAGCATCATATGAACGCACTGGCACATATCCGATTTGCTTCGCAAGATCCTTGTACCTCATGGTCGAGACATCCCTTCCGTCGATGGTCACCGTCCCCTGGGTGGGTTTGATGATCTTGTTGATCAGTTTGATCAGTGTCGATTTACCCACACCGTTGGGCCCCACTATGCAGTAGAGCCCCGGTTTATCGATGGTAAGATTGATGTCGTGCAGGACCGTCTGACCGTTCCTGTATCCAAAACTGACGTTATTGAATTCAACGATCATGGTCACCACACATTACTCTTCTTCCTGAGGATCAGCCAGAGGAACAGCGGTCCGCCGAGGAACGCTGTCACGACACCGACCTGCAATATCTGCGGGGCGATGATCAGTCTGCCTACAAGATCTGCTACGACAAGCAATAAAGCACCGAACGCGGCCGATGCCGGCATGAGGTACCTGTTGTCCGAACCTATGAACAGCCTCACGATGTGGGGTGCCACAAGACCGACGAAACCAATCATTCCGGTGAAACTGACGATGGAGGCGGTCACTAGCGCAACTACCAGCAAAATCAGTCTTCTCATCTTTTCTGCATCTATGCCCAGTCCCTTCGCGCTCTCATCACCCGATGCGAGCAGATTGAGCTTTCTTGAAAGGAACTGCAGGATGATGTATCCCGATACCACGAAAATGAGCATGACGGGTATATCGTTCATGTTGGTGTATGCGAGAGTACCGACCTGCCATTCGTACAATTCCTTCAATGCGTTGGGGTCTGCGAACAACTTGATCAGTGTCGTGATCGCATTGAAGATGTACATCACTGCGATACCTGACATGATCATCGTCGTAGGGGACGATTTCTTGACTTTCGAGACGAAAGCTATGACGAACATCGGTATGAGCGAGAATATGAACGCATTGACGACCATACCGTACTTGGCCCCGCCTATGACTGAGATGCCGAGGATCATTGCCAAGGTCGCACCGAACATCGCACCTGATGAAACACCGGTGGTGTAAGGGTCAGCAAGAGGGTTGAGCAGAGTGCTCTGCATAGCTACACCCGCCACTGCCAATCCGACTCCCGCAAGGATCGCGGTAAGCAATCTGGGAAGTCTCAGTTCCATCACGATGAATCCTTTCAGCGTCCATTCCGGATTGCCGAAGATGTTATCGATCAGTATCTGGTATGTTTCCCAGAATCCTATGTCATACTCGCCGACACTGAGGGAGAATCCCGATACGAAGATCGTAGCAGCTAAACAGAGGCCTATGAAGATCCATTTCCTTCTGATGTACTTCGAATAGTTCTTCAAAGTGGCTGCTGTGCTGTCCTCATGTTCGATATCAGCTTTCCATTGGCGTATTGATTCACGAACGACCCCTTTGATCAAAGGATCATTCACTGAAGATTCCATATTGACCTCAAAGGTTGGGGGACAGAGTCCCCCTGTTTATGTTCACTTCATCTTGTATACACCGGCACCACCGAGGGTCTTCACATCGATGTCCTTATACAATGTGAAGTGATCGTAGTAGTACTGGGTGTATTCCCATCCCTTATCCATGGAGTATGTGTCAGGATACAGGTATGCACAGAGCAGTGCAAGCTGTGAGAATCCGTAGTATGTACCCATGGTGTAGTAGTTGAAACCGTAGACCTTCTTGTTTTGGTAGGCCTGGGTTCCGTTATACTTGACGATGTGTGTCTCGAATTCGGTCTGGGTCTCCTCTACCGTATCATTACAGTCGTTGAAAAGAATCTGGAAGATGAACTCCGGATTGATCTTGTAGACCGTTTCGTAAGATATGAAGGGGCATGCATGCGTGTCATCGACCGGGATGTAGACATCCTTGAAGTTGATGATACTGAGAGTGTAGATCTCTCCGAACATGTATCCGTCAGAGAATGAACAGTCGAGTTTGGCCTGTGTCTCGGTAGAGCTGGTCAGGGGAGCAAGGTACTCTGTGACCTGGAACGATTTCTGTGTGATGTAATCGACGACACCGTCAACCCAGTCCACATACTCGTGGGCCTTCTCTTCTGCCTGGAACATCACACCGAGCATCAGGAGGCTGCCGAGTCTGTCGGCACCGCGGGGGTCGCGGCTGGACATGTTCAGCTGAACGAGCTGTACGTCCGTGGTTCCGGAACTGATTGCTGATTCAAGACCGGGGTAGCTGCCCCAGGAGTGAGTGAGGAAAGTCTTGACCTCTGAACTCAGAAGTGCCTCGGGATCGGTGTTGGGCGATCCCAGGTCTGCGCATTTGGTGGTCAGCAGGTCGGGGTACTTCTTGGTATCCTGTCCCATGTTGTTCTCGAAGACATTATGCGATGCTCCGACGACGCCATCGTAGAGTCCGAGGATGATGCATGCATCGATGGGGTAGACGTGTCTGACACCTATCTTCTTCACGAGCGGATAGTTGATCGAGGCGAGGTCTCCCTTCGCGTTGATGTAGTACATCTTTCCGCCGTTTTTGTGGTCGATGAAATTCTGCAGTGCAGTGACATCATCTTCCGAGATGTACCCGTCATGGTTCGTGTCCGCGAACTGGTTCTTGGTCCTGTCCCATGTTGTCTTCTTGTCGATGATGTCTCTGATCATATCGATGTCCTTTTGATCCAAAAAGTCGTCATTGTTGGCATTTCCATAGATCAGGAGACGGCCTTCAGTGGTTGTCGACTCTTTGTCTTTGGAGTTGTTTGTCAAGACGATAGCAACCGGTACTGCGACCATAATGGCTACAGCTACCGCTACTATAGCGATGATAATTTTCTTATCCATTTAATCACTTGGATGTATAATCCAACTTGAATGATGGTTGATTAGTATTTATGTATATGCCTTAACAGCTCTTATTTTTGTCCAATTTTGATAAAATTAGTGAATATTTACTTATAATTAGCATCAAATTATGATAATTATAAATATTAAATTCTAATTTAACTATAATTATAGTAGTTTGTGTATATTTACTTACAAAATATTGGATGTATAATCCAAAATTACATCCAATCGCCGATTAGAATATGTTATTACGGTGTTGGTTCTGAGAGAAGGGTCTTTGTGCACACAGTTTTTTCAGACGAATCTGCCTGTGATGCTCCTCTCGCATCTTCTGATCTCATCAGGCGATCCGCAGGCGACGACTGTACCGCCGTCCTCTCCGCCGCCGGGCCCCATATCGATTATGTAATCGGCCGCACGGATGACATCGAGGTCATGTTCGATGACTATTACAGTCGCTCCGTGATCGATCAGTGTCTGGAAGACATTCAGCAGTGTGCCCACATCTCTGGGATGCAGGCCGATGGTAGGTTCGTCGAAGACGAAGACGGAATCATCCTGCTGTCTTCCCATCTCTGATGCGAGTTTCAGTCTCTGGGCCTCTCCTCCCGAAAGACCGGGTGTCTCCTCTCCCAAAGTGAGATATCCGAGTCCCAGGTCCTTCAGCGTCCTCAGTCTCGATCTAACCACACCCATCTCATCGCAGAATCTCAGTGCAGTGTCGATGTCCATGTCCATCAGTTCGGGCAGTGAACGATCCTCTCCCGACCTGTTCCTGTAAAGTACCTTCTTCGCATCCAATGAATAACGGGAACCGCGGCATTCGGGACACGGCACATCCACATCGGGAAGGAACTGTACGTCCAGGCTTATCTCTCCTGTACCGTCGCATACGGGACAGCGGAGTGAACCGGTGTTGTATGAGAAATCGCCTGCCTTGTATCCGTACTGTTTCGCATCTTTCGTTCTTGCGTAGATCTTACGCAGCTCATCGTGAACGTTAGCATATGTCGCGACGGTAGAACGGACATTGATGCCGATAGGAGTAGCATCGATGAGCTTCACGTGTCTGATGCCGTCCGCAGAGATGCTCTTCACATGTTCGGGCATCTTCTTTCCGTTGCATACGGAATCCAGTGCAGGAACGAGGCTCTCGAGGACCAAGGTGGTCTTTCCCGAACCGGATACTCCTGTGATCACCGTCAATCCTGATTTCGGGATCCTGACCGACAAGGGCTTGACGGTGTGGATGCCGTCCGTCTCCATGCGGATCTCTCCTTTTGAAAACACCACCTCACAGTGCTGTCTTACAGGTTTTACTTTTCCGGAGATATATCCGCCTATCACCGATCTGTTATTCCTCTCGATATCTTTGATTGTACCTTCGGCGATGACGGTGCCTCCGTCAGATCCGGAATTCGGACCCATCTCAATGAGCCAGTCGGATTCTTTTAGGATCTGTGTATCATGATCCACAAGCAATACGGTATTGCCGTCCCTGACAAGGTCATGCATCACGTTGTTCAGTCCGATTATGTTCGCGGGGTGCAGTCCGATCGAGGGTTCATCGAGCACGTACAGAACACCCGTCGTCCTGTTGCGTACGGAACGGGCCAGCTGCATCCTCTGCCTCTCGCCGGTGGATAAGGTGGACGAAGCTCTGTCCAATGTGAGATAACCGAGACCGAGGTCCATCAGTCTTGCTGCCACTTCCAGATATGATTCGCAGATGTTCCTCGCCATCGGGCGCATATCCTCAGGCAATGAATCGGGAACGCTCTTCACCCATTCGATGGAATCCTTCAGGGTCATCTGACATGCCTTGTCCAGAGAGATCCCTTTGATCAGAGGTGCCCTGGCAGCATCGGACAGTCTAGTACCGTTGCATTCGGGACATACTTCCTCTTTCAGGAACTTCTCCACCCTCTTCATTCCTTTCTCGTCCTTCACCTTGCTGAGTGCGTTCAGCACCGTTGCTGTGGCGCTGTAGTATGTGAAATCCATCTCGCCTGCGGTGGCGGTGGTGGCCTTCTTCGGACGGTAGAAGATATGCTTTTTCACCATCGGCCCGTCGTAGACGATCTCCTTCTCCTCATCGGTGAGATCCCTGAACGGGATATCCGTGCGGACACCCATCTCCCTGCATACGTCGGTCATCAGGGACCACATAAGCGAATTCCAGGGTGTGACGGCACCTTCATCAATGGTGAGATTCTCATCTGGGACCAGTGTGCTCCTGTCGACAGTCCTTACAGTGCCAGTACCACCGCAGCACTTGCATGCACCTTGGGAGTTGAATGCGAGTTCCTCCGCACCGGGACCGTAGAAATGCTCCCCGCATACAGGGCAGACGATCTCGTTCATCAGTGCCACTCCGAAGTTGGGTTCGGCATAGTGTCCGTTGGGGCAGCGATGATTCGACAATCTTGAGAACATGAGGCGCAGGCTGTTGAGAAGTTCTGTTCCTGTTCCGAAGGTGGAACGAATTCCCGGTACACCCGGCCTCTGATGGAGGGCAAGGGATGCGGGGACATAGCGAACCTCATCCACATCCGCCCTGGAGGCTTGCGTCATCCTCCTTCTTGTGTAGGTCGAGAGTGATTCCAGATATCTTCTGGAACCTTCAGCATAGAGCACACCGAGAGCTAGGGATGATTTGCCCGATCCGGAGACACCGGCAATCGATACGATGCCGTGAAGCGGTATGTCCACGTCGATGTTCTTCAGATTATGGACCCTTGCACCTCTGACCTCGATGTTTTTGGGCTGCTCCATATTACTGCCTTCGGTAAGGAATGGTCGATAATAAAAGAATGGCGCGGAGGGGGAACGGTGTGATGGAAAAATCCAGATCGTTCTCGTAATGCGCCTAATTTTGCATCCAAATACAGTTCGATATCATATGTAAACCGCCACCAGTGGATATGCTAACTGTATTGTGGAATATTGCTACAATTCATTAGAAATTATCTTCATCTTTGGATTAAATTGTTGTTTAGGAATGTCTGGAATTCAACATTATGTGTCCACCCATACACCTTTGTTATGTAGGTTATTTAATTACGAATATCGTAACGAAGCGCACTAGAGGTGGATCATGGAAAAGAAAATGATAGTCACACTTGTAGTCGCTGTGATAGCTGTCGCTGCAATCGGCGGTGTCGTCTATGCGATCATGAACCAGTCATCCCCCAAGACGATTAATTCATTGGATGATCTTGAAGGATCAGTAATAGCTGTTCAGAACGGAACGACAGGCGATCTGTATGCCAAGGAGGTGTACGAGGACACCAAGAAGGCCGAAGTACATCGTTACAATGCCTATCCTGATGCGGTCATGGATCTTAAGAACGGTAAAGTGGATGCGATCATAATGGATAAGGCTCCGGCACAGGCATATGTGGCCTCCTATAGTGGGATCAAGATACTTGATGCCAAACTCGATACCGAGACCGAATCGTATTGTTTCATCTTCAATCTGAGCAATTCAGCTTTGAAGAACGAATTCAATACCGCTCTTGCTACACTCAAAGGTAATGGCACATTGGACAACATTGAGGCATATTGGGCGAACCATCTGGACGGACAGGCAGACCCGCACATCACCTCCACAGGGACCGGTGCCACCATCAAGGTCGCCACCAGTCCTGACTTCCCTCCGTATGATTCGATGTATGTTGGTAAGTTCACAGGGATAGACATGGACATAATCCGTGCCATCTGCAATGAACTCAACTACCAGGTCTCGTTCGTCAACATCGATTTCGATGGGGTCTTGGCCGGTGTCTCCGCTGGAACATATGATGTCGGTGCATCCGGAATATCATACACCGATGAAAGAGCAACGCAGATGTTGTTCTCTGATGCGTACACGACAACCGAACAGGTGGTCGTCGTAAGAGCATAAACATAATGACGGGACTTATGTCCCGTCCTTTCAACCAAGGTGTGAGCATGGAAGCTGCGATGTTAGCAACTGGTTCCCTGATGGATGACATAAAGAGGGATTTCATCGACGGAGAACGTTACAGGTACATAATCGACGGTCTTCAGGTCACGATTGAGGTGACACTTATCGGACTGATTTTGGGACTCATCTTAGGTGTCGTTATCGGTGCGGTCATGAGTCTGCATCAGGTGAACGGGAAATTGAAACTGCCGAACTCGGTATGCAAATTCTACGTCACCATCATTAGGGGGACACCGACTACCGTCCAGTTGCTGATCATCTATTTCATCGTATTCGCATCCATCGCTCTGAATCAGATCTTCATCGCGGGTATCGCATTCGGTCTGAATTCGGCAGCTTATATCGCAGAGATCATGCGTGCGGGAATCAATTCCGTCCCCAAGGGACAGTTCGAGGCCAGCTACAGTCTGGGTCTTCCGACAGATGTCACTATGGAGTCCGTCATATTGCCGCAGGCGTTCAGGAACATCCTTCCCGCATTATGCAATGAAGGCATAACACTTCTGAAGGAGACATCCATCTGCGGTTACATCGGATTGATGGATCTGACAAGGGCGGGAACCATCATAAGGGCACAGACCTTCGATGCATTCCTGCCGCTCATCGCTGTGGCGCTGATCTATCTGGTGATCGTCCTTGTTCTTTCATATCTAGTGAAGAGGCTTGAGAGGAGGCTTGGTGCAAATGCCATCTAAGGGCGAAGTACTGATCGAGGTCAAAGGTCTCTGCAAGAGTTTCGGCGATCACGAGGTCCTCAAAGGTATGGATGTCACAGTCCGTACGGGAGAGGTCATCTCCATAATAGGTCCGTCAGGTTGCGGGAAATCCACGTTCCTGCGTTCCATCAACTTGCTTGAGATGCCTACTGCCGGCCAGATATTCTTTGAGGGTTCCGATATAACGGATAAGAAGATGGATGTGAACAAGATCCGTCAGAAGATCGGGATGGTGTTCCAGCAGTTCAATCTCTTCCCTAACATGTCGGTCAAGGACAACATCATGCTGGCGCCTACAAAATTGAAGATCATGACCAATAAAGAGGCATCCAAGAGAGCGGACGAGCTCCTTGCAAGGATAGGTCTCTCCGACAAAGCGGATGTACGCCCTCAGAAACTGTCCGGAGGTCAGCAGCAGCGTGTCGCGATCGTCAGGGCACTGGCGATGAATCCTGATGTCATGCTGTTCGATGAACCAACCTCCGCTTTGGATCCGGAGATGGTAGGTGAGGTGCTTAATCTGATCAAGGATCTCGCTAAGACCGGTATGACCATGCTCATTGTCACACATGAGATGGGATTCGCCAGGGAGATATCGGATCGTGTCCTCTTCATCGACGAAGGTGTCGTGAAGGAGGACAGACCTCCAGCGGAACTTTTCTCTGACCCAAGGGATTCGCGTCTGAAGGAATTCCTTTCGAAAGTACTATGAACGGATGGCCTCACGGCCATCTACATCGATCACTGAAACGACACGGGATGAATCCGAGGTATTTCCTGGATCGGACAAAGTATCGGGGATATTTCTTCTGAACATGACTATTGTTATTAGCAATCCATAAAGATATTTGCTGCTTTTTCGGATTTAATCAAGATTGATTAGTCAACAATTGTAATCATCATTGATCGGATCGACTCTCGACCTCAGTCGATTATGGAAAATGACAAGGTCACAGATAAGATTCGAATTTACAATGCAGGGTGCAGAAGATGGCGCGGAGGGGGAGATTCGAACTCCCGAGGTGAAACACCACCGGATTTCAAGTCCGGCGCCGTGGGCCAGGCTTAGCTACCTCCGCTCAATCCCCGATAACGGGTACTCGTATATAAAAAAATTCAGCACTCTGATTCTTCCGGAGGCACTCTCTTCTCGTAATACCACATCATGAACATGAAGTAGAACTGCTCGAAGATCATGGATATGGATGCCGGGGCCAGAGCCATCTCGTTGTCAGGGAACAGCAGCAATACCATCGCCAAAGCCAGTCCGCTGTTCCTCCAGATCAGCAGCAGTGAATATGCTATCCTGGAACCTCTGGACATACCGGCATATCTCATGGCGTATTCGAACAGGATCTGAACGACGGCGATCCTGATCACAGTACCGCCGATGACCGCCATCGCCAATTCGATGTCGTTGAAGAAGAAGTCCCTGCTCTTTCCGATGGCGATAAGTGCGAACATCGAGAATGTGAAGTTGATGATGATGGTGTTGGCGTTATTCGGGATGTTGGCCTTGCGAAGCGGGATCGATACGATGATGGGGATGAGCACGAAGAGAAGGACGTACTTCACGATCTCCATCGGGTTGATCGCATTGCCAATTAGGACATACGAGAACAGCGGCGTGAGCAATATTGCGAGGATATAGATCACCGAGAGCGAGATCATGATGAGCTTACCGTCACCCTTCATGAACATCGTTCCCGAAACGACGGATATCGCACAGGGAACACAAGCCAGGATGACCCATCCTTCCCACATGTCCCTGGGGTACAGTAGACCCACACCAAGTGTTATCAGCGTAGCAACGAAACTGCAGAGGAAAACGGACAGGATAACATAATTCCTGTAATGTGCCAGATCCTCCTTGACGAATTTCAGTTTGGTAAGTGAGAAGCACATCATGATCATCAGGAAGACGATGATAAGTATCGCATCGTACTCCCCTCCGATGTCCCCTGCGATGAATCCGATGACGAGAGCCGCCAGTATCCAATAGCGGACATTCAGCAATATCGGCATCGCATTCATATGAGGTTCAATACGATTTCATTTAATTATTGTTTTTCAAAGAATCTGACGGCATCCGCTTCAGGTTCCTTCGAAACGACGGCATCGAATGTCTTCGCATACTTTGACATACGCGAATCGAGGATGACCGCCATTCCCCTGTCGGTCTCGGTCCTGATCATCCTTCCGATTGCCTGCTGCATCTTCCTGATGGTCGGGATCTCGCTGGTGAACCTCCAGCCTGCACCGGGGCCGAACCTCTTGTCGAACATGTCTGACATACCTTTCATCTCCAGAGTCGGCGGCGGATAGGGAATTCCGACGATGATCGAGAAGCACAGTTCCTCACCAGGGAAATCGATACCTTCGGCGATGCTCCCTCCCATGACGGTGAAGAACACCCCGTTCCTGCCCTTCCTGAACTTCATCAGTGCCTCGGCGGTCCTTCTGGGATTCTTCTGCTCCTCCCAATACGTTTCTTTTTCGATGTAATGCTCAAGGAACGGTTTCATCTCGTTCATCAGATGGTATGAGGGGAAGAAGACCAGCGTGTTCTTCTCGACGCTGTTGCACAGTTTGATGATGTATCTCCTGATCCTGGTCTTCATGCTCAGATCGGATTTCATCTCCTGATATCTTGTCGTGACTGTATCCACGTAGACCACGGATTTGTTCTCCGGAGGGAACGGTGAGGGATACACGGATGTGACGGTATCCGCGGGAAGGCCCATGACCTTGACATACTGGTCTACGGGTCTGAGAGTTCCGGACATGTGTATGACGCCCTTGATGGAACGTATGAACTGGATGACGTCGAAGGGATCAATGCATGCAGCATGCAAAGATTCACCGTTATCGTCCGCTGCGACGGATTTGATGTACTTGTCGCTCTTCGCCAGGAACCATTTCCTCAGGAGATCGCCGAGAGTGTAGATCTCCGAGATCCTGTTCTCTCCGCTCTCCATCAGTCTTTCTGTTCTTTCTTCACCGTATTGGATCATGTTCTCGATAACGATTGAGAGCTGTTCCATGTTGAGACCGAATCTGTCATGTACCCTCATCGTCAGGTCATCGGGTGCTACCAGGGATTCCTTGGTGTCGATGGACAGTTTCTCATCGGCGGTGGATTTCACCATGCGCTTCAGTTCGCCGATGAACTCCCCGAGTGTGATGGTATCGAAGACCCTGGGGTCCTGTTTCATCGTAGTGACCTCATCCTTCGCGGAATCGATCATCCTTGCGGTTATGGTGAAGCTCTCCTGCTGTCTTGCAGCATCTACGATGTTGTGTGCCTCATCGACTATCATCACAAGATTGGAACCGTCGGATTCCAGGTTCCCGAGGAAGTTGTCCCTGATGCTTTCTGAAAGGATGTGAACATAGGGTGCAACGATGACGTCTATGTCCCTGAGGATCATCTTCTTCGCTTCGTAGGGACAGGCGCCTACCCTTTCGCAGTAACCGTCAAGATCAGCAGATACGGGGATGTTCTTCTTGCAGAAGTTCTCGATATCATCGATGCGGAATTTGGAACTGGAATAGTATTTGCATCCGCCCTTTCCGTCGTTGGCCTTCTTCTTCTCCATCTCGCAGATGTTCGACAGTACTGACGGAGGGATGTTCTCGTAATCGGGAAGCGATTTGAGATAAGGACAGGAACGTCTCCTGCCGGTGATGGTAATTCCAGATACAGGTCTGAGATTGGATATCGCTCTCAGTTCCTTCATCACCTGATCGCTCTGTGTGATAGTCCTGGTGATGTAGAGTATCTTTTTCTTCCTCGGAATGGCATGTGCCAGCGCTGAAGATAATGATACTATTGTCTTGCCGGTTCCCGTTCCTGATTCAATGACGATGTGCTTTCCCTGATCCAAGGCTTTGGTGAGATCCGATACGATCTCCGCCTGCATATCCCTCGGTTCGTAGGGGAAGAACGGGAGTTCGGGATTCTCTTCCTTGATGACGGTCGGTTCGTTCTTCTGGACCTTCGGTGCATCTGAATATTCTGTGGAATCCCCTTCTCTCCAGCCGCAGCTGGTGCACTTGCCCGATTTGGGTACCAGCAGACTGCCGCAGCGTGGACAGAAAAACTCCATGACCGAGCGATATCCGCAGAGGATATAATTGTTGTCGGGTCGGACTGCTGATGCGACAAATCAGGTTAAGAAATCAATCAATTCTAAATCTGAAATAGGCAATCATATCAGGGCGATCGAATGATGACAGAGTGTTCCTGCAGTGCCGGACGTTTCACCGGATTCGCATCGGACGGATGCATCCAGTACAAGGGGATACGCTACGCATCATCAGAGCGTTTCTGTCCGCCTGTCCCGTACACATATGACGGTGTGCACGAGTGCATAACTCCCGCACCCTACTGTCCTCAGCGCGAAGCCAGGATAGAAGGCGAACTTCTCGGCATCGATTATACGAAGGTCCCGTGGGAGGAGAGCTGCCAGTATCTTTCCATAACTGTTCCTGAAGGGACAGCAGCCGATTCCAAACTCCCGGTGATGGTCTGGTACCACGGCGGCGCTTACAAGAACGGAGGCTGTGAGAATTACATCTACGACCGTTCCAAGCTGGCGAAGGAGCAGGATGTCATCATCGTCGGCGTGAACTACAGGCTGAGTGTGTGGGGTTTCGTCAAGGACATAGATGGCAATCTTGCCAATCTGGGTCTTTTGGATTCCATCGAAGGTCTCAGGTGGGTGAAGGAGAATATCTCAGCATTCGGCGGCGACCCTGATAACATCACCATATTTGGTCAGTCCGCAGGTGCGGACATCGTCAGATGTATCATCCTGTCGGAGGGTACCGACGATCTGTTCTCGAAGGCGATCATACAGAGTGCACCGTTCGGAGCATACACCTCCACCAGGAAGGACATGGACCGGAAGGTCCTGGAGGAACTGAATTCAATTCCAACAGATGCTCCGCAGAAGGATTTTCTCGATGCTGAAGAATCCATCCTGAAACACGTCACCGAGGAGAGCTATGCGAAGGAGATGGTCTTCGGCTCCCACTTCGGGGTGTACCCGCTTCCGAAGGAAGAGGACATACCTGAAGTGCTGAAGGAGAGGGCACCAAGGCATCCTGTACTCATAGGTTCGAACAGGAATGAGATCATGGCCTATGTGGCCGGTGAGAAGAAACTGAAGAGATTGTGGAAGATGCACATCGCCAGAGGATACATCAGGAAGATTGCCAATCGTAACACCGAGAACATCTTCAGGACACCTGCAAGGGAATTCGCCGGGACGTATTCGGCATCAGGGGGCATCGTATACCATTATGACTTCTGCTGGATGGACGGCAGGTATCCGGGAGCATGCCACGGTTCTGAACTCCTGATGATATTCGGTGCTGAACAGTTCAGGGGAGACAGGGATCTGATGATGGGTCTGACCGTAAGCGACATAGATGCTACAGGATCGCTGCTGAGGGACATCTGGTGTGGTTTCGCCAGGGACGGTTCAGTCGGTACCCTTTCGATAGAAGGTGTCATCGATGTGGAACGCCTCTGAGGTCACCCATCAGGTTTATACCGTCGTTATCGTTACACGTGGCCATGGAGAAATACGGAAGGAATGACATCAAGACCCTCATCGTGGATCCTGAGAAGTTTGTACCAGATCTTCCCGAGCAGAGAGTGAGGATGCTCCTCTTCGAGCTGGAGATGCTGTTCGAGGAGTATGAGAGGGAGAATGTCATCATGTATCTCGCAAGCAACTATTCTGTCAACAAGCACCTGTCATTCACGGCAATGAGAGGGATGCATGACAGCGACATACAGGTGCTGATGGAAGAGACCAGACAGTACCTGAAGGATTACCTCAAGGGTCTGAAGAATCACTGATCCCTCTTCTCAGCCCCGATCCTGTTGATCGCAATATCCACATTGGGCACTTCGAGCTTCATTGCTTTCATCAGATGGGTCTCCGCGCGCTCAATGTTCCCCGATTCCATAAGCAGTCTGCTCAGGGTCCTGTGCATATCGAGCAGAAGGTCCCTGTCGAAGGATCTGCCCTCAGCTTCAAGCTGATCTAGGACATCAGCAGCCGATTCATAATCATTGATGGAACCTTCGCGGTCGCCGTTCCTGTCCTCAATATCACCCTTGAGAACGAAGGAATAGACGAAACTGACCATCATATCGTCATCCAACCGGTTGGAGAGATAGAGTTCCGATGCAATGTCGATGGACTTTCCGAATTCATTCAGTGCGTCATCGTAGACTTCCATGTCGTGGTGGGCCTCGCCCATCAGCGAATACATCTCCGCCCTGCGGTTGAGAGTCCAGTCATCCGCAGAGGAACCCAGGAAAAGAAGTCCCTTCTCGAGGAAAGGCAGTGCGTGTTCCCCATAATCGGCATCGATGAGCTCCTTGGCGCATTCCAGGCTCATATTGACCAGGGATTTCCTGTCGTAATGTCTTGTGGCCGCATTGAGTGCAGCGAGTTTGGGGATGATCCTGCGGTAATCGTCAAGCATCATCTCGGCATCATCCTCGCAGCAGAGGTGTCCGTGGTTCTCGTACACCTTCACATATGTGCCGATGTTCGGGATCCTGCCGTTCTCCTCCATCTCCTCCATGAGCTCCATGGCCTCTTCGAGATCATCCAGTGAGGAGACGCGTGAGTCCATCAGCATGAGGATGGTGCTCCTGTTCACAAGTGCTTCCAGAAGTTCGTCCGGCGAACCTTCGGCCTCGAGAGCATTCACTTTCTCATTGTATTCGGCGAGTGCTTCCTCGAGATGTTCGTCGGATGTTCTCATGTTCCGGTCAATCCGATTTTATCTAATTAATCATGTTGTCTGTCAAAAACTAAACCGATGTACATTCTGGCAACTCTTATTAACTATTATCTTATCGCCCGCCCCATGAATCAGAAGCGTGTTTTGGCTATACACGACATTTCCTGCTTCGGAAGATGCTCGCTCACAGTCGCATTGCCGATCATATCATCAGTCGGTGCGGAGTGTACGGTCATCCCTACGGCTGTCCTCTCTACGCATACCGGCGGTTTCACGGGTTTCACATACCGCGACCTCACCGAGGATATAGTACCCATCGTGGACCACTGGAAGACTCTGGATCTGAAGTTCGATGCCATTTACACGGGATTCTTAGGTTCTTTCGAACAGATCGCCATCGTCGCCGATACCATCGACAGGCTCAACGAGGACACGATGATCGTTGTCGACCCCGTCATGGCAGACAACGGCAAGCTGTACACCATATTCCCCAAGGAGTTCCCCATGGAGATGAGGAAGGTCTGCAGCAGAGCGGATGTCCTCATGCCCAACATAACGGAAGCGACGCTTCTGCTGGGAGAGGAATACGTCGAGGGCCCTTACACCCCCGAATACATCGAGGGTCTGATGAAGAGGCTCACCGAACTCGGTCCCAGGAAGATCATCCTCACCGGAGTGTACTTCGACGACGTCAAACTGGGTGCGGCCACCTACGATGCCGACACCGGCGAGAAATCATACTACTTCTGCGACAAGATCCCCGGATACTACCACGGTACCGGCGATGTCTTCGGTTCAGCGGTCGTTGCCGCACTGATCAGAGGAAGGTCGCTTCCCGATGCGAGCAGGATCGCGGTGGATTACACGGTCGGCAGCATCCAGAGGACATATGATGCCAAGACCGACATCAGATTCGGTGTTAACTTCGAGGAAGGCATATCGCAGCTCATCGACGACGTCTTCGAGGACGATGAGGATCTGGCACAGCGAATCTCAGGGCTTGCTTACGAGATTTGGCACGAGTGGTATGCCGATATGATACCTCCGGGTCAGATAGACTACATGCTCAACACATATCACTCCAAGGAGTCGCTCCTTCAGGAGATGGCCGACGGTTACGAGTACGTCGTGTTCAGGGATTCCGGCAAGGACATCGGATACTGCGGGTTCAAGAACGAGGGCGACAGGATCTACATCGGCAAACTGTATCTTCTGAAGGAATACCGCGGAAAGGGATACGGCAAGAGGATGTTCGAGATCATCGACTCGTATGCCAAGAGCAACGGTGTCGGCAAGGAGTACCTCAGGGTGAACAAGAGCAATCCCACCGTGGACCTTTACAAGAAGGCAGGTTTCATAATCATTGAATCTGTTGTCAGTGACATAGGGAACGGATACGTGATGGACGATTACATCATGGAACGTTCCGTCAGGTGAAAGGATGTTCATACCGACAACGAGGGAGGAGGTCTCCAAGAGAGGCTGGGATTCCCTCGATGTTATCCTCGTTTCAGGGGACACTTATATAGATTCATCATTCAACGGTACCGCTCTCATCGGACATTGGCTGATAGAGAACGGTTTCAGAGTGGGTATCATCTGCCAGCCGTCGCTGGATTCCAATGACGACATAGGAAGACTGGGAGAACCGGAACTGTTCTGGAGCATCTCCGCCGGATGTGTCGATTCGATGGTCGCTAATTATACCCCGACACTCAAATTCCGCAAGGATGACGATTTCACTCCCGGAGGGAGGAACGACAGACGTCCGGACAGGGCATGCATCGCCTATTCCAACCTGATCAAGAGATACCACAAGGGGAAACCCATCGTATTGGGCGGAGTGGAGGCGAGTCTCAGACGCATCGTCCACTACGATTTCTGGTCTGATTCGCTCAGAAGATCCATCCTCTTCGATGCCAAGGCGGACATCATAACATACGGCATGTCGGAGCGCAGCAATCTCGCGCTGGCACAGTGCCTGAAGGAGGGCAAGGACTGGCACGGAATCGACGGTATCTGCTACATCGGGAAGGAGATCCCCGAAGGTTACATGGAGATCCCCGGCTTTGAGGAATGCAAGGCCTCAGAGGATTCCTTCATCAGAGCTTTCAGGACATTCTATTACAACAATGACCCGATCACCGCTAAAGGACTCGTTCAGAAACACGGCGACAGGTATCTGATCCATAACCCGCCTTCCAGGATACTCACCCAGAAGGAGATGGACAGGATCTATGAGATGGATTTCGAGGACGCTGTACACCCGTACTATCTGAAACAGGGTCCTGTGAAGTCGATGGAGACCATAAAGAACTCCGTGACCGCCGTCAGGGGATGCTACGGCGAATGCAACTTCTGTTCCATCGCTCTGATGCAGGGACGTACGGTCGTGAGCAGGAGCGAAGAATCCATCATACGCGAGGTCAAGAGGATCGCATCCAGGAAGGGATTCAACGGTATCATCAATGATGTCGGAGGGCCCACAGCGAACATGTACGGCTTCGAATGCTCCAAGAAACTCGTCAAGGGAGCATGCACGGACAAGAGATGTCTGTATCCCAAGCCGTGTCCGAATCTTCCGATAGACCACTCCAAGCACATGCACCTCCTGGACAGCATCAGGAAGGTGCCGGGAGTGAAGAAGGTCAACATAGCATCGGGCATTAGATACGACATGATCGTAGCTGACAGGATGCACGGCTGGAGATATCTCGAGGACCTGTGCAGATATCACGTGTCGGGACAGCTCAAGATCGCGCCGGAACACATCAGCGATGAGGTGCTGGCACATATGGGCAAGCCAGGTAAGAACGTCCTGATGGAATTCAAGGGGATGTTCGACGAGATCAATCAGAAACTGGGGAAGGACCAGTTCCTGACATACTATCTCATCGCCGCCCACCCGGGCTGCAACGAGATGCACATGAAGGAACTCTCCACATTCTGCAGGGAGCGTCTGAAGACCAATCCCGAACAGGTCCAGATATTCACACCCACTCCTTCGAGTATTTCAACCTTGATGTACTACTCCAGGAAGGACTGGTCTGGTAAGAAGAATATAAAAGCAGAGCACTCCATGCAAATGAAGCAGCGGCAGAAGGACATAGTCCTCGATCCGCAGAAGAAGGCGAGAAGATGATCTACAAGGATATCGACGAGATGAAAGCGAGGGCAGACGAAGGAGTTATCGATGCCATGGTGCAGCTCGGGATGTCATATCTCTACGGCTACGGTGTCGAAAAGGACTACGTGCAGGCCTTCATCTATCTGCAGGATGCGGCCATCAGGAATGACGGCGAGGCACAGCTGCACCTCGGAAAGATGTACGAGAACGGCTGGGGAATCAAGAAGGACCTCTGGACCGCATACAGTCTCTACAGGCGTTCCTACAAGACCAAGACGGAAGGTTCCAGGAAGGCATTGGGCAACATCGTCGACAAACTGGCTGACGACATCAAGATCACAGGTCATCTGACGATCTGTGATGACTTCACCATAACGGCATGCTGTGAGAAACTGAGGGAGTACATCCGCATGGGAAGGATCATACCCTTCGAGGATGACGACGGCGCCAGCCTCTACATCAGCAACCAGAACCGTGACGTGATGCTCCACGAGTGTCCGTTCTGCGGCGAAGGATTGATCCGTCTGTCAAAAGACTGAAACTGAGGTCCTTGCGGACCTCATAATTGTTTTATTCAAGGCGAGAGCCTGGTGGGGTCTCTGGGGAACAGGATCGCTTCCCTGATGTTAGGGAGGTCGAGCATCTTCACCAGAAGCCTCTCGATCCCGATACCCCATCCGCCGTGCGGGGGCATGCCGTACTTGAAGGCATCCGTGTAGAATGTGAAGTCCTCGGGATCCAGTCCCTTCTTCTCGATCCTGCTGACGAGCTTGTCGAACCTGTGCTCCCTCTGTCCTCCGGACGAGATCTCCTGACCCTTGTAGTCGAGGTCGAATGAGAACGAGTAGGGTGTGCCGTCCTTCTCCATGATGTAGAACGGTTTCGCTTCTTCGGGGTATTCCGCGATGAAGTAGAGGTCGCATCCTTTCTTCGCCATGTAGTCTCCGACGATCTTCTCTCCCTCGGTTCCGAGGTCGTCGCCGTTCTTGAGTGCGAGTCCGCCGTCGTTGACGATCTTCAGGCACTCCTCGTAGGTGAGGATCGGGTAAGGCGTTGCGGGGATGTTGATCTCCTTGCCGAGGATCGCCAGCTGTTTCTTACCGCGCTCTGCGAGTCCCTTGAGCACGTAATCGATGATGACTTCGATCTGATGCATCACATCCTCTTCGCAGGAGATCCATGACATCTCTCCGTCGAATGATATGAACTCAGTGACGTGACGGTTGGTGTTGGACTGCTCCGCGCGGAATGCGGGAGCGATCTCGAAGACCCTGTCGAGTCCCGATGACATGAGCATCTGCTTGTAGAGCTGAGGGCTCTGTGCCAGATAGGCCTTCTTGCCGAAGTAGTCGACGTTGAAGAGCGTGGCTCCTCCCTCGGCACCGGATGCGCCGATCTTGGGTGTGTAGACCTGCGTGAATCCGTTCTTGTTCATCGCTTCCACGATGAGCTGTACCATGATGCTCTTGAGTTCGAATATGGCCTTGATCTCAGGCTTCCTGAGGTCCATGAATCTGTTGTTCAGACGGGTGTCCATCTCGACATTGACCTTGTCGATGACACCCATGGGGAGAGGCGTAGCGGCTTCCGAGTACACCTCTATGGCTGAAGGTATGATCTCCAATCCGAGTTCCGTCTGGTTGCTGGGCTTGACCTCTCCGGTCACCGCAACGACGGATTCCCTTGCGAGTGTCGTTATCTTCGTGAAGAGCTCGGGTTCGATCTTCTTCTTGGGG
>JAEEGK010006702.1_pt1 | contig 27644 bp, 32 predicted proteins | sample 8958771 | NCBI WGS metagenome assembly JAEEGK01 (sample SAMN16246547, study PRJNA631951) | gut metagenome | biome: gut microbiome; feature: rumen; material: SC-attached | host: Bos | place: Iran: Karaj | collected 2018-10 | reverse complement strand
TGGCTGCGGTCGTATTCTCCCCGCATCCAGACCTGCGACTCCTTCGGATTGTCCAGCGGCTTCTTGGTGAAGAAGTCGCCCTTCTTCAGGTTTCTGATCTTCATGTTCTGCAGCTCCTTGTTCTCGTGATGGTTTTGGGATAGGTCCGGGCGCCTCGCGGCGATGGGGACGGAAGCACGCGGCGCCCGGATCAGGAGGGTGTATGAGCCGAAGATCTCCGGCGCATGCTCCACGTTACGTGGAGTAATACTAAAATAAACCACGAATCGCAAATTGTCAATACGTTTAACAAAATTATTTTCACGATTCGTGGAATATGCTGAAATCCGCGTTGGAAGGCTATACAATCAAAACAAAAAGGAGGCGCTGCGGTGAAAGACAACAGGATCAAAGAACTGCGCATATCGAAGCAGATGAAACAGAGCGATCTCGCAAAACTGCTCAACTGTTCACCCACCACGGTTTCAAATTATGAGGTTGGCTATCGTGATTTGGACTCCATGACGATCTGCCGCCTATGTGATATTTTTGAATGCACCGCCGACTACCTTCTGGGCCGCAGTTCCACCGGTGGGCTGCAGCTCACCCCGGAGGAGGAGAACCTGATCCTGGCCTTGCGCCGGGCAGATACCCGTGCCGTTGACATGGTGAACGTGGCCTTGGCGCCTTTTAAGCAAGACGAATCGTCTGCGAAGGCGGACATTACCGCATAGTGTTTTGATTGTGTCCGTTTCGGACACAAAAAAAAGGCCGCCCGGGCAGGCGGCAGGGGAGGAGCATATGGGAGCACCTACGATCATCAAAGACTGGGAGGAGTTCAAGCGCTGGTGCTGGTGGTGGCCGCAGATCCAAATCTGGATCGACACGGAGCTGCCCATGGGCTACCGCTTCACGGATGCGTTTGACGTGAATCGGGATTGCCGTAAGTATATGCTTACGTTCAAGCCCTGGGACCCGTTCAAGGACCCTGTGCGCCGTGTTTTTGATTACACTACAGGTACTCTGGTGGTGTCCTGAGATAGACGGGGTCCGCTGTAAAAAGGGGGCGCCCCGTTTCGCCGTCGCCAATGCACAGGTTTCCTCTGTCTTCCTCGAAAGGTACGCGGATGTAAACGATCAGGTACGGCGGCGTGATCCAGCGGGCCAGCCAATACCGGATATTGTACAGCCACAGCGGCAGCTTGTGGCGGCTGTGACGATTTGTCCTGTCGACGTACATTTTGCCTTTTCTCATGGGGTGCATTCTCCTTTGTGTCTGAATTTTTATACTTAAGTATATACGTAAGTATACCATTTTTTGGCATTTTGTGCAACATCCGGAGGAAATATGCCCAGAAAAGCACAGAAAAAATACGGCCGGGATGGGCAGTACTATCGCAAGCGGATCACCCGTCCGGACGGGAAGACGGAGGACGTCTACGGCCGCACGGTCACGGAGCTCAATGAGAAGGTGATCCAGCGCAAGGCGGAGCTGGCTGTCGGCGTCAAGCCCCAGGAGATGTACGTCTATGAGTACTGCTCAGGCTTTTTCGCCCGCAAGGGCCCGCACCTGAGCCCAGACCGGCAGAACCTGTACCAGTCCCAGATCAACAAGGTGATCTGCCCGGTCATCGGGGGCAAGCTCCTCCGGGATGTCACCCTCGACGATCTGAAGGACGTCCTGGCCACCCGGGGCCACCTGAGCCATCGGGCACAGGAGGACACCGTGCAGATCCTCAAACAGATCTTCTCCGCGGCCGCAGACGCGGACGTAATCCCGAAAGACCCCTCCCTGAAGCTACGAGCCGGGGGCAGGCCCGCCAAGCCAAAACAGGCCCTCACAGAGGCCCAGCAGGCCCAGCTGCTGACCGCCGTGCGCGGACTGAAGGTGGAGCCCTTTGTAATGTTGGGCCTGTACACGGGCATGAGGCGTGGGGAGATCTGCGGGCTGCAATGGCGCTGCGTCCATCTGGACGGTCCCGCGCCCTTCATCGAGGTGCGCCGGGCCTGCCGCTGGCCCGACAAGATCCACCCCGAGGTCACCGACGACCTCAAGAGCACGGCGGCCTTCCGGGACATCCCGATCCCGCCCCAGCTGGTGGACTACCTCAAATCCCTGAGAGGCAGCCTCCCCATCCAGGACGGCCGAAAGACGGCCGGCTGGTACGTGTACAGCTCAGGCGACGGGCATCCGGTGAGCCTGAGCACCCTACGCCGCCGGTGGGACACGATCAGGACCCGCAGCACCGCCTCCGGCCGCGGCCTGGGTGAGAGGATCCCGAAGCACAAGGTGGCCGTCACCCTGGACTTCATGCCCACGCCCCACATCCTGCGCCACACCTACGTCACCCGCCTGGTCCTTTCGAAAATGGACCTGAAGCGCGTCCAATACCTGGCCGGCCACGCGGATCCTGAGATCACCCTCCGGATCTACACCAGCCTCCAGAAGGCCGATCCAGCCGCCCTTTCCGCAGACATCTGGGCCGCCTTCGACGCCGCCGACGGGGAGGAATAGCGTACCCCATTTGTACCCCTTTTTCTTTCCCCGGTGCCCTTTTTTTCAGGTTTTATGCGGCGCTTTTCCGTGCCTTCCGGTAACGTCCTGCAACACTAAAAACTGCGACAGGATAGGGAAAACTGCAATTATCCCCGAAATATGGGCACTTTTTTACACAATAGATCTCCCTGCTTCGGGACCAAAAGGTCGTGGGTTCAAATCCCGTCGCCCCGACCAGCAAAAAAGCCTGAAATTCAAAGGAATTTCGGGCTTTTCTCATCTATAGCAGGGAAGGCAGTGTCAAAAGTGTACCCCAAACAGTACCCCATCTACGCCTGCGCGCGGCTTTTGAGAATGTCCAAATATGCCTCGCACTGTCCGGTGATCAACGCGTCCAGATCGGAGCCGGCGGCCGTGATCATCGCGATGGTCGCCTCGTCCGCTTTTGCTTTCACCATCTCCAGCAGGCTTTCCTGGAGCCCCTCGATCTGCTCTTCAGTAAGTTTTCCATCGGGGGACTGCTCCTTCAGCGTATGTACAATAGTCTGATTGAGCTCCCGGACGGTCTGCTTGACGATCCGGCACAGCTCCTGGTTGGCCAGGCTCAGATTCTGCAGTTTTTTATTCTTGCCAAATTTCTCCAGCGCCCAGGCGCCGTAGGCCAGCACCAGCGCTTCCAGGATCCTCGCCACGGTGGTGACCGTCTGCTCGATCAGGACGCCGGCGACGGTGAGGGTGCCGTCCGGGTTCTGGGTCTGGATCTCCACGGGCTTCTGACAAGCGGTGAGTACAAGCACCATCGTGAGCGCAAGCAGGAGCAGCAGGATCGTCTTCGATGTTTTCTTCATGTTGGTTTCTCCCTTCGTTTGTTTTTACAGATCCGGTCTGTGGGCCGTTTTGTTCAGATGTTTTTGCAGCATGTTGAGCGCGTCCTTGCAGGGACCGTCGCAGCCTTGCTCGATCAGCCCCTGCAGGGCGCCCTGGAGGGCATAGCATATGATGGTCTGCTCCTCCTTCATGGCGTTGATCTCAGCGCTCTGCCGCTTGTTGCTCTCCAGGATCTTATAGACAGCGACAATAAAGCCGACAAGGACGCATAACGCGCTCAGAACAGCAGCGGCCTTTATGATCCCGTCAGCGGTAATATATATCGGCATATTCCTCCTCAACCTTCGTAATCAGGTCGTTCACATTAGCGCGCCGAGCTGCAAGCTGACGTCCGGCCTCTTCGTCAACCGCCTTATGCTCTTCAATGATCCGCGCCTGTTCGTGCATGATGCCAGCCATCTCCTCCAGTGCGCTAAGCAAGACTTCAAGCGCTTCCAGGGTGGTCATTTCGGCACCTCCGGCCATTCAACATCGTAAGGGAATCCTGGCTGGGCCGAAATATCTCTCAGAGCCTGACGGTAGACAGCGGCTTTGCTTCTCAGCGCCTCGCCCAGTGTCCGGAGAAAGGATAGCCACGCCGTGAAGGTAGAGCCGGTCGGGGGCGTCAGACTGAGCCGGTCCAGCGCCATGTCCGCGTCGGTGGCCTGTAGCAACGCATCCCTTCTGGTCCTGACTTCTGCGGCTGCTGCAGCATAGCACTGCGCCGAGATAAGGGAAAACCAGGAGTCCGGATCAGCCGCGATCCGCGCCTCCAATCCATCCGTCCAAGTGCCGGTCATAGACCAGGACACAGCGGACCAACCCACTCCGTCTTCACGCTGGACTTCCTGCACGTCCGTATAGAACGTAATAACGGCCTGCAGCTGGCTCTCTCTGCTCACAGTGAACAGAGGCGGACGTTCCGACAATTCCGTTTTTACTCGCATAACTAAGCACCTCCTGCATAAATTTCGGATCTACAAACGGTAGGACATACAGTTTCATGAAGTGCTTGGAGTCCGCGTGCTTGAACCAGCCGCAGCGGCTCACGAAAGCCTGGACAGCCCGCAGCGATATGCGACGTTTTAGGCGGATATCTCTCGAGATCTTCCTGGCGAGTTTCCGCAATCGGAGGAAGCTCCGACCTCGCACCGCCGTCACGGTCCTTGTGAATGTATAACCCACAATGTCGACCTTCTTCGTGCCTGGTTTGAGGCGCATCCGTCCGCGCTCATCCGGCGGCAGGGTTTCGCCAACCTCGCAGATCTCCCAGCAGTCCTTAATTTCAAGATCCAGCTCAACTCGTGCGAAATCGATGATTTTACGGACGGCCCTTTTGAGGTCGCTTTTCGAGTTGCCCATAATCAGCAGATCGTCCACATACCGTAGGCAATGCTTCACGATCCGGATCCGTTTTCCGCGGCGTTGCTTTACAAGATCTTCCGTGATAAAACGGTCGAGAGGACTCAGATAGAAGTTAGCCAGCCATGGGCTGGAATAGTATCCGATTGCGAGTCCCTGCAGGCAACCGCTGTCCGGGTCCGGTGTGGCCGCGGAGTAAATGATCTGATCCAGGACGGCCAGGAAACGCTTGTCCTTAATAACGCCGTGAACCATGTCCCGGAGCCGATCTGACTTCACCGTCTGGTAAAAATGCCGGATGTCCAGTTTGACGAAATACTTGCAGTCGCCTGACCGGACCCACTGCTCCACATGTCGACGGGCATCCTCGATTCCGCGCCGGGGCATATTGCCGACGGAATAGCGGTACATCCGATTCGTTAGCAGCTGCTGGATCGTGATCATTGCCATCCACTGCACGATGTGGTCTTTGAGCCTGGCGATCTCGATCTCCCGATCTTTGCCATTTGAAACGATATGTCTCTTCTTTCCCGGTTGATGCTGCCACCTGCCCTCGTCGAGCTCGGTGATCAGGCGCTGAGCATAGTCATGCACTTTCGTCGGGTCCAGATGCCCGGACTTCTCCCGGTGGCCGGGGAATCCGAAGATTCTCACGACCACCCGGTCCGTCCGTTTATTCTCAGTTCCCCGATAAATGGCTTCTGTAGCTGTCTCGATGCTACAGAATTTTTTCCATAAGTTCGCGGCACGTTTCATGCTTTTCATCCCTTCGGCGTCCATACTCCGCGCCGGGAGCGCGGAGCTTTCGATTGTTTAGATCTACCAGGCCGATCCAGTCGGATGGTATTTTGATCCCCGTAGAGGGACCCCGGAAAGGCTGCGTACAAATTTGAGACAAAACGCTTGGGTTTTGACTGGCAGGGATTAAGGGCGGCCCCGTAGTTCCAATTCCCGTTCGAGGGGGCGTTGTTCGCGTTGACGTAGCGCGGCCCATAGTTGGCGCCATTGTTCACGTTACCGCGACGGCGCACGGCCCGCACCGCGTAGGAAGTCACGAGGTAGGCGTAATCTGCAAAGAACGTGGTCGCGCTACCGGTTTTGGTCAGGGTTGGAACGCGAAAGCACGGAAGATCCTCGTCGAATCCTTCCTCCCTAATGTACCCGTCCGCATAGGATGATACCGGAGTCGTTGTGTTCAGCTTTCTGAAGCCATTGGCCGAAGCCTGAAGATCCGTGAGATCCGGCTTTGAGGTCGTGGACGGATAGTATAGTGTGGCACCACGGTGCTGCAGCTGGTCGTTAACATACCAATCCAGATGATAGCTCTCGTCGTCCGCGGTTCTCGCATTAAACAGGTCCAGCGCGGTCATGTTCTGGTTTCCATAAGGATTCTCGCGCCATCGGTACCTGGCTGGGTGCTTTGCGTCCGAATTGCTGACAGGAGAGCCAGTATGCCCCAGGACCGCGCCGACGCCGGAGGCGTGCCCACCGGTGGCGCCGGTGATCCACGGCCTGCTACCGATCTTGGTCGTGTTCGCGGTGATGGAAGCCGTTCGGTCTGTGCCGTCGTAGGTGATCAGCCGATAGGTGCCGGAGGCGTTCAGCGTGCCGTCGGCGTTGCAATTTTCGATGGCGGTGATGTGGTTGTATGCACTCACTCCGGACGGCGTCGCCCCGTGATCGTCCCCGATATAGATCGTCTGGCCGACAACAAATTGACCACCGATCGCGGAGGTCAGGACGACCTTGTTGGCTGCCGGCGCCGCCGTGATCGTATGCCCCGTATTATAGGGCATACTTACGGCGCCTTGCATGACGGTTTGCATGTTGGTGGTTGCGAACTCCACCGTCATCATAAGCCATTCATAATGATCCACCACGCTGGGCTCAATGATCGCCGCATTGGCGAGAGAACTGCCGTCGCCGTAGGTGCGGGCGGCATCCCACAGCACCTTATAGCTTCCGAAAATAGGATCGTAGCCGGGCAGGCTCACCGCGTGGTCGTTCGCATCCTTGGCCAGTGCATAGACCGGGAGGTATGTATGCTCCCGGATCTCGTCGTCGGCATCCAGGCATATCGGGTGCGGCTCCCATCCGGGATGTGGGCCGCCAGAGATGCCCAGGATCCCTCTGGACTCGTCGTGGTACCAGTAGGTAGGGGGGACATCCACGGCGACGTAGTCGCCCATAGTGCCGTCCTCGGCGTAATCCGCGTCGCCTTCATACGCCTGAGGTGTGAACACCGCCTTCCCGTTTTCTACAGCCCAGGATCCGACGCACTTCTTCCGGTTGAACACCGTAAAGGCGTCGAAGTCCGACTGTGCCTGAATCTGGTCGGTGCCGGGCGTGGCGGTCAATCCAACCGCGTCCCATAGCCTGGTCAGAGTAGTGGACGATCCCCCGACGCCGGAGACGCCGAAACGCTCTGCACCGGAGTCACCCGAGGCCCACAATCTGCCGTCTGCATCAACACCCACTCGGAGCGCCATAGTCTCGTCCTTCGCGTCGGGCTTGTACTTGTTTCCGTTATTCGCAAGATTCCCATTTGCGTCCAGAGCGGCCACATGCCCGGCGGTGGCTCCCGCCACCTTGTCTGCCTTCGATGCTAAGGTAGTTTGCGCCGTCTGCGCGGCTTGCTCCGCGGCGGCCTGGGCGTCCTCCGCTTTGCCCTGGGCGGTCTCCGCGGCGGTCTGGGCATTTCCCGCGGCGGTGGCGCTGGAGGCGGCCTGCTCCTTGAAGTATTTGGCGTTGTTGTGGTAGTAGGGGGAGCCGGAGCCCACGTCCGCCCCATTCTGCTGGCCCACGGCGTAACCTTCGGCCTTAAGGGCGTCGGTTTCCACGCCGGCCTCAGCTGCCTCCGCCGCGGCCTGGGCGTCTTCAGCTTTTCCCTGGGCTGTCTCGGCGGCGGTCTGCGCGTCCTCTGCCTTACCCTGGGCGTCCTCAGCGGCCTCCACAGCCACATTCAGCGCGGCAATGGCCTGGTCGATAGCCGACTGCTGTACAGCCGTTGGCGCGTAATCCGTGGGTCTGGAGCGCTTGTTGATGGGGATGGTCACCTGGTACACCGTCTCGCCGTCGTTCGCCCCGGCGTGAAGGTACAGCCATGCATAGATCGGCTTCCCGTTGAGAAAATACTCATCCGGGATGGTCACGCCGTTTTCATTGCCGATCTGCGTCTTAGTGTACCCGGCATCTTTGTCGTTGCTGAAATGCACTTCATAGGCAGCCGGCAGATCTTCGATGCCGCTGAACTGCAGGATCTGTCCGTAATCATACTGATACAGCGTCGCAGCTGTGGTCTTTCTCCCGCCGCCGGAAAAGTCGGCGACGGTGATATTGATTCTTGACATGATTGCCTCCTTGTGCTGTGTCCGATTCGGACACGTTATTGTTCAACCAGGACAAACTTGGCGTCCTTCCAGTATTCGGTGCCGTTCTGTTTGCGGCGGGAAAAGCCGCTGGACATGGCGTTGCAGTACATGGTCCGAGAGGACCCGCGGAAAATCGCATCGTCACAGGTGACGGTCAGAAACTCCGCGGCGAACAGCAGCTCCTCCAAGGTCGTGCGCTCGGTGCCTGTCAGCTCCCGACAGGTGCAGTCCAGCCTGATCTTGGTCGCGATCAGGTCTCGTATTGCTTTTCCGGTCGCCGCCCGACCGGCGCCGGAGCCATCTATGTCGTTGCGCTGCCATTCAAAGCCGTCGACCTTGATAAACCCCGCAATCTCCGTGCCGTTGATCTTCAGGCTCGTCACGCGATCACCTCCTCAGTAGTAGATCAGGACGCAGCCGTCGCCGCCGTCGCCGCCCCTGCCGCCATAGCCACCGGCACCTCCGGTGCCAACGGCGTATTCTGCCGTGTCGTAAAGCACCCAGCCGCCGGCGCCACCGCCTCCGCCGCCGCCGCCGCCCAGGCCGCCATAACCGTAATAGGCCGGATTATAGTCCGTTGCCTTGGGCGGCGTTTCCGTGGCGTCTCCGCCCTTGCCGCCGTTGCCGCTGCGGTATATGCCGCCGGAGTAGGTTGCCGCGCTGCCGTCGGACCCATCCTGGCCGTACCCGGCTCCGCCGCCTCCGCCGCCGGAAGCCTGAAGCCACCCGTTGCTTCTGTATTCAGCGCCTTCCCATCCTTCCCACCATACACGGCGATATGTACCCATTATGTAATCTCTACAACTTTTTGCAACATGATACGTACTTCCATACGACTCCGCCGAACGATAACCACCGTCGCCGCCAGCTCCATTTCCAAATCCGTATATGTCCCGAATCATTCTCCCCGCATATTTTTCGCCGTTAATAATGTTAAAAACACCATTCTCGCTTGATAGACCGTTTCCGGAACTATACGTTTGATTGTCTCCACTAAGGATTGTGTCGCCCCCGTTATTGCCTGGATAGTTAATATTGTGCGAGTTGGAAATAGGGCCTCCGGCGCCACCCTGGCCGCAGCTGTACGTGTAGGACGCAGCTGGGTTTGTTATGGTGACCTCGAATATTTTGCCCCCGCTGCCAGAGTCGCCCGGTGCTCCTCCTTCAGCCGGCGTAGCTCCTTCTGCCTTTTCCGGCTGAACTCCATCCTCTCCGGCAAATCCGCCGTCTCCTCCCTGGCCGCCGCCGATCAGCACCACGCGAATCCTGGGCGTCTCCTTTTCAAAAACGGATGCAGGCACCGTCCAGGTGCCGGTTCCGGTGAGGATCGCATAGTTCGTGTATCCTCCGATCTGCGGCGGCGTGTAGTCCAGAATGAATTCGCATGCAGCGCGGACGATGGATGTGATCACCTTGCTTGCACGAATCAAAAACCCGGAAAAAGGTTCGCCAAAGGCGCTGGTAAGGGTGTACAGCAACCCGCAGCGCTCGCCATTCTGTGCGATATCCACTCGGGTCTTGTGCGCGGAGCCGTAATAGGCCTCCAAACGATCCATTACGCTTTCGCTGTTTAGAAGCGTCACCAGCGTAGCGTTCGTCACACTAACGTCGCGCCCGTCAGGGAAATTGGCAATCTCATTTCGCAATTCTTTTTCGGTATGAAGATAAAAATACCCCACAAGCTTTCCTATTCCAGACAAAAGCGCCGCGTTGCAGTTTGCGTAAACAACATTGCCGTTCAAGTATTCATCCGGCCAAACCCCACCTTCTCGACACTTTGCGGGCGCTGTCAAAAACGGTGCGATGTAGTATTCTTCTGCGCTTCCAGTGCTATTTTCATAAATGATTTCATATTCTGAGATTGTATTTAAACTAAAAGAATGTTCTGTAAGCAAAACTGCGTTAATATGTTGCGGTTGTTCGTCGCTGCCTTCGTCGTATACGTCATCGTCGTCAATGTCATTCACGGACTGTGCCGACGGCGCTGAAAAAATTATTGCACCGTTTTCGTTTTTGATCAGGATCACACCTGTTGCAAATAGTAGCTGCTGCAACGCCTGTCGCTTGGAACAAATCGGCAGCCACCCATAGATTGGAATAGTATCTATTCCGTCAGCATATGACAAACTTGCTAAGACCTCCGTCTGAAAATCTGTGCGATTATTAAAAAGCAATGATCCACCGTACGTCGAAACGTTATATGGTTCTAAATCTTCAGCCAAAATTGCAGAATTAGGGCATATTAACTCCAGTTTATGAGAAATATAATCGTAAGCACTGACTTTTTGCGTGTAAATGTTTTGAACCCCCACAATGTCGGCTTGTAAATCGCCGCCCGGAGATCGGACAGTGTAATCAAACAATTCGAGCTCAGAGTGATGCGCCATGGAGCTTGCAAAAACGCCTCCGTCATAGTATAGATACGAACCGCCTCCATACACATGAAGGGCGCAAGCGTCATTGGCCACAGAATTGTCTAACGTGATTGAGTACGTCACGCCGTTGATCACCGCTGTCCCTGATCCTGGGTCCACATTTATTTCATAGACAGCCTCGTTTGCAGAAGCAGGCGTTCCCAAAGATATACTCGTTTCCCCGTAAACGAAAAATACCTCCCCAAAATCTGGAAACGGATCGTTTGTGCTTTGTCGCATCATTTTCATGTACAGACCGTACCGATGCTTTTTTAAGACTTCCTCTGCACCGGGATTCGCAAAAGCGCCTAAAAGTGAGCAAAAATACGTTGTCTCCGGGGATGCCCCATAAGACAAACTCAAGTCGTACGATTGATTCGAGAACTTAAGAATTTTTATTTTTGCAGAAAGCTTGCTCGACATGGTTGCCGAGAGAAAGACGCCAAGACTGTATGGATGGCTTTTTGCCTGATCCTCATATCGCCCCATACTGATACTCCCAATCATAGAGCCAGTAGCATCTTTCTCCCGGATAAAGTGTCGATATACTCCGTCATACGGTTGTAAAGCGTTGGTCCCTATGATCTGCTCAACCACGGACTTAAACGCCTCACCGGTGTACATATTTCCATAAAATTTGTCATACTCCAGGATCCCCGCAGCGCTGGTGGTGCGGATACGGTAAGCCTTTTTGCCCGTCCGCGTCACGCTGACGCTGTAGAGCTTGCCCTCCATGTGCTCGCCGCGGTAGAAATACACCGGCGTCGCCCAGGGCAGCGCCCGCAGCGTACCGTCCGTGTCGTCGTATGCGACCACGGCTTCCATCACGTCGGTGCAAAGCTCCGCGCCGATCATGTCCACAGAGAAATCGCCGGACGTGGAGAGGATATCATCTCCCTCAAACGTAAAGGAGGGATCCTGCGGATCGCCAATAGCGATATATTGCAGCTGTTGCATACTGTCCCTCCCTTACGTGTTCACCAAAGAGACGCCCCGCTCCCTGGCCACGGCTTTGTAGTCGTCCCAGATCGCCCGGAAAAACTCCCGGCCATTGATGTTCAGCACGGTCTGATGGCTGCTGTTGCGGCCCTGCATGCCCATGACGGCCATCATGGCCTCATAGACCGCGTCATGTATGCCTTCGATCAGCGCTTCTCCGCCCAGCAGCCCGGAGCCGCCAGCCATCTGTGCGGCCAACTCCGAGGCAACCTTGGAGATCCAACCCGTGTTCTTTTCCAGAGGCACCACCGCCTCCTTGCCGTTCTCACCCACGCCGATGAGGCTCGCCCGGTCGAACACGCCGCCCTTGGCGTACCAGTCGACGGAAAACTTTGGGATGGAAATGGAAGACCCACCAACATTCAAGGTGTTATATTTCCACTTGATCTGGGGGATCTTGGGCTTGGGGATGCTCCATTTGAAATTCAGCAAGTTTCTGATCTTATTGACGATCTGGGTGATCCAGTCGTAAGCCTTTTTGAACGGCGAAGTAAAACCGTCCAATATCTTTTGACCGATGTTCCTGATCGGAGCAACAAGTCCTTGATATAGCTCTTCGATTTTTTTGAATGGCCACGATATGCCGTCGAAGATGTTCTGGGCGTACCGCTTAATCGAAGCGTCCAGGTTCTGGAGGCCCGTGCTGATGGATTCCTTCCCCCTGGTAAAGCTCGACTTAATGTCGATCCAGGCATCACCGATCCTTCGGGCCAGATCCACAACGCTGTCGAAGATGCTCTTATCGCTGTCCCTGAAGGAGGCGACCAGGTTCTGCAGGCCCGTGCTGATGGACTCCCTGCCCCTGGCAAAGCTCGCCTTAAGGTCGCTCCAGGCGTCTTTGGTCCGCCGGACAAAATCCGCCGCAGCGTTGCTCATGTTTTGCATGTCGGCGTCGATGGTCTGCCTGGCCTTGCTGAAGGATCCCTTGATCGTGTTCCCGAACGACTTGACGGCCTCTTTGACCTTGCCGAAAAGGTCCTTCAGGGTTCCAATGGCTTTACTGATAAAGTTAATAGTTTCCGCAAGTACCTTCAGTATGCCTGGAAGGGCTGTATTGATGATCCACGTGGCCAGAGGTTTGAGGATATTATCCCATAGTGGTTTCAATATCTCCGATATTGCAGAACAAAAACCTTTGACGGCCTCCTTTAGATCGCCCCAGGTAGCCTTTAGACGGTCGAGATCCAGACCGGACTTGAATTCCTCCCATTTGGTCTTTAGTTTCTCCAGCTTTTCCTGTAACCACCCGATGGTGCCGCCGGCTTCCTCTGCCGCCGTCTCGGTCTCGTTGATCGGACTGCTTCCGGCGCCTCCACCGCCATATCCGCCGCCACCGCCACCACCACTTCCGGCGGTGTCCGTAGCCTTCAGAATGTTCAGCGTGTCGAAAGAGGCGGTCTGCAGAGCCTCCTTCTGCTTCTTTGCGGCGCTGGCGCTGCCGTACTGTGCATCGGTGAGATCGTCCACGGCATCGGCTGTGTCGGAAATGCCCGCAGAAATACCGCTCCACTGCCACTCCTTCCCGGCGGCCGTACTGCCGAAAACATTGGCGATAGTTTGCGCCACCTTGTTGGCGATGGTGGCGATCCCAGCCAGGGCACTGCCCACAGCGTTCAAAACGGGCAGGAAAACGGTCCCGATGGTCCGAACCGCCTGGCCAAACCGTTCCTTGATGTCGCCCAGGGTGTTTTTCAGCTGCTGCATCCGGCCCGTGGGCGTGGACGCCAGGGCGGCGTTCATGCCGCCTACCTTTTGGCTGACGATGTCGGCCAGGGTGGCGGCGCGCTCCTGCTCGGTGCCGTATTTCAGCACCCGTGCCTGCGCATCGGAAACGGAAAAACCATACCGCGTCAGCGCGCCCGTCTGACCATCCATGGCCTTCCCGAACAGCTTGGCGATGGAAACGGCCTGATCCGCGGATACGTTGAAGCCGTACTGCTGTACGGCCAGGTCGTTCATGACGGGCAGAAGGGTATGCAGGGAGCTGGACAGGTGCAGATAGGTGGACAGCTGCTGGGCACCGGCCAGCTGGGCCTCGTCGCCCACGACGCCCAGCTGCTGCTCCGCGGCCGTCAGATCCATGATGCTCTGAATCTCGGCATTGGAAGCGCCCATGGTCTTGCGCATGACAGTGGCCAGCTTCATCTCGCCCAAAACCTGCGTGTCGTAGGCCTCAGCGGCCTCCTTTCCCATTTTGGCAAGAGCCGTCACGCTAAGACCGACGCCGATGGCGCCCAGGACCTTCTTCAGGCCGCTGACCGCCTTGGTCATCATATTGCAGGAGCGTGAGACGTTCGACTGCATCCCGCGCATGGATTTCGAGGCCTTGTTGGATTGTGTGGTGATCGCCGAAAAATCCGCTCCGGCGCGAACCATTAAGTTTTTAACAACACCCATCTCAGGCCTCCTTTCCGCCGAAGAGCCTGTTCAGCGCCTGGACCTGGGCGAACATGGCTTCATCGGTCATTTCTTTTTTGGGGACATCTTCCGGGAAGATCGACTCGTACCGCGGCGGGAATTTGCTGTTCATCATGACCCTGACCATGGCGGCGAGGGCGTATATCCTCGCCTTGGTCATAAGAGCTTCGTCTTCAAGTCTGTCCCTGTATGCCTCAGCGTACAGGGACAGCTCAAAAGGCGTCAGGCGCTCGAACTCGTCCGCGCCGATCCCGATCCGTGCGGCCAGCAGGCGGCTCTCGGTCAGATATCCTCGTTCGTAGGGTTTCCGGGCTCCGTCTCATTGGCATCCTCAGCCGGCGTTTCATCCGTCTCGGAGTCGGAATCGGGGAAGGAACACTCTATTGCCTTTGACACAGCATCCATCACCAGATTCATAGCTTCGAATACCGGCATATCGTTCAGCCAGTCGGTCAGACCGCCTCTGGTCAGATCCTGACGAGTCTCGCACATCATGAGCCAAAGCAGCAGCACCATCATGTCGTAGCGTTCAATCACATCGAGAAACGCTTCCATGCTGCACTTGGAGATGGCGGAAAAACGCTCAAGCACCCGATGGTTGATCTTCAGGAACCAGACGCGGCCGCCCAGCTCGATGGTAGGGATCGGCTTCTCGGTTGTTTTCTTGTCGTCCATGAATTCCTCCGATTACACGGTCGCCGATGCGGCCAGCACGGGCTGCCCGCTCACCAGCAAGGTGGCCTCGAAGGTCACGCCGCCCTCCAGCTCGGCGCCGGTGACGAAACGGCTGACACCGGCAGTGAAGGTCCACGTCTTGCCGATCTTGGCCGGGAAGACGATGTTGCAGGTGGTGGTGGCGCCACTGTTGAGCAGGGTGTACATCTCATCCTGCCCCTGGTCGCTGCCGTCCAGGTAGCCGCTGACGGTGACCTCGCCGGCGTCCTTGAAGCCCGGCTCCTTCTCCCTGTAGCCTGTGGCGTTGTCCAGGGCGGTCAGATCCACGGTCTCCGCGCTGATCTCGATGCCGTTGATGGTCGTAAGACCGCCCACGGCCTTGCTGTTCACCTTCAGGGTGGTGCCCAGGGCTCTGCTTTTTGCCATGTTTTGCCTCCTTTCGTGTCCGAATCGGACACATTGTCAGATGCACCCCGCTCCGGAGTGCTTCAGTTGGTTGATGATCGGCCGCAGGCCGGTGGGGAAGGGAGCTTCCTCACCGACCGCGTCCCGATGATCGTAGTAATGCAGGGTAAGGGCGTGGACGGCCAGCGTATAGAGCGGGTCCGCCGTCTCCGGCTCCGAGATGCCCGCACCGGCCAGGTACGCCTTGGCCGCGGGGATGAACTCGTGCTCGATCCGCCCGTCCTCGTCCTCATCCACCCGCATGTAGTCCAGGCAGGCGCGGAGGGTCACAGCCGCGGCCGCTTCCGCCTGCGCGCTCTCTTGCGCCGTCGCCATGGCTTAGACCGTGGCCGCGGCCTTGGGGATCTTCGCCACGACGAAGCCGTCCTTGACGATGACGTTGCCGCCCACCACCGCGTCGCCCAGGATGGCGTACATCCGCTCGATGGCCTTGACGGACTCGTCCACGCGGATGGTATAATCGCCGAACAGGCCCAGCAGGTAGTTGAGCGGATCGCCGTACACGCAGCAGAGCTTATCCGCACCGGTGGAGGCCGCCTGCTCGGTGCCGTTCACAGCCGTCAGGTTAGGATCCAGCAGGTAGGGGACGATCATACCGCCGTCCGCGATGGTGCCCCGGTTCGCGTTGCCCGCGAGGGGGTTGATGTCGAACAGTCGGCGCTTATCGTAAGTGCCGCGCAGAGTGCCCCAGGCCTTCAGGTCGGTCTTGTTGCAGAACAGCATGGCTTTCCCGCCCACTTCATAAGTGTTGCCATAGCCGAAGTAGAGGCTGTTGAGCAGCTGGTCGTCGATCTTGCCGTAACCGTCTGCGACGGTGGCGGCGATGCTCGTGACGATAGAAGCACTGTCCTTGTTGGTGCCGTTCAGCATGCCATACATGACGTGGGTGCCCTCGCTGTCGCCCTTCAGGATCAGGGCCGCGATCTTGTTGCGCAAGGCGCGGAAAGCGAGGTCCTGGACCTTCTGCAGGTAGAGGGCGGGGGAAAGGCGGGCGATGTTCCGGTCCACGAAGGAGGTCACGCTGACCTCGTAGGGCTTGATCTGGGAGATGGCGAAACCGGGATCGCTCTTGGTGCGGGCGGTGCCGGCCACGCTGGTGGGCGTGCCCACCTCGGGGGTCTGGTAGCTGGTGGCGTAGGGCTCCTCCCACCCGCCCAGGCCGGTCATGTCCATGGTCCGGACGATGTCCACAAGGCTGGTATAGCCCAGGTTGTCCCGGACCTCCACGCCCGCGCCGATGGGCTGGACGATGGAGCCGGACATGAGGGTGCCGTCGCCGTCGGCGTTGCGAAGACCACGGCGGATCTCAGCCACGGAGAACTTGACCTCCCGGCCGTTGCGCAGGGCGTTCGCCCGCTCCTCGGTCATGTCGCGCACCTCGGCGGCGCTGGGCTGCCGGGTGTCGATCTGCCGCTCCTGCTCGGCGATGAGATCGTTGACGCGCTTGATCTCGTCGTTGATGTTGGCCACCTTCGCCATGTTGGCGTCGTAGTCGGCCCGGTTGTTGGCCTCCAGGGCGGCCTGCGCGGCGTTGAGCGCGGCAGTGCGGTCCGCGGCCAGTGCGATGAGTTTACGTTTCATTGCTTTACCTCCAGTTTTTCTTGTTTATATCCTGCGGAATGGCCGCGGATATCTAATGCTTTTCGGGGGCGCTGCCCCGGCTCAGGATGAACGACAGGGCCACCAGGCCCACGCCTGCGGCGATGATCCCTGCGGGGAGGTAGATCATACCCACGCCCACGGCGATGGCCACCAAGCCCAACACGAAGGCGATGATCACGGTCATTCGCTGCCTCCGTTTTCTGCGCCGCTGCCGGCGCGTTCCTCAGACAGCCTCCTCCAATCCCGCAGCGGGACATAGTTCAGGCTCGCATAGTGCTCGTCTCCGCCCTCCACGGCGGGCATGTCCTCCAGGTCCAGAATATCGTTGACGCTGAACACGCCGATCTCTCGCATATCTTTATACCAAGCGCCTCGGCTTTGGAAGTCGCCTCGAAGTTCGCCCATGAGGTTCCCCTGAATGCGAAGCCCGCGATCGACATCCTGGGGAGGAAACAGCTTGTACTGGCCCTCCTGTTCATAAATCACGGTAATAGGATGGAGCGTATCCACCACATACTCGATTGCGTTTTGCTCGTTGGAACTATAGCTCTGCTTTCCCGCCATCAATTTATAGAGGGGAATGCCGAAAAACCGTCCAATGTCCGCCACGCTGATATCTTTCTGCTCTACAAACTGCGCATCACGGTTGGAAATGCTCAGCGGCTTGTAGTCCAGGCCCATGTCCAGCACGGCTATACGCTGCGCGTTGGCTGGTCCGGAGTGGCGCTTCTCCCACTCCTCCCTAATCCTGTCCTTTTTGCTGATTTCCCGGGTCTTTCCGTCGGCATCCTTGACCGTGACATTTCCGCCCAGGTCCGAATCGGTCCGCAGTATACCGGAAGGCTGGCCGCCGTTCAGATAATAAGAGGCACTGTACTCCTGAGCAGCTATGCCGCTCCGGATCACTTCCTCGGCCCGTTCCAGATATCCGATGCCTCTGTAACCGTCCCGGCTGTAGGCCTTGACGTGTATCACGTCCATCCGGCCACAAGTAATCGGCTCGTGAGTGTAGGGGTGCTCAATAAAGTAAAGCAGCGATCCGTCAGACAACAGCTGAACGTTCCAATACCCACAAGGGATCGGAACGATCTCAAGCGGCTGCAGCGTACGCTCGTCCCTGCGTATCCACGCAACACCGTTTCCATGTATGACGCGCTCAGCCTCTAACTGCTTCCGCATCTCAAAGGGCGTCTGCCACCGGTTCGGCCGCAGGTTCAACAGCTGCAGGACCGGGTGCTCCACGCGCTGCCGAGTCTTCACGTCGTAAACATAGAACGGCATCTTGCCGATGGAGTCGGACAGGATATCGATGCAGCGACTCACCGCGGAAAGCTTCATCGCCGACGTCTGATCGGTGCCAAAATAGCGGGATGGGCTCAGCCCCACGGAGGCCGGCGTCACCACGTTCTCCACGGGAGGATCCCGCGGAGCCCCGGCGGCGGGCTTTCGGCCCAGACTCAAGAGGCCGCGTTCCAGTCTGTTCATGTCACACCCTCGCTCTCTCCAGGTCAATGGCGGCCATCAGGTGCCAATCCCCGAGCAGGTCCACGTCTGCCCGGTCGGTCAGGGACGCCGCTGCGGGCGTTTCCTGGGCCGTGGGCGGCTCCTGGATCATCACCGGGTGCCCAGGTACCTCCGCCGCCTGTCCGGCCCGGACTGCGGCCTCGTAGCGGGCCAGCAGACCCTTCGGCGCGGGGGAGATGCCCGCAGCGTTGCTTACGCGGACGTTGCTGGCCGCCGCGATCGCTGCCGCCGCGTCGTCGTCCACGTCCAGGAAGCCGTCCACCAGGCCCAGCTTCATGGCGTCCTGTGCGGGCATCCAGGTGGAGTCATCCACCAACTCCTCAAACTTCTTTCGAGTGGCCTTTCCGGCGGACTTGATGACGTAGCCGTTGAGGATCGACGCCTTGACGGAATCAAGGTAGTTTTTGAGATGCTCCGCGCCGTCATTGTTCAGATAGTCGTCTACATAAGCCTGAGGCTGGTGGATCATGATCTGCGCCACAGGGGAGGCCAGCACCCGGTCGCACCCGCACATGACCGTGGTGGCCGCGCTGGCAGCCATGGCGATGATATGGGCCACCGTGTCGGACTGGCAGGCCTGCAGCAGGCCGTAGATCTCGAATCCCGCCCACACGTCGCCGCCCGGGGAGTTGATCTTCAGGATCAGCTCCTCGCCTTCGGGCAGGTTCTGGATCGCGTCCCGCACCTGCTTGGGGTAGCAGCACTGGATCCCAAAAAACTTATAGAGCCACACCCAGTCGTCGCTCACGATCTCGCCAAACATCTCAATCGTCATTGGTAATGACCTCCTCCGTCTGATAGTCGATCCGCACGTTGTACATCCGGCGGTAATAGCCCACCTCCGCCTCATATAGGTCCGGGGAGCTCTGCGTCATGCTCGCGTTCTCCACCAGGATCGTGCCCCGCAGAACTGTATCCGGTTCGTTCTCCGGGGTGCTGTAGGTGACGCCCCGCATGGCCCGGATGGCCGCCTTTGTCCAGGCGCACAGCAGTTGGAGCCCTCTGAAACTACCGCTTACCAGGTGCAGCGTCGCGGAGTAGCTCTGCAGGCCCGTTTCCCCGTCCAGCGCCTGCTCCTCTTCGTCCGTGTCGGACACATAGAACGCAAACGGCGGCTTGACGCCCTTCTTGGGTTGCAGGGCGTTGGTCTTGCCCAGGAGCCCGGGCACGGTCTCCAGCACCTGCACCAGCGCATACTCAGGGCTCATGGCGATTCCTTCCATGCTTTGTCCAGCTCCTTCGTCATCGTCTCGATCATGGCCTTTTTCGCCGGTTCGCTCGCCGCCTCAGCGCCGCGGAGCATATACCGTTTTCCAGGTATATACTGGACGCCGCCGCCCGGTGCCCGGCCCAGGAAGCCGTACTCCTGCGAGGCCGGATAGTACGCCTTTTGGCTTGTTCCGCCCAGGACCCCCGGATTCTTGATTGGCTTCTGCAGCTGGGCGTTGGATTCGTCGCCGCCCCGGAACGTGGTCTCACGGACCTTCTTGCCCTTCAACCGGCTGCGCTCCGTCTTGGTGCCGATATTGCTTTTCAGGGTGCCGCTCTTTTCGGGGGCGAGCCCCTTGACGGACCGCTTCGTGATGGTCGCCGCCTTCGACGTGCCTTTGTTCAAGGCTTTCTGCGGGGACTTCCCGACCTTGTCCAGGGTCTTGTACATCTTCACCAGGTCCCTGTGCTCAAAGTCGATCCGAAACGTGCTCACTGCGGCCAGACCTCCGCCACCTTGATCTGCTGGTAGCGCTTGTCGTCGCCCAGGTCCAGGGGCGGCGTCAGCAGCCGGTACACGTGGCCGTCGCGGATGGCCCGCATGGTGACTGGGTTGTGATCCCAGGCCCGCCGCCTAATTTTGACGTTGTGGGTGGTCTCGCCCTGCTCCTGCCCGGCGGCGTAAAACTCCCGGCCGGAGATGGTCTTGATGGACGCCCAGGTGGTGAAGTCGTCCGCCCAGTTGTCGTCGTCCAGATACGCAAAATCGCCCAAAAGGTCAGAGTCGCCGATGAAGTGCTGGAAGGTGATCCGCTTATTCAGTTCGCCGGCGTCGCTATATTGTGCCATAGGCTCCTCCTGTGTCCGATTCGGACACGCTACATGGTCCAGCTGTCGTCCTCCAGCCGGTCGGCCAGAGTGGGATTGTTCCGTCGGATCAGTGCCCGGGCCAGGGCGTTCATGGCCGCGGCAACGGGGTCGATGCGCTGCGTGTCGTCCTTGTGCTTTTTGCTGAGCTTGATGTCGCCGTAGTTGTTCATGATCTCCACGGCGTTGCCCAGGCACCAGATGGCCAGGCCGCTCTCCTCCAGCACGATCTTCCCCTGCAGCAGCAGCTCCCGAAAACCTTTCACGGCCAGGTTCTGCCCGGCACACGTCTGCGCGATCTCCACGCACAGGTCCTCGTTGTTTGCCTCCTCACAGAGCCGGATGGCCAGGTCCGTGGCGTTGTGACCGTCGTAGCAGATCTCCGTCACGCTCCACCGGTGCTGAAGCTTTCCGGCCTCGATCCAGTTGGCCACGTAGCTGTTGTCAGTGACGTCGCCCGGCGTCAGCGTGCACCAGCCCCGCTTGGCCCAGGCCCGGTACTCCACCTTGTCTGAGTGCTCGTGCCGGATGGCCGCGCCCTCGGGGAGGAAGCCGTGCATCCGGATGGCCACCCGCCCGTCCGGCAGCAGGAACACCGCGGCCACGCCGCTGAGGTCGATCCGCTTGCCCAGGTCGAACCCCGCCCAGCATTCCAGCCCGTCTGTCAGCGCCGCGAAGACGTCCGGAGACACCTGGGCCGCCATTGCCAAGCGTTTACAGTTCTCGTCCAGGTATTTGTTTTCAGCGCCGGCCTGCCACTGGTTCATCCGGCGGGTGAGGAACTGCCGGATCTTCGTTGCGTCGTTGCTTCCGTAGGCGGCAGTGTACTCGCTCTCGATCTCAGAGCGGAGGTCCCGGCTGTAGTCGTTGTCGATCCTGAGGCACGGGTTGGGCATGACCCACAGCTTCTTGTCATGCGGGTCCGCCCCATCCGGCAGCTCCCGGATCATAACAAAATAACGATCGTCCTGCTGCTGCCCGTCCAGCACGCGCTTGGCGTACAGCTCCTCCTTGTAACAGGGCTTATTCTCGGCATCGTCGCCCGCGGTGGTGATGCACTCGAGAAGCGCCTGCCGCCGCTTGCCGAAGGAGTTGAGGCCGATGTCGTAGATCGTGCTCGTGGGGTGGGCGTGATACTCGTCCACTACAAAAAACGTCGGGGCGCCGGAGTCCTTGTTCTTGGTGTCCTTGCTGAGCGCCCGCATCTGACCGCCCAGGGTCCGATGCTTCACCGGGTTGGCCTTCGGGATGATCAGCCGCCGGGCGATCTTCGGGGAGGCCTTGGCCATGTCCTTGGCGTCGCCGAAGACCCGCATGGCCTGCCCTCGGTCCACGGCCGCGCACTCCACTTCCGGGCTTTTCTCGTACTGGGCCAGCTCCGGATGGTACGGCGGATAGATGGCGTCGCCGCACATGTGGTACAGCGTTTGGGCGGACTTCTCGGTGCTCTTGAAGTTGCCCCGGGCCCGCTTGTTGTAGGTCCGGTTGAACCGCCGGGCCCCGGTATCCTTGTGCACCCACCCGTAGACGCAGCCCAGGTCAAAGATCTGCCAATCCTGGAGTTTGATGGGCTCCCCGGCCTCCGTACCCCGGACCTGGATGCAGAAGTCGTACCAGCGCAAGATCCGGTCCGCCCGGGTGGTGTCGAAGACGTAGGGGAAATCCTCGTCCCCGATCCGCCCCAGGTCGTCGAGATGCCGCTGACACGCGGCGATCTCATAGGGACAGCAGCTGTCGTGGAGCCGCCCTCGGGTGACCTGCTTGGCGTACATGGTCACCGGGTGGGTCAGGACCTTGTCCCGGCCGGGCATCACGCCTCCGGGCACCGGATGGCGACCTTGTACTGGATCAGCGTCTCGGCCCGCTCCTGGCTTACCCGGAAGATCTCGCCGGGCGCCACCTGGACCTTGCGCTGCGTGTCGAAGTAGGTGGTCACGCACTCCACGTCCACGCCGTCGCCGATCTCGTCGAGGTACGTGCCCGCGCCCGGCTCCAGCAGCTCGCCCCACCGGTCCGCCGGCGGGGTGTACTTGAACTTCTTGAGTCCCTTGACGATGGCGTCTACCGGGATGTTCTCCATGTTCTGGGGCAGGATGAACCCGTTGACGCCGTTCTTCACGCCGATCTCATGGGCCGCGGGGTAGTCCGTCACGATCACCGGCGTCCCCACGCTCAGCGCCTCGTTCAGGCTGTAGGGCTCGCCCTCGGTGACGCTGGGCTGCACCAGGTAGTCGGCTGCGGCGATGAAGTCGATCACGTCCAGCCGGGGCCGCTTCCAGGACACGCTGGGGTTGTCAAACACCGCCCTGCTGTCTGTGTAGATCTCCCAGGTGAACGGCACCCGCGCCGCGTCCAGGGCGTCGGCTAAAATCTTGAACCGGTCCGGGGCCTTCTCCGGGGCCATTCGCGTGGCGCTCACCAGCCGCAGCACCTTCCGGGCCTTGATCGGCGTCTGCGGGTTGTAGCAAAGCTCGATCTCCCGCCCGGTTTGCTTGCGGTAGCTGTCGCACACCACTTGGCTCACGCCGAGGACCTTGGTGATCTTCGGCAGCTGCGGGGCGGGGTAGCCCAGGGCCACGTAGTCCCCGTGGACCACCAGGCAGTACTCATCCGCCTGGACGTGGTTGAGGAAATCGGCGGCGTCGTAGCAGACGAATACACGCTTGCACTGGATCTGCTGCCCGGTGTACCGTTCGCACCGCACCAGCCGCTGCAGCCGGTGGAGCTGCCCCCGGTCCGCAAATGAGTACAGCACCGTGATGTCGTGGGTCCCGCCGTACTTTTTGGCGATGTTCCACAGCCACGTCTCGATCCCTCCAATGGGAGTCAGGTGGGAGTAGTAAAAGACATTCGAATACATAAGCCGCTCCTATATCAAAGTGCTGTCCGGCGACAGACCGAACATCCGCCCGGAGGACTGAATCTCCCGGAAAAATCGGTCCTGCACCTGGGACCAGGTGGCCGCGTCCGAGGTGTTGCCGGTCCGCAGCGCGTTCAGGACCCGCTGCACCGCCCGCAGGTACTCCTGCTCCGCAATGATGTACCGGGCGAAGGCGTCCGCGGAGGAATTGCTTAGCGCGCCCTTGGCTACTGCCAGCGGGGCCAGTTCGTCCCATCGCTTTCGCAGGTTCTCATCCAGATAGCTTGGCGCGGGCGGTAGGGGGAAGGTACTCACGCATTGATCTCCTCCGCCCTTCTCCCGGTCATTGTCTCCCATCGCCGCAGGATCACCGCGGCGTACCTCTCGTCCTTCTCCATCACATACGCCCGGCGGCCAAGCTCCTCGCAGGCGATCACCGTCGTGCCGCTCCCGGCGAACAGGTCCAGCACCCGGTCGCCCTGCACGGTGCTGTTGCCGATCTGATAGGCGAACAGTTTGACAGGCTTCATGGTTGGGTGCTCCAGGCTCTTGGTAGGCCGGTCGAATTCGAGCACGGTGCTCTGTTTTCTGTCAGAGTGCCATTCATGGGCAGCGTCGCTTCGCCATCCGTAAGCACAGGACTCGAAGATCTTGTCAGGCTTTCGCCCTGCCAGGCATGGCTCATGCTGCCAATGGTAGTCCTGTCGGCTGATCACCAGACTGTTCTTGATCCAGACAAGGCACTCGCGGACCGGCAGCCTCACGTCCCGCAGGGCGCGTCGGAATTCGAGAGCAGGCTCACCATCCGGATGCCAAATATAAAATGCCGCGCCTGGCCGCATTGCATTTCTGGCGTTAAGGAAAGCAGCCTTCAGGAATGTGAGAAACGCTTCCGGCTCAAGGTCGTCGTTCTCGATTTTCAAAGCCTCGCTGGTACCGCCTTCATAGTCCACATCATAGGGTGGATCTGTCAATAGCAGGTCGGCAGCCGCGCCGGCCATGAGCCGCTCCACGTCTGCCGCCACAGTGGCGTCGCCCACCAGTAGACGGTGATCTCCCATGCGCCACAGGCTACCGGATGGTAGGCGCTCACTCTCCTGGGGCTCAGGGTCGAAGTCACCGTCCTCGAAGGGCTCTCGCGGCAGGTCCAGTATGATATCGTCCTCGCCAAATCCCGTCACAGAGATGGCAAAGCCGGCGTCACGCAGCCGAATCAGTTCAGCGCTGACCATGGCCTTATCCCATTTGGCGTGCTCGGCCAGCCGGTTGTCGGCCAGGATATAAGCGGCCCGCTGCTCCGAGGTCATGTGATCGGCCAGGACGCAAGGAAGGGAGGGCATGCCCAGGCGCTTCGCCGCTTCCAGGCGGCCGTGTCCGCATAGGACACCGCCGTCGCCGGTGATCAGCAGGGGACGAACAAAGCCGAAGCCCCGGATGCTTTCGCATAGCTCCGCGATCTGCTCCTCGTCGTGGACGCGGGCATTGTTCTCGTACGGCTTCAGTTCCTCGATGGGGCGGACCTGCATCTCGGTGGTCATGTAGATAGCGCTCATACTTACCTCATGCAAACAGATCCGCGTCCGGGTCGTATTCCTCCTGCTCAGCCATGCGCTTGGCAAGTCGCACCCGGCTCTCCGGCGTCAGGCCCAGCTTGGAAGCGTAAGCCAGTAGATCCCGCTCAATGGATTGTAGCTCCCCGGAGAGTCCGATCATGACCTTAAGAGTTGCCACCTCCGGATTACCGGCGAATAATTCACGATGCTGCAGGTACCTGGCTTGCAGGTCGTCACGACGGGCCAGCTTTGCGCAGTAGATCGCAAGCATGTCCGTGTCGAGGATGTCGATGATCTCCAAACCAGCCATAGCATGGAGGATCCTGGACCAATGCTTTCCGGCGGCCTTGTCCTGGATGATGAGCTTCGGTTTCTTCGGCGTCCTGGACGGCATGGCGGCAACTTCCTGAGCGCTGCGGGATTCGATCTCCTCCTTGGTCAGATGCTTGTTCATGTTGTCCAGGCTCTTCACCGGCGTCGGCATAACGAGTACCTCCAGGCTCATCGGGGAAAATTTCTCGCAAAAGAGGGGGTGCGGGGCCTCCGAGGGGGCCGGTCGAAACTTTCCGACCCCGGGGGGAGGGGGCAACCAAGGGTCACCTGCGCGCTCGAGCGCTCGTGCCTGCGGCTGCTGCCGCGCATGCCCGCGCCGGGGAGCGTGCTGCGCGCTTGGGCGGGAGGATTATCGCCTCAAACGGTCCGCGCAGCGCGCCGATCCTGCGCCTGCTCCCTCGCGGTCTTGCGGTCGTGGTGGTGCTTGCACAGGCTCTGCAGGTTGGTCTCGTCCACGAACAGAGCCCAGTCGCCTCGGTGCGGTTTCACGTGGTCCACCACCGTCGCCGGGGTCCGCCGCCCGGCGGTCGCGCATTCCCGACAAAAGGGCTCCCGCAAAAGTTGCGCGGGCCGGAGCACATCCGTCCAGATCGGCAGGTTGTACCAGGCGTGCCAATCCGCGCTTATGCGCCGCTCATGCTTCGGCCGGTGTTTCTCGCACCAACCCTCTCGGGTCAGCACCGGGCAGCCCGCGTGCCTGCAAGGTCTTAACGGGAGTCTCGCCATGGCTCACCTCCGGCAAAACAAAAAGCCGGTGCCAGCTGACGATCTTTCGTCATTGCTGGCACCGGCTCTCGAAGCACTGGCCCTTGTGGATCCTCACGTACAGGATCCGTTTGCAATCCCTGCAGTACAAACCGACGCGCTCGGCCTCCTCACCGGGAAGAATGCGCTTGAGCCGCCTGTTTCTCCTGCACATCGGACAGGTCAACCACCCGTCCTCTGTTGGTAACAGTTTATCAAAAAACGGCCTGTCTGTCAATAAAATTCACCTTCTTGTCCTTAAAATAATATAGGTTTCAAGTCAGAAAATTTAATAAAAGGTTCAGCGTCGCCTTTTCTTCCGCCGCTTTGCCCTGGGCGCTGCGGCAAATCCCATGCCGCTGAAACGGTACTTGATGACGTGATAGCTGGCCCATTCCGTCTTCTTTTGCACATCCAGCATCACGATACTGCCCTCCGGCGCTTCCAGATGAAAATCGTCCGGGACGATAAAGGTCTCCACCTCCGGCCTCTTGACGTTTCGGGTGCAGCTCCATCCATGCAGGCCAGGCTTCGCATCATACTCTTGACACTCCCTTGGTTCCTTGGTCATATACTTGGCGACCGCCTTCCAGTAGTTCCCCGGTTCGTCAGTATTCGGATCATACCAAACCGCCGACTCGCCGCCCGTCACCGGCTTGCCCATCTTTTGGATATCCACGTCCCTGCCATAGATCCAGCAGTCGCGGATCATGTCATAGTCGATCCCCGTGTTGTCTATGACCATGTGAACATGCCAACGTCCGGAAGCGGAAGTGAGCACTTCAAACGACCAGAACACAACCGGATCAGTGAGCCCCAACGCTTTCCGGGCATCCCTAAGCTTTTTCAGAAAATTCTTAAAGCGGCGCTGCGCTTCCTTCCGATTCTTAGGCATGTGTGCGTCGTCGAAAGGCAGGCACACCCATAGCGAGCTTCCGGGCGTCGGGAAGTTCGTAGACAGCAGCTGTTCAAGCTTCTGCCATGAATTCTTTTGATTGAGAATTCGCTGCGCCTCGCTGCTGACCTGCCGCTTCGCTTGCCGCTGCACGGGGGCCTCGCGTCCGGTGAGACGGTCGCAAAGCACCACCCACTGGATGCCGCCGGCGTCGATGCGTTTGAGTGTCTTGGCCACGGCCTAACTCCTTTCGTCGCCAGACCGCGGCCATCCAGGCACCCGTCATATTTAAGGCAGTATCACAAATGGGTCAGGAAGGATCGTACAACAGTTCGGAGATCTCGGTGGGCTCGCTGTCGTCTTCGCCGATGAATTCGAATCCGTCGCACACCTGCAAAGCGCCTGCGCCGCCCGGCCCGGGATCGCTCCAGTAAAATCCTCCGTACTCCGGCTTGCGCCGGTAGGCGTAAAGCTTGCCGTCCTTGTCCCGGGCCATGTATCTGTACTCGTTCTCATACAGCTTGCACAGCTCCTCGATCTCGAAGGCGCTCAACGCAGGGGCGGCCTCTTCGTCTTGCGGCGGGTCGTCCGTCAGATCGGTCACCACCCCGGCGTCGATCAGCGCGGCCTCAGCCTCGTCCATGCTGGCGTCTGTCAAAATGCTGAAGGTGTTTCTGAGAATGACACAAATTTTCAAGCAATCGTCGGGATACGGTTTAATGGCAATGATCTCACTTGGGTCAATGAGTGCGCTTCCAATTTTTATCAGCATCTTTTGTATACCTCCTCAAAAAGACTGTTGTACTGCTTCATGGCCTCGTTGTACTTGGCCCGATAGATCTCTCGCTCGTCGCTGCCTACGGGGTAAAGGTCCATCGCCCTCTTGGCGGCCCTGATCTCCATCCGCCAATAGGACCGGTGTTTCTTCTTCGGCGTGGTGACCGTTCCGTAGATCATGCGTTCACCTCGATGAGCCGGGTATACTTCGGCAGGCTGGTGATGAACCCCTG